>Ga0209698_10002544_pt1 | contig 20604 bp, 18 predicted proteins | sample LitLauG_LLR_2012_FD_187203 | JGI IMG/M metagenome (GOLD analysis project Ga0209698, IMG submission 187203) | Freshwater sediment microbial communities from Pennsylvania, USA - Little Laurel Run_MetaG_LLR_2012 (SPAdes) (version 2) | ecosystem: Environmental > Aquatic > Freshwater > Creek >...
GGCGGACTGGGCTGGGTGGGGTGGCCACTGGTGGTGGGAGCTGTTGCAGCATTGGGCGCGCTGTTCGCCCCGGCGATGACTGAGCTACTCGGCGAGCCCGGACCGTAGCTCGGCCAGTGTGCGTGCCAGCAGGCGCGACACGTGCATCTGCGAGATCCCGATCTCGTCGGCGATCTGAGACTGAGTCATGTTGCGGAAGAACCGCAGGAGCAGGATCTGACGTTCCCTGGCTCCAAGGTGGGCAAGCAGCGGACGCAGCGTCTCTCGGTAGACCACACCATCGAGGGCTGCGTCGTCCACTCCGATCGTCTCCAGCACAGCCAGCGACCCGTCGGCGGAGTCGCCGCCCGCGTCCAGGGACACCGCGCTGTAGGCGTTGGCCGACTCGAGGCCTTCCAGCACCTCCTCCTCCGAGGCCCCGATCCGGGTGGCGATCTCGGCGACCGTCGGGGCCCTTGCGAGCTGGTGTGCGAGCTCCTCTGCTGCAGTGCTCAAGGCCAGTCCCCGCTCCTGTAGGCGTCGGGGGACCCGCACCGCCCATCCCTTGTCTCGAAAGTGTCGCTTGATCTCGCCGACGATCGTCGGAGTCGCGTAGGTGGAGAACTCGACTCCGCGGTCGGAGTCGAACCGGTCCACCGACTTGATCAGCCCGATGGTGCCCACCTGGACGAGGTCATCGAGGGGCTCGCCCCTGCCTGCGAACCGTCGGGCCAGGTGCTCCACGAGCGGCAGATGCAGCTCGACGAGAGCGTCCCGCGCGCTGTGGTGCTCGTCGCTGTCCTCGGCGGCCACGCTCATGGCTGCGAACAGGTCCCAGGATCTGCTGCGAGTGGCGGCGCGCCGACTCGCGATGTCTTCAGTGGGGCCGCTCACGCCTCGGCATTCCCCCCGCGGTGCTTACGCAGTGTGATGGTGACCGTGCCGTCCGGGTCGGCGCTGGCGTCGACCTCGCCGGCGAGGGCGGTCAGGACGGTCCACGCGAAGGAATCCCGCCCCGGGGTGCGGCCTGCGTTCGTCGTTGCTTCGACGTTGACCTCGAGGCAGTCAGGCTCGAGGGTGAAGCGACAGGTCAGCGGCAGGTCGGGGCGTGCGTCGGGGAGCAGCAGGGCGCAGGCCTCGTCGACGGCGATCCGCAGGTCCTCGATCTCGTCGAGGGTGAAGTCAAGCCGTGCGGCCAGTCCGGCCGTGGCGGTTCGCAGCACCGACAGGTAGGCCGACTCTGCCGGCAGACGCAGCTCCACGACGTCGCGGAGCCGGTCGGTTGTCTGCGGGCGCGCTCGGCCGTACACGCTCATCTCGCTATTCCTGTCTTCGGTCTCCCCGGACGCCCAGAATAACCTGTCCGTGTGACGCTCAGATTGCGCCCGGCCAGCCCGCCGCCGCCCGCTGCAGGGCCGCGCCGGTCAGCCGGTTGACGGTCCACTCGTCCATCGACAGGGCGTCGATGCTGCGGTAAAAGCTGATCGCCGAGCTGTTCCAGTCCAGAACCCACCACTCCAGCCGCGGGTATCCCCGCTCGACGCAGATCCGCGCCAGCTCGGCCAGCAGCGCCTTACCCTGGCCCTGACCGCGCAGGTGGGGGCGGACGAACAGGTCTTCCAGATAGATGCCGTGCCGGCCGCTCCAGGTCGAGAAGTTGACGTACCAGACGGCGAAGCCCCCGAGGCGGTCCCCTTCGTCGAGGACGAGAGCCGAGACCTTCGGGTCCGGCCCGAACAGGGCGACCTGGAAGTCCGCCGCGGTGGACTCGACCTCGTGTCGGGAGCGTTCGAACTCGGCGAGCTCACAGATCATCGCGAACAGCTCGTCGACCTCCTCCGGGCGAACCGGGCGGACGGTGGCTTGAGTGGACACCCGCAACTCCTGTCGGTGGGATAGGTCGTGGCGCGGCCGGCACTATCCGCGTGGCCGGGTTGGCTAGCTCAAAGGGTCGACAGTCAGGGGATTGGCCAGATTCCAGTGCCGCAGGGTGGCCACGCCGTGCTCGGATCCAAGTACCGACGTCGATCCCACGCTCAGCTCCAGCATTCCGCCATCGGTGACGGCCCGGCCGAGCCATCGCGCTGCCAGCGACCGAAGCAAGTGCGAGTGGGCGACCACGATGACGGTCGTGGTGGGGTCGAGGGTGCCAAGCCGGCCAAGCACACGGTCGCAGCGGGCCGACACCTGCTCGGCGCTCTCCCCACCCGGGCAGGGCTGGGTGAAGACCGTCCAACCGGGGGCCTGACGGCGGATCTGCGCCGTGGTCAGCCCCTCGTAGGCGCCGTAGTCCCACTCGACGAGGTCCTCGTCGAGGTCGAACGGCGCCAGCCCGGCGATCTCGGCTGTTCGCCGTGCCCGCGTCAGCGGGCTGACCAGCACCGCCACCGGACCGGCCGCGGTCACTGATGCCATGCGCGGCGCCAAGGCGGCGGCCTGCCGTTCACCCTCGGCGTTGAGGGGGATGTCGGTGCGCCCGGTGTGGCGGCGGGCGCTGCTCCACTGGGTGGCACCGTGACGGACCAGCACCACGCCGTCCACGGCGTGAACCGGCTCCACCCCTCTTCCCCCGCCGACCGACCGTCCCGGCCCTTAGGCCTTCTTGGTCTCCCAGAAGATGGTGTCGATCTCGGCGATCTTGGCGAGCAGCGCATCGGCGACCGCAGTGTCCGTAGTCCCCTTGGTGCCGCCCGCGCCCGCGAGCTTGGTGGCCTCGTTGAACAGCCCGTTGAGCTGCGGGTACTTCTCGAAGTGGGGCGCCTTGAAGTAGTCGGTCCACAGCACCCACAGGTGATGCTTGACCAGATCGGAGCGTTCCTCCTTGATGGAGATGGCGCGGGCCTTGAAGTCCGGGTCCTCGCTGCCGTGGTACTTCTCCATGCACGCCTTCACCGACTGCGCCTCGATCTTGGCCTGAGCGGGGTCGTAGACGCCGCAAGGAAGGTCGCAGTGGGCACTCACCGTGATGGTGGGTGCGAACAGGCGGATGCGCATCGCTGTCCCTCTTTCGTCCAGTCACTGAGTCGGGGCTCTCCCGGACACCTCATGCAGGACACTACCCCGCACGGGAAGGGGCTCGTCATGCGAGTTGGACTGGTGAACGTGCAGGGTCAGTCCATGGTGCCGACATTGCGACCGGGGGACCGTATGTGGGTCCGCTACGACGCCGTGCCGCGCGACGGCGACCTGGTCGTGGTGCGGCTTCCCGGCGGCGTCGTCGCCGTCAAGCGGGCGCTGCGCCGCGAGCCGCAGGGCTGGTGGGTGGAGCGCGACAACCCCGAGCAGGGAGTTGACTCGTGGTCGATCGGCGCCATCGCCGACCACGACGTTCTGGCCGTGGTGGTGACCCGGATTTGGCCGATCTGGCGCAAGACGGCAGGGGGGCACGTGCAAGACTGACCCGTGCCTGACCGCCACAGCGACCGAGGGCCGCTGACATTCCTGTCGACCGACCCAGCGTTCCCGCTGCACAAAGGCGGCAAGATCGAGATCCGCCCGACGGTCCGGATCCGTGACGACGAGGGCCTTGCGCTCGCCTACACCCCGGGGGTGGGACGCGTCAGCTCGGCGATCGCACTTGATCCCACCCTGGCCGACGACTACACGTGGCGATCGAATGTGGTGGCTGTGGTCACCGACGGCACGGCGGTGCTGGGCCTCGGCGACCTGGGCCCGGCGGCCGCGCTGCCGGTCATGGAGGGCAAGGCCTTGCTGTTCAAGGAGTTCGGCGGGGTGGACGCCGTGCCGATATGTCTGGCCACCCGCGACACCGACGAGATCATCGAGACGGTGGCGCGCATCGCACCCTCCTTCGGAGGCATCAACCTCGAGGACATCAGCGCACCACGGTGCTTCGAGATCGAGGCGCGGCTGCAGGCGATGCTGGACATCCCGGTCTTCCACGACGACCAGCACGGCACCGCGATCGTTGTGTTGGCTGCGCTGCGCAACGCCGCCCGCATCACCGGACGCGAGCTCGCAGACCTGCGGGTCGTGGTGTCCGGTGCCGGCGCGGCCGGGGTGGCGGTCAGCCAGATCATCCTCGAGGCCGGTGTCGGCGACATCGCCGTCGGCGACAGCAAAGGCATCGTCCACCCCGGACGCCCGGACCTGACCGAGGTCAAGCAGGCACTTGCCGGACGCACCAACCGCACCGGCCTGACTGGTTCGATCGAGCAGGCGCTGGCCGGGGCGGAGGTCTTCATCGGGGTCTCGGCCGGGACGGTGTCCGAGGAAGCGGTCGCTTCCATGGCCAAGGACTCGATCGTCTTCGCGCTGGCCAATCCCGAGCCCGAGGTGCACCCCGAGGTGGCCCGCAGGTATGCCCGGGTGGTGGCGACCGGGCGCAGCGACTTCCCCAACCAGATCAACAACGTCCTGGCCTTCCCCGGCGTCTTCAAAGGTGCGCTGTCGGTGCGAGCGACCAGAGTCACTGAGGGCATGAAGGTCGCTGCCGCGACGGCACTGGCCGACGTCGTCGGTGACGCCCTGCACGAGGACCACGTCGTTCCCAGCGTCTTCGACCCGTTCGTGGCACCGACCGTGGCCAGGGCGGTCGCGGCGGCTGCCCGCAGCGAAGGCGTCGCCCGGCGCTGACCGAGCCGGCTCCACCCGCTACGTTGGCCGACATGTTCGCTGTCACCGCCGACCGTATTGACCCCGTAGACCCGTTGTCCGGGCTCGGCCTCGGCGAGCACGCCGACCCCGCCCCCAGACCAGGGTGGACGACGGTCGAGGTGCGGGCGGCTGCGCTCAACCATCACGACTTGTGGACCCTCAAAGGAGTGGGGATTTCCCCAGACCGGCTTCCGATCATCCTCGGGGCCGATGCAGCCGGGATTGACGAGTCTGGCCGTGAGGTCATCGTCCATGCGGTCGTAGGGGACGTCGCGGCCGGCGGTGGCGACGAAACTCTCGACCCCCGGCGCTCGCTGCTGTCCGAGGTCTACGACGGGACCCTGGCCGAGCGGGTCAGCGTCCCGGTCGCCAACCTGGTGCCCAAGCCGGCCGGGCTGAGCTGGGAGCAGGCGGCCTGCCTGCCGACCGCATGGCTGACCGCTTTTCGGATGATCTTCGTCCGTTCCGGGGCGACCCCCCCGAACACAATCTTGGTCCAAGGCGCCGGAGGCGGGGTCGCCACCGCGCTGATCGTGTTGGCCCACGCCGCCGGCTTCCGGGTCTGGGCTACCAGTCGCGACGGCTCCAAGCGCGAGCGGGCACTGGCCTTGGGGGCCGACGCCGTCTTCGAGCCGGGCACCCGGCTGCCCGAGCGGGTCGACGTGGTCATGGAGACCGTCGGCGCTGCGACGTGGGACCACTCGCTCAAGGCTCTCAAGCCCGGTGGCCGCATCGTGATCTGCGGAGCGACATCGGGAGCCAACCCTCCCGCCGACCTCAACCGGATCTTCTTCCTCCAGCTGTCCGTCGTCGGCTCGACGATGGGGACCATCGACGAGCTGTCGGCCCTGGTGGACTTCTGCCTCGCCCATGATGTGCGGCCTCTGGTGGACAGCACCTTCGGGCTACGCGACGCACGTGCCGCCTTCGAGCGGCTGGCCGCCGGTGAGGCTTTCGGGAAGATCGTCCTCACGAACCCGTGACGGCCCTGGTGGCGTGAACGCGTGGGTGCCCGCCGCGCGGTTGGGCACGGCGAGCTGGCGCACGGCAGCGTGCGGTGTGCCGCAGTGAGCAGGCCCAGCACCGCCCGCACCCGCGCTTGTTCGCGAACCGGCGCGCCGCGGGCGGCAGCGTGCCAGGATGACCGAGCCCGCCGGAGAAAGCGATCGTTGCCAAGGGAGAAAGGGTCACGGCAAGTGACGCAGACAGCGAAGAAGAGCGTCTTCTACGACTTCCTGGCCCGCTACGGCGGCACCGACTTCGACAGCTACATGGCGGCGTCTGAGCCCGACCAGGACTACCTGAACTGGAACGGCTACACACTGCCGTACGTGTTCACCGACGAGGAGCAGGAGTACGAGGCCGTCCGCGGGGGCTGCGCCCTTTTCGACGCCACTCCCGCGAACAAGTACCGGATCAGCGGGACCGACGCCGGAGCGCTCCTTGACTACCTGACCACGCGAGCCATGTCTGCGCTGCCGGTGATGCGGGCGACGTACGCCATCTGGTGCAACCCGGACGGCATGCTCAACGACGATGCCATGCTGTTCAAACGGGCCGACGACGACTACCTGCTGATGGCCGCTGAAGTGGACCACCTCGACTACCTCATCGAGCTGTCCGGCCGGTTCACCGACGCCCACGTCGTCGACGAGTCCGACCTGTGGGCTGGGCTCGCGGTCCAAGGCGCACGGTCCTGCGCCGCCCTTGTCGCCGCCGGCCTCGACAACCTCGCGACTCTGCCCCCATACGGCATCAGGTACTTCGAGCTTGCTGGCGAGCCGGTGATGGTGGCCAGGGTGGGATTCACCGGCGACCTCGGATACGAGATCTGGTTCGACCGCGGACTGGTGCCGGCCGTCACTGAGGCGTTGGAGCGGGCAGAGAAGGCACTGGGAATCCCGATCGCCGGGTACGGCCTGACGACCATCCAGCTGTGTCGGATGGAAAGCGGAATGATCGTCCCGGGCTGGGACACGGCCCAGACTTTCGACGACCCAGCCGCCGAGCGCAGCCCCTTCGACCTGGGACTCGGGTGGAACGTGGACCTCGACCGAGAAGGCGACTTCGTGGGCAAGCAGGCCTTGAAGACCGAACGCGAGCACGGCTCCCGGTTCACGCTGAAGGGCTTCGAGATCGACTCCGACTGCGAGCTCCTGGACGGTGCGGAGCTCTTTGCCGTCGTTGCCGGCGAACAGGTGCAGGTGGGGACTCTGCCGTCGGTGTCGTGGTCGCATCCGCGGGCCGGCTGGATCGGGCTGGCGTCCCTTCGCAGCCACCACAGCGACGTCAGCGACGGATTCGTCGTAGTTGACGGTGAGCACGTGTCCTGCCGCATCGTCGGTCTGCCGTTTGTGCAGATCCCAGCCCGCCGCCAGGTTCCGGCTCCGCTCTAGCTCGAGCCGGACGCGCAGCCATCCGGCCCGGTCACACCAAGGAAGCCGCCCACGCTTGGTGAAGGTTTCCGTAGCCCCCTTGCTGGACGGACAGCTCGGCCGGGGTCCCGTCCTCGATGACACGGCCGGACTCAAGGACCAGGACCCGGTCGGCGATCTCCACAGTGGACAGCCGGTGGGCGATGATGATCGCCGTTCGATCGGCCAGGATCGTCCTGAGTGCGCGCTGGACCAGTCGCTCGCTGGGAATGTCCAATGAAGAAGTGGCCTCGTCGAGGATCAGGACCGCGGGGTCGGCGAGGAACGCGCGCGCGAAAGCGATCAGCTGGCGCTGCCCAGCCGAAAGGCGGCTGCCGCGCTTGCCCACGGGGGTGTCATACGCCTCTGGGAGTGTCTCGATGAAGGAGTGGGCCCCGATCGCGCTGGCCGCGTCCTGGATCTCGCGGTCGCTGGCCGACGGCCGACCGAAACGGATGTTCTCCGCGACTGTGTCGTCGAACAGGAAGTTCTCCTGCGTGACCATCACCACGGCCCGCCGCAGGTCGGCCTCGCTGAGGCTGCGCAGATCGGTCCCATCCAGCCGGACCGCCCCCTGGACAGGGTCGTAGAACCGTGCCACCAATCGGGCCATCGTCGTCTTCCCAGCCCCGGTGGCACCCACCAGGGCGACGGTCTGACCGGCAGGTATGTGCACGTCGAGTTCCGGCAGCACGACCGCGTCTCGGTACGCGAAGCGGACCTGATCGATGTCGATGCGTCCTTGGGCCACGGGAAGCGGGACCGGGTCCGTTGGCTCGGCGACGGTGGGTTCCTCCTCGAGTACCCCGGACAGCTTCTCCAGGGCGGCGGTCGCCGACTGCAGCGAGTTGTAGAACATGGACAGGTCCTGCATGGGCTCGAAGAACCGTCGCAGGTAGAGCAGGAAGGCTGCCAGCACACCGACCTGGGTGTGTCCGGCCATCACCCGGTATCCGCCGTACACAAGAACGACCGCGATCGTGACGTTCCCGATGAGCTTGATCCCGGGGGCGAAGATCGCCACCAGCTTGAACGCCCGCTCGTTGGCCAGACGGTAGTCGTTGTTGAGGTCGGCGAAGATCTCCTCGTTGCGGGGCTCGCGGCGAAACGCCTGCACGGCGCGGATTCCGCCCAGCGACTCCACGAAGTGGACGATGACCAGGGCCACGGTCTCCCGGGTTCGGCGGTAGGCGACAGCGGAGTTGCGGCGGAACCACCGCGACAGCCACACCAGCAGCGGGAACGACAGCAAAGTCAGCAGGCCCATGGGCTTGTCCAGAAGCACCAGGATCACCCCCACCGACACCACGGACAGCCCGGCCAGCACCAGGTCGTCGATGCCGCCGTCGAGCAGCTCGCCGATCGCGTCGACGTCGCTGGTCAGGCGCGAGATCACCCGTCCTGAGGTGTAGCGCTCGTGGAAGGCGGGGGACAGTCGCTGGAAGTGGTCATAGACGCGGGTACGCAGGTCGAACAGGACCGCTTGACCGACCCGCCCGCTTGCCACCAGGAAGGCCCGCTTGGAGAAGTACTCGGCTAGGGCCGCCAGGACGAACGCCACGGTGACGACCGCCAGGACAGTCGGTGGCTGGCCGGCCTTAAGCGGTGGGATCCCTCGGTCGATCCCGACCGCGACCAAGTAGGGGCCGGCCATCGCGGCTGCATTCTGGACCAGGAGCAGCACCACCGCGATCCGGACTGCGCGTCTGTGGGGGCGCAGGAGACTTCCCAGCAGTCGCCGGCTGCGCCGTCGCAGGCGGATGGTGACCTCCGCGGACAGGTCGCCGGAGCCCTCGGCCGCCACCCCCCGCCAAGCGGCCGCGGGCGGGACAGCGGGATCTTGTGGGACCACCCCGGACTGCTCCGGGCGCTCGTCGGCTCCGGTCACGGCGCCGCCACGCCTTCGGCGATCTGGGACAGAACGGCTCGGTACGACGGCTGCGTGTCCATCAGGTCCGAATGCGTGCCGACGGCACGAATCGTGCCACCTTCGAGGAAGGCGACCCGGTCGGCCAGGGCGACCGTGGACGGCCTGTGCACCACCAGCAAGGCCGTCGTTCCGACCAGAACCCGACGAAGTGCCGACTCCACCAGGGCCTCGGTGTGCACATCCAGCGCCGACAGCGGGTCGTCGAGCACCAGCACTGACGGGTGGCTGATCACTGCCCGGGCCAGCGCCAGTCGCTGACGCTGCCCACCCGACAGGCTCAGACCCTGTTCGCCTATCCGGGTGTCCAGCCCCCACGGCAGGTCATAGGCGAATCCCGCCTGCGCGATGTCCAGCGCTTGGGCGACTTCTGCGTCCGAGGCATGAGGGTGGCCGAGGGTGAGGTTCTCGCGGACGCTGGCCGAGAACAGCGTGGCTTCCTCGAAGGCGGTGGACACCACCCTGCGCAGGCTGCTCAGTCGTAGGTCACGGATGTCCACGCCGTCGAGGGTGATCCTGCCCTCGTCCACGTCATACAGTCTGGGAACCAGCGCGGTAAGGGTGGTCTTGCCGCTGCCGGTGACGCCGACCAGAGCGAGCGTCTGGCCCGGCTCAAGTTCCAGGTCGACGCCGCGAAGCACCGGCTCGGAAGATCCAGCGTAGGTGAACCAGACACCTTCGAAGCGAATCCGACCGGTCACCGCGCCGTCGACGCCCCGCTGCCCGGCTCTCAGCTCACGGGCATCGGGGCGGTCCTTGATGGTGGGGATGGTGTCGAAGACCTCGTACACCCGATCCGCCGCTGTCATCGCTTCCTGGCCATTGGCAACTATCCAGCCCAGGGAATCAACCGGCCACACCAGCATCAACATCAGCGAGACGAAAGCGACAAGGTCACCCAGCGACATCGAGCCCCTGACCACGGCCGGGGCACCGAACAGCAGGACCGCGCCCAAGGTCAGGCTTGGGATGAGGTCCAGCAGTGACCAGAAGCGGGCGACGAGTACCGCCTTGCCGACAGCCGAGTCGTGCAGCTCGCGGGCCGAGCCCCGGAAGGTCTCTCCGACATGCTCACGGCGTCCGAACGAGCGGATCATGCGAACACCGACCGCGGACTCCTCGATGAAGGTAGCGAGGTCGCCCTGCTGGTCCTGCACCCGCCGCGAGGTCTCCAGGTAGGCCTTGGCTAGACCACGCGACAGCAGGAACAGCGGCACGAAGGAAACAGCCACCATGATCCCGAGTGGGGCATACAGCTGGATCAGCAGCGCGACGACTATGACGAACGTGGCGATGTTCACGACCAGATAGACCAAACCGAAGGACAGGAATCTTCTGATCGTGGACAGGTCGCTGGTGGCCCGGGACAGCAGCTGTCCGGTCTGCCAGCGGTCGTGGAACGCAACCGGCAGCCGCTGCAAGTGCGCATAGAGGTCGGCGCGAACCGCCGTCTCAATCCCGAGGGCGCAGTACGCCTGCACCCAGCGTCGGATGAAAACCAGACCCGCTTCGATGATCCCCAGGGCTAACGCCAGCAGGCCGAGCGGCACAAGCCCACCCCGGTCCCCCTGCCGAATCGGGCCGTCAACGACCTGCCGGGTGACCAGAGGGATGACGATGCTTGCTCCAACCGCCACGCCCGCGGCGACGGTCATGGAGATCATCTGCCCGGCGTAGGGGCGAACGTAGCTGCGCAGCCGCCACAGCGAGTACATGCTGCTGCGTTCGACTACGGCCTGAGTGGACATCGTCGTTCACGGTACGACACCTGGGCGACAGCGACATCTGGGTTAGCGTCCACGGGTGACCCCTCTCCACAGCCGGCCCGCGCCGGGCGGCGGGCGCTGGCTGCAGGTAGATCCTGAGCGTCTGGCGCGCTGGCTCGCCGGCTTCGAGGCCCGCCATGGCCAGCTCGGAGTGGAGACCGGGCCGACCGCCGTGACCTGTGTCGCAGCCGATGGTTCGCTGGCCGAGCTGCGGGTACCTTTCCCGGTCCTCGCGACCGATCCTGGCGACAGGTTCGGTGGGATCGTCGCGCACGCCTGCACTGACAGGCGGGTCGGTGTGGTTCTGTTCCGGCTCGGGGGGCATGCCGCCGGAGTGTTCGAGGGCAGCCGGATGGTGGCCTCTAAGGTCGGGTCACGTCAGGTGCACGGCCGCAGCGCCGCCGGCGGGTGGTCCCAGCAGCGCTTTGCCCGGCGACGGGCCGGCCAGGTGGTCGTCGCCACCGCCGCGGCAGCCGACACCGCCGCCGCGGTGCTGCTGCCCTGGGTTGATCAATTGGACGCGGTGGTTCTCGGAGGTGACCGCGCCGCAGTAGCCGCGCTCCTCGACGACCCTCGACTTCGAGGACTTCGACCGCTCCTGGCCGAGCCGCTGCTCGACGTCCCCGACCCACGTCAGCGCATCCTGGAACAGGCCCCACGGATGTTCCGCGCCGTCCGGATACGGCTCGTGGAGACCCCAGCGCCACCGCAGCCGCCGCCCATCTGAAGACTCCCCCCGCGACGGCAAGCCCGCGGGGGGAGTGGGCACATGCCGGCGTGGCTGCAGGTGTCAAGGGCGCCTTCGCGAGGCGAACTCCTCAATCGGCTCGCGAATCCGCTCGTACACGTTGTCCGCGCCGAAGACAGTCAGCAGCCCTAGTCGGTCAAGTAGCTCGCGTGTCTCTTCGTCGACCCCAGCCAGTACCAGGCGGATCCCGCGTGAGCTCACCTCACGGTGCAACTGGATGAGCGTCTCAGCGGCTGTGTAGTCGATGTCACCGACTGCCCGGAGGTCCAGAACCAGCCAGTCGAGCGGGGGGGACGCGCCCGTGATCAGGCCCAGGACGGTGCGGTAGAACGAGTGCACGTTGGCGTAGAACAGGCGAGCACCGAACCGGAAGACGACGAGCCCGGGCGCGGTCACCACGCCGGGCAGCGGGGCGGCCTCATGAAGCGCTTCGGAGCTGCCCGGGGGCGAGGCCGGTACCAGCACAGCGGTGTAGGGCCGGTACACCCGGCCGATCAGCACCGCGAGGGACAGCAGGACAGCGGCTGCCATTCCCACTTCGACGCCGAACGCGAGTACGCACACGCCGGTGAGGACGGCGACGGCGAACTCGTCGCGCCTGACCGCCGCGACGCGCCGCAGCTTTCCCAGATCGACAAGGTCGACACCGATGACGAAAACCACGGCAGCTAGAACTGCTGACGGAAGCAAGGCGATCAGACCGGTCGCTGAGACCAGCACGATGAGCGTGACGCCCGCCGAGGCGAGCTGGGCGACCTGTGAGTGACTGCCCGCCTCCACCACCACCCGGGTCTTGGTCGGACTGCCCGACACCGGGAACGATCCGCCGAGCCCTGAGATGATGTTGGCCAGACCGAGCCCACGTAGGTCGGCACTGTCGTCGACGTCAACCCCGTCGACTGCGGCCTGAGAGCGTGACGTGGCTGCGCTCTGGGTCAACGCGATGACGGCGATTGCCGCGATGGGTACCCACAGTCGCTCGAGCTCGGTCCAGGGTGCGTCGGGCAGTCCTGCCTTGGGGAGCCCGCCGTTCAGCTGACCCACGACGGCGACGCCGTGGCTGGACAGGTGGAAGACCCCGGACACTGCGATCCCGGCGACGACGGCCAGCAAGGCGCCGGGGATGCGGCGGGACCATAAGCGCGCCCCCAGCAGCAGCGCGAGTGATGCGGCGGATGTGAGTGCTGCCGGCACGGACACGTGGGGCAGCCCGTGGGCGATGTCGTAAACCTTGTGCCACGTCACTCCGCTGCTCGGCAGTCCCAACATGTCGCCAAGCTGGGACACGGCGACCGAGATTCCGATTCCGGCGAACAGTCCGAGCAGGGCGCTTCGGGACAGAAAGTTGGCTATGGCGCCGAGGCGCGCGATGCCGATGAGGAACACCAGCAGGCCGGCCAGCAGGGCCACCGCGGAGGCTAAGGCCACCCACTTGGCCGATCCGGGCACGACGCCGGCGACGCCGAGGCCGGACAGGCCCGCGAACAGGATGGCTGCGGTGGCTGAGTCGGCGCCGACGACGAGCTTGCGGGACGAGCCGAGGAGCGCGAAACCGACCACGGGCAGTAGCCCGGTGTACAGGCCCGTGATTGCGGGCATCCCGGCGATCTTGGCGTAGCCCATCGACTCCGAGATGGCGATGGCGGCCAGAGTGAGGCCTGCCAGGGCGTCCGGCAGCAACCAGTCTCGGCGGTAGCCGACCAGGCTCGGGGCGAGACCCAGTCTGGGGACGGCGTTCGGCACCGGGCGTCTACTCGTCGTCTGGGTCGTCGAGTCGTGCCAGCCAGGTCGCCAGCCGCTCAACCGGGACCTCGAACTCAGGGTTGAGATCGACGAACTCGCGCATCCGGTCGGCCACCCAGGCCAGGGCGACCTCCTCGTCGCCGCGCCTTTGGGTTAGTTCTTCGATGCCCCGGTCGGTGAAGTACACCGGTTACCCGAAGGCCTGCTCGACGATGGTGCGCTGCTCGTGGTCATGACGCTGGTGCGAGCCGACCGCCGGCGAGGACGACGCTTCCCGCGATACCCGCACCAGGGGGCGTCCGAGCCGCTCAGGCAGGTTCAGCGCCATGAATGGCCACGCCCCTTGGTTGGCGGGTTCCTCCTGGACCCAGCGGACCTCTTCGAGCCCGGGGTAGCCGTTGACGGCGGCCGGCAGGGTCTTGACCGGCAGCGGGTACAGCCGCTCGACCCGCACGATCGCCGTGTTGGTGACCTGGCGTGCCGTCCGCTCGGCGGCCAGGTCGTAGTAGACCTTCCCGCTGCACAACAGCACCCTTCGAACCAGGGCCGGGTCGACCGTCTCGTCGGGGATGACCGGGCGGAAGTGGCCGTGAGTGAACTCCGAAGTAGCCGACGCCGCGACCTTCGAGCGCAGCAGGGACTTCGGCGTGAAGATCACTAGCGGCCGCTGCAGCTCGGAGTGCACCTGCCAGCGCAGCAGATGGAAGTACGAGGCAGGTGTCGACGGCATTGCGACGGTCATGTTGTCCTGTGCGCACAGCTGCAGGAAGCGCTCGATCCGTGCCGAGGAGTGGTCGGGCCCCTGCCCCTCGTATCCGTGAGGGAGCAGCAGGACCAGTGAAGAGCGCTGACCCCACTTCTGCTCGCCGGACGCCAAGAACTCGTCGACGATCGTCTGGGCCCCGTTGACGAAGTCCCCGAACTGCGCCTCCCACAACACCAGGGCATCGGGCCGGGCCACCGAATATCCGTACTCGAAGCCCATCGCCGCGAACTCAGACAGAGGGGAGTCGTAGACGTACAGCTTGCCGCCGCCTTCGGCGTACAGCTGCTTGAGGGGCTTGTACTGCCAGCCGGTGATGCGGTCCACGATCACGATGTGGCGGTGACCGAAGGTCCCACGACGAGTGTCCTGGCCCGCCATCCGCACCGGGACGCCCTCGGCGAGCAAGGACCCGATCGCCAGGGCTTCGCCCATCCCGTAGTCGATGGCGTCGCTGGCGACCATGTCGGCCCGTCGCTGAAGCTGGGGGGCCAGCCGCGGGTGCAGGGTGAACCCCTCGGGCATGTGGAGCTGACAGTCCACGACGCGGGCGACAACGTCGTCGGTTATCGCGGTGACGACGTCAGAGCTGGCCTGCCGCAGCGGCGCCAGCACGACGTTCCCCTCGCGCACGACTTCGTCCGCCTGCCCCTGCCCCACGGCGCCGGTGTCGAACGGTGCCTCGCTGTCACGGGTCTCCTGGAAGACCTTCTCGAGCTGGCCTTGGTAGTCGCGTAGGGCCTGCTCCGCCTCCTCGACAGTGATGTCTCCGCGGCCGATGAGTGCCTCGGTGTACTGCTTGCGGACCGATCGCTTGGCGTCGATCAGCTTGTACATCAACGGCTGGGTCAAGGAGGGGTCATCGGCCTCGTTGTGGCCGCGGCGGCGGTAGCAGACCATGTCGATCACGACGTCCTTCTTGAACGCCTGACGGAACTCGAAAGCCAGGTGGGCGACCCGCACGCACGCTTCCGGGTCGTCACCGTTCACATGGAAGATCGGCGCCTGGATGGTGCGCGCTACGTCGGTGGAGTAGGTGGAGGACCGACTGTAGATCGGCGAGGTGGTGAAGCCGACCTGATTGTTGACCACGATGTGAACGGTGCCGCCAGTGCGGTAACCCTGGAGCTGGCTCAGCTCCAGGGTCTCTGCGACGACTCCCTGGCCGGCGAAGGCGGCGTCTCCGTGCATGAGGACGGGAAGTATTGGGAACTCCTCGCCTCGGTCCAGGCAGTCCTGCTTGGCGCGGACAAACCCCTCAAGCACCGGGTCGACGGCCTCCAGGTGGCTCGGGTTGGAGACCAGCGACACCTTGGTGGCCGAGCCGTCGTCTGAAGTGAAGACGCCTTCAGCCCCCAAGTGGTACTTGACGTCGCCTGACCCGTGGGCGCTCTTCGGGTCGAGGTTCCCCTCGAACTCGCGGAAGATCTGCGCGTAGCTCTTGCCGACGATGTTGGCCAGCACATTGAGGCGTCCCCGGTGCGGCATTCCGATGCAGACCTCGGTGATCCCGGCCCGGGCTGCTGAGCCGAGAACGCCGTCGACGAGGGCGACGACCGCCTCGGCGCCTTCGAGGGAGAACCGCTTCTGCCCGACGTACTTGGTCTGCAGGAACGTCTCGAATGCCTCGGCCGCGTTCAGTCGACGCAAAATCCGCAGCTGCTCCACGCTGTCGGTCCGGTCGTGCTTCCGCTCGACCCTGGCCTGGATCCATTCGCGCTGCTCTGGATCCTGGATGTGCATGTACTCGATGCCGACGGTGCGGCAGTAGGAGTCGCGCAACACCCCGAGGATCTCGCGCAGGTAGGCGAAAGGCTTGCCGCCGAAACCCCCGGTGGGGAACTCCCGGTCCAAGTCCCACAGCGTCAGGCCGTGCCGCGTGACGTCGAGGTCGGGGTGCTTGCGCTGTTCGTACTCCAGAGGGTTGGTGTCCGCCATGAGGTGTCCGCGGACGCGGTACGCGTGGATCAGCTCCTGCACGCGCGCGACCTTGTTGATGTCGTCCTCATGGGACGCGGGGATGTCGTGGGCCCAGCGGATCGGCTCATAGGGGATCCGCAGCGACGCAAAAATTTCGTCGTAGAACTCGTCGCCGAGGAGCAGTTCGTGGATCAGCCCGAGGAACTGCCCAGACTGCGCGCCTTGGATGATGCGGTGGTCATAGGTCGAGGTCAAGGTCATGGTCTTGCTGATCGCCAGGCGCGCCAAAGTCTCCGGGGAGGCGCCCTGGTACTCGGCCGGGTAGTCCATGGCCCCTACGCCCACGATGCAACCCTGACCGGACATCAGCCTGGGTACCGAATGGACCGTGCCAATGGTGCCCGGGTTGGTGAGGCTGATGGTCGTGCCCAAGAAGTCCTCGACTGTCAGCTTGTTGTGGCGGGCCCGGCGGATGACGTCCTCGTACGCCGACCAGAACTGGCTGAAGTCCATCCGGTCGGCGCCCTTGATCGCCGGAACCAGCAGCTGGCGGGTGCCATCAGGCTTCACCATGTCGATCGCGAGACCGAAGTTGATGCGGCCGGGTCGATGCACCGACGGCTTTCCGTCGACCTCGACGTAGCCGGCATTCATCTCCGGCATCGCGATCAGGGCCTTGACCACGGCCCAGCCCACCAGGTGGGTGAAAGACACCTTGCCCCCGCGGGACCGGGCTAGGTAGTTGTTCAGAACGATCCGGTTGTCGATGAGCAGTTTGGCCGGAACGGCCCGCACCGAGGTGGCGGTGGGGACGGTCAGGCTCGCCTCCATGTTGACCACCACGCGCGCCGCTGGACCTCTCAGCGCGACGGTCTGTCCGTTTGCGGCGTCGTCACCGGTGGCGGCGCCGGCTTGGGTAGCCGGCCCACCGGCGGTGTCGGAGCCGGGGGTCGCCGCGGCGATCGGGGCGGCGACCTCGGGCTGGGCGGGTATCCCGCTGGGGAGGGCGGTAGGTGCGGGAGCGGCGGCGAGGCCCGGCTCATCGGGCTCGAACGAAGCTTCGGCCGGAGCTGGCCGGGGCAGTGTCAGGTCTAGCGGCTGGTAGTCGGCGAAGAAGTCCCACCAGGCGGGGTCGACGGAGTCTTTGTCGTCGAGGTACTGCTGGTAGATCTCGTCGACAAGCCATTCGTTGGGCCCGAATCGTGCCAGCGGGTCGCCGTGGTCGGATTCGGCTGCCGAACTGTTCGCGGGGGCCTGTGACGACACTCTGACCGCCTACCTGTGGGACACGACGCTTCGTACCACCCAGCGTATCGCCGCGGGTGCCGGCCGCGGCGCGGGCACCCACGGGTTCGGTCACGTTACGTCGCGCCGAAGCGTGGTCCTCGCGGCGACGGCGGCGAAGGCGGCGGTGTAGCCGAGCAGCACGAAGGTGGCGCCCCAAGCCGGAAGCAGTTTTCCGCCGTTGAAGGTCTGGGTCTGCAGGACCGCGCGCAGTGCGCCCCCCGGCAGCCACCGGCCGACTGAAGGCAGGAACGCGACCAGGAGTCCCTCGATGACCAGCGTCCACAGCAGTGCACCGATGATCGCGGCGATCTGGTTGCGCACAAGTGCGCCAACTGAGACTCCCACCACTGCGAACAGTGCATAGCCGAGCAACGTTGCAGCACCAATCTGCGCCACGGTGACGGGGTGGACTGCCGCGTGCGGACGGAGCCCGAGCAACACCGTGGCGACGGTGGCCGACACCAGGGCGCAGACCAGGCCAATGACGACCCCGAATGCGGCGTGGACCGTGAGCTTCGCAGCCAGGACGCGGCCCCTTCTCGGGGTCACCAAGAAGGTCGGTGTGACGGTCATGAACCGGTACTCGGTGGTCATGCCCAGGACGCCGGCGACGAGTACGATCGGCGACGCCGCGCCTGCCGAGGCGTACACGCCTCGAACCGTGCTGGCCAAGGCCAGTGACGGCACTCCGGGCTGACCGGCGGTGAATACAAGTGCAACGACGTTAACCACCACGTAGGCAGCCGAGCCGCCGAGGATCCCCAGCGCCAGTCGGGTGCTGGTGATCTTCAGCACCTCGGCCCGCATCAGCCACGTCACGACTCCTCCTGTGCGGTCAGCGCCAAGAAGACGTCCTCCAGGTCGGTGTGCTCCTCCCGGAGCTCGTGGAGCTCGACCCCGGCCTGCAGTGCCGCTCGCCCCACCAGCCCAATCGGGATGCCCTCGACAGCGAGGGTGTCCTCGCTCAGACGACGGACATCGGAGGGTCGTTGCCCGTCGATGCCGCCAGTGAGGTGCGCGGCAAGGGTCTCGATCCTGGGGCTCTTCACGATGACGTGCACCACCCTCGAAGCGAGCAGGTCATCAAGTGACCCGGCGCGAACAAGGCGGCCCTTGTTCAAGATCACCACCTGGTCGACTGTCTGCGCGACTTCGGCGAGCACGTGGCTCGACACCAGGACAGTGCGGCCGGAGGCGGCCATCTGACGAAGGAGGCCGCGCAGCCAAGCGATGCCTTCGGGGTCCAGCCCGTTGGCCGGTTCGTCCAGGAGCAGTACCTGCGGGTCGCCCAGGAGCGCGGCCGCCAGGGCCAGGCGCTGCCGCATCCCCGTGGAGTAAGTGTGGATCCGGCGACCCGCCACCTGCGCGAGGCCGACCAGGGACAGCGCGTCGCCGGCACGGTTCTGGTCCAGGTGCGCCGCCAGGCAGAGCACCCGCAGCTGGTCCAGTGCCGTCCGACCTGGGTGGAAGCTGGAAGACTCCAGTGCGGCGCCAACGGTGCGGGCAGGGTCGGCCAGGTCCGCATACAGCTCGCCGCCGATGGTCGCCCGTCCTGACGTGGGTGTGACAAGACCAACGAGCATTCTCAAGGTGGTGGTCTTGCCGGCGCCGTTAGGTCCAAGGAAGCCGGTGACCGTTCCTGCCTCGACAGTGAACGACAGATGATCGACGGCTTTGATGGCGCCGAACTCCTTGGTCAAGTCGGTGATCTCGATCACGTCCGACACCCTAGTGCGGCCCAGGCTGCTGCTGCCGGCTCAGCTGCACAGGCCGGACAGCGTCGCCACAACAAGCTCGCCGAGTGTGCTCAACAGGTATCCGCCCTCCTGCACTGCCACCGTTGGCAGGCCGAGGGAGCCCAGGACCAGGCCAGCCTCGTGGTAGCCGTCGGCCGTTACCTGCAACGGGCTCTCCGGATCATCGGCTGCGGCGTCGACGCCGAGTGAGACGACCAGGGCGGTCGCTGCGAAGCCGGCCACGGCCGCGGCAAGTTGTTCCACGGACCTGAGCCAGCCGTCGTCACCGGTGCCGGGCGGTAGCGGCTCATTGAGGTTTGCGCCGTCCCCCTCACCTGTCCCGCATTCGTCAGCGAACCCGACATAGTGCGGAAACCAGCCTGCGCCCGGGTCGACGTGCACCGATCCGTAGAAGACTTCCCCGCGGTCGTAGAACAGGGACTGGGTGCCGTTTCCGTGGTGAGCATCGATGTCGATGACCGCGACCCGTGAGTGTCCGGCGGACAGCAGCGCCTGGGCTGCCACGGCGGCGTTGTTCAAGTAGCACGAACCGCCGAACGATTCTCGTCCAGCATGGTGGCCTGGGGGTCGGCACAGGGCGTAGGCGACCCGCGCCTGGTGTCCAGCCACCAGGTCGACCGCGGTCAAAGCCGCGTCGACCGCCCCTCGTGCGGCTTCCCAGGTACCGGGTCCAACCAAGGTCATGGTGTCGTAGCAGTACCGCCCAGCCCGGGCGTGAACCGCGACCGGCTGCCTTAGTGGCAGCGTCCCGAGCAGGCCAGCGGTGGGAAACAGGTAGGGAACGACCCGGTCGGCTCCGGCATCGGCAGGGAACTGCGCCGCGGCCCAGTCCCGATAGATGGTGCGTAGGTGCTCGAGCAGGCCGGCGTCATGCACCAGGTCTAGGATGCTGTCGTTGTGGCGTGTCGCCTCCACAAGCCGGGCTCCCACCGAGAGCAGCGAGGCACGAATTGCCGCGGCGCGTTCGGGGACTTCGGTTCCGGGTGTCCGAACCCCCAGCCAGATCTCCGCTAGCGGTTCGTGACGAACACAGTCCGCCGACCAAACCATCGGGACAGGGAAAGTGTTGGGCTGCGCACGTCTGACATCCAGCCCTGGTTGGTCCATGTGGGGCAGGATGCCACCATGGCGCGTGCAACTGACCTAGGAATCAGGATCGGCTTGCTTCCGGCCGGTCCGACGAACTCGGTGCTGGACGTGCCGGGCGTCGGCCTTGGGCATGCCACGGTATGGCGGGACGAGCCCGAACCGCCGGCGGGACGTGGAGTCGCACGCACCGGTGTGACGGTGCTGTCGGTCGCGGACGACGCGTTCCGGCGCCCGATTCCGGCAGGCGGGGCGGTCTTGAACGGGGCGGGGGAGTGCACAGGCTTCTTGGCTGCTGCGGAGTGGGGGCTTATTGAGACCCCAGTCTTCTTGACGTCCACAATGCAGCTCGGTCGGGTGTATGACGCGGCGTGTGAGCTGCTTGTCGATGAACAGCCGCTGATCGGGGAAGACGTCGCTATCCCTGTTGTAGCCGAGTGCGACGACTCTTTCCTGTCCGAGGTGCGCCGCATGCAGGTCACAAAGGCTGATGTTCGAGCAGCTTGGTGGCTCGATCGCATGGCCGTTCCTGACGGTGCTGGTCTTCTGGATCTGCGTGCTGTTTCTCGGCTTCGGTCTGTTCGCGCGCTTCAACAC
>Ga0209698_10002546_pt1 | contig 20591 bp, 21 predicted proteins | sample LitLauG_LLR_2012_FD_187203 | JGI IMG/M metagenome (GOLD analysis project Ga0209698, IMG submission 187203) | Freshwater sediment microbial communities from Pennsylvania, USA - Little Laurel Run_MetaG_LLR_2012 (SPAdes) (version 2) | ecosystem: Environmental > Aquatic > Freshwater > Creek >...
GATGGCCGAGAAATGCACGAAAACGTCTTCGCCCGACTGGCGGCTGATAAAGCCGTAGCCCTTGGCGTCATTGAACCACTTTACTGTTCCTTGTTCCATAGTGTTTTGTACTCTTGTTCCTTTGTGATAGTTACGCTGGAGGGATTCGGAAGAAACTTGCGCAGGTTACTGGCTGTTGAGGCGAGAACTGCTCAAGACCGATTCGGTCTAACGCACACAGCGATGCTACGCGGAATGCCCGCAATTAGCAATCGAATTCGATTCTTCACAATCGCAACTGAATCGCAATGCGGGAGAGTTGTGAGACCAGCGATGGGATTCTTTCTCTTTCGAATCTGCGACGCTGCAGTCGAAAATGTTTCAAACAGGATATACTGAGGATACTTAACCTCGAAGATACGCCATCATCTTGCGCCTTCGCGATTGAGAGATCGAGAGGCGTTCTTTTTGTTGCAGCGAGTCCATCTGAGCCAATCGCGCTATTCCGCTATCGCCGGCAGGCCTCGTCGAAAGCGCGCAGTTTGACGGGGCTCGGATTCCGTCGCCGCCTGGAAGGTTGTGTTCGTCCAGCGGTCCATCTCTCACATAGAAGAATAGGAGTCGATTATGTCGGCACGGAATGGTGACAAGTCCAGGTTCCACCGCGAGCGCAAGCAGAAGATCGCGCGACGGAAGCGAGCGCATGAGTTGATGAGCCACGGCAAGCAAGCGAAATCTGGAGCGGCTCCGTCTGGTGGGAAGGCGCAGAAGGTATCAGAATGAGCCAGACTTTTGGAACTTTGCCGTTCGCAGCTAAACCGTTCGCGGCGGACATTGCCTTCGCCCACAAGGCCGTCGCCGACAAGAAGAAGAAAGTGCTTCTCGTGGATGCGTCTTCTTCCAAGCGCGATTTGCGCGCCGAGGTAATGCGCAAGCTGGGCATGGAGGTCGATTGCGCGGCTGATGTTGTGGAAGCGCGGTCGTGGTGGCGAGCGAACTTGTATGACCTGGTCCTTATCAATCTGGAAAAAGGACACGGGCATCGCGACAAGTTCTGCGAGGACCTTCGCTCCGCGATGCCTCCGCAGCGCCTGGCGTTTCTGGTCGGAGAGCCTGGCTATCTGGCGGCCGCACCTCTTGAGGATGACGGGTACCCGGCGCGGGAGGGAGACCACCCTGTGATGCTGGCCGACGTCAGAGCTGCAATTTCCGACGGGATGAAGGATCTGACTCAGCGTTGGGGCATCCTGGAGGCGTCGCGGAGAATCTCCGCCGTACGCGCCACCTGCAATGCCCGCAGCCGAGCGATGCAGGACCGGCCTGCGCCCCCACGGGATTTGGAGGGACGACCGCCGAAGAGCATCGCGCCACTGACAACCCTAGACGATTTACTGAGAGAGGAAATGCAATGAAGAATCTCTATGTCGGAAATCTGCCGCACAGCACCACCGAAGCAGAATTGCGCAACGTTTTCGAGCCGCACGGCGCAGTAGAGAAAGTCACCCTGGTTACGGACCGGGAGACGGGCCGTTCGCGCGGTTTCGGATTTGTGGAAATGACGAATGCGAGTGAGGCGGACAAGGCCATTGCTGCGCTCAACGGAACCGATCTCGGCGGACGCACGTTGACCATCAACGAAGCGAAGCCAAAGGCGGATCGTCCGAAAGGCGGCCAGCGCTTTGGCGGAGGCGGAGGGGGCGGACGCGACCGGGGCCATGCACGCGAACGACGCGAGCCGCGCTGGTAATTTCCGCCGGTAATCAAGACGTCCGCGAAGCTGCGGGCGGCTGGCAGGCGAGATCGCCGGCGACTAAGAAGAATCAACCAACGGGGGATGAGTATGCCACGAGGCAGATCAACATTTACCAAACGTCAGAAAGAACAGACGAGACAACAGAAACAACGAGACAAAGCCGAGCGCCGGACCCAGCGAAAACAGGACAAACCCGAGCCCGGCACCCAGCACGAACAGGACGAACTCCGCGCCGCCGCCGAAGCCCAGGCCGCGCTATTCCACATGGGCCACGATGACGCGACATCCCAGGACTCGAATGCGCCCGCGGATGAACCGGTCAAGTAGGACAGGTCGAGAAATGATCGCGCAGGGACAGCCGCCTCGGCTGTCCCGCCGAGCGTAGCGAGCCGCGCGACGGCCAGCGACGCGCACTCGGTCCCGGAGCGACCTCTGACCGTAGCCCGGCGTTTCTAGTGAGTATCAGCCCGCAAATAAACTCCTGATCCTGCCCATTAGGTGATTTTCATAATCCTCAGCTGTACTCCAGCCTATGTAGCTGTTATTAAATGGCTTAGCCTTAATTGTTGTGATTTTAATCATTGTTTTCACGATCATAGACTTCGCCAACTCACAAGAAGGGCTAAAACCGCTGGAATAGCCTTGTCCGTTTTCCGTAAATTCCAGCCTTTTATAGTCCGCTTTTTGACGGACGTTTGACACGGGTGCTGAGTTACGACCACCATACGGCGGGAAAGTGAAGTTCCCCTCTTTCGCGAGACGCCCGGAAAAGAAGCCAACAGATTTTCTGGTTGATCATGCGAATTCAAAACCCCCGCCCTGTCGCACAAGCCGCGACAAGGGTGGGGCACACTCCATTCTCGGATTTGCGCCTCTGCCTCAGTAAGGCGCAATATCAACTCTCCAACGAAGGAAGCAGACATGCCAAAACACAATGGACACAGCGCAGGTCCAGCTGAACAGAGCGTGCCAGCAGTCGAGGCGCCGAGTGGTGGCGCATCGGCGGTAACGCGCAAGGAACCGCAGGCGGCGCGGGATGCGCGCGAGAACCGGCACAAATATTTCATGAACATTGCGCTGGCGGTGCGGCTGCGGGCGAACTGCAAGGGGAACCGCGTCGGAGCGCTGATCGTGCTCGATAACCGAATCATCTCCACCGGGTACAACGGCACTCCCGAAAACATGGTGAATTGTCTGGACGGCGGATGCTATCGGTGCGCGAACCGGGACAAGAGCTACAAGTCGGGCGAGGCGTACGATCTTTGCATCTGCGTGCATGCCGAACAGAATGCGATTCTGGCGGCGGCACGGTTCGGGATTTCTACCGCGGGTAGCACGATGTACACGACTATGCGTCCGTGCTTCGGGTGCGCGAAAGAGATGCTGCAGGCACAGGTGCGAAGCGTGTATTACCTGCACGAGTGGAATCCCAGCGCAAAAGAGGACGTGCTAAAAACCGCGGCGCAGACAGCCGAGTACGAGAAGTTGATGATCCGCTTTCCCGGCGGCGTGCACCGGCTGGATGTGCCGGACCCGGATATGAATTGGGCAGTCTCACGGAAGATGCCTGCAACGATCAGCCTGGATCGGCACGGCACGGTAGACATTTAAATCCTTCGGAGTAGCTATGCGGCGCTTCTTCTTAATTTTCGCAGTAGCCTTGGTGTTTCTTGCTTGCGGCGCGTTCGCGTTTGCACAGACGCTCAACCTCTGGCCCGGAGTAGCGCCGGGATCGGAGAGTTGGACACAGAAAGAGATCGTAACGCCGGACACGCCCATCGGAACGATTATCGCGAATGTGGTTACGCCTACATTAACGGCGTTCTTGCCGGAGAAGTCCAAGGCCACGGGAACTGGGATCATCGTGGCGCCGGGTGGAGCTTGTCTCCGGCTCGCCATGGATCTAGAGGGCAACCACGTGGCGCGCTGGCTGCAGGAAAGGGGTATTGCTGCCTTTGTGCTGAAATACCGACTGCAGGAGAAAAAGGGCGAGGGGATTCCGCCGGAAATCAATTTTGATGAGGCATGCAAGTACGGAATCGCCGATGGAATCCAAGCGATGAAGGTGGTGCGACAACATGCGGTGGAGTGGGGCGTCTCGCCGGACAGGATCGGGTTCATGGGATTCTCCGCAGGGGCGATGGTGACCAGCGGCGTCCTGCTGCAGGCGGATGCAGCGGCGCGTCCGGCGTTTGCGGCGCCGATTTATGGAGCGCCGTTTGGATTGATGCCGGTGATCCCGCCAAACCTGCCGCCTGTATTTTTGGCATGGGCGCAGGACGATGAACTGGTGCTGGATCCGGTGGTGAAGTTCTACGAGGCATTGAAGGCGGCCGGCAACAAGCCGGAGGTCCACATCTACAGCGCCGGGCACCACGGTTTCGGGATGAAGAAGCAGGGGACTACCAGCGATCGCTGGATCGAAGAGTTTTACTGGTGGCTGGAGGCGCAGGGGTTCACAAAATCCCGGAAGTGACGACGAAGTCAAGCCCGCTACGCATTCGAAATGCGGTCCAATGCGGGCGCTGACGATGCAAACGGCCCAACGTTAAGACCCGAAGACACGCAAACGGGTCAACTTCCGCGCACGTATCCTGGGCCGCTTGCCTTCGGCTTCGCGGGACAGGCGAGGCGCCTGTCTCTACGCGAGTATGGGTGGTCGCGTATCATAGGGCCAAGGTCCGTGCTGTGGGGGCGGGCTGCATCGACGCTGCAAGATTTCCTGAGAGAAACGTTCCTAACTATGAGCAAGAGATTTCGTGTGTTTGCCACCTGCGACATTGGGGAGTCGATCGATCTGTTGCGGAAGCGAGGGTATGAGGTGGAGGTGTATCCGCATCCGGAAGCACCGGCGAAGACGCTAATTGTCGAGAAGGTGAAGTCCGGGATCGACGGGCTGATTACAACGCTACGCGATTCGATTGATGCCGAGGTTTTTGAGGCAGGAAAGGGCACGCTCAAAGTGGTGGCGCAGTTTGCGGTGGGGTTTGACAACATCAACCGCGAGGATGCGAACCTCTACAAGATTCCTTTTACCCATACTGCGGATGTGCTGACTGAGGCGACAGCGGAGTTTGCGTTCTTCATGATGGGGACCCTGGCGCGGAAGATGTGGACGGCCGAGCATCTGACGCGGGAGAACAAGTGGGGCTTCTGGCATCCGTATCTACCATTTCTGGGCGACGAAGTGACCGGGAAGACTGTTGCGGTGATCGGAACGGGGCGAATTGGGCTGGCGTTCATCAAGAAATGCGTTGGGTTCGATATGAACATTCTGTGTTATGACCCGGCGTATGAGAACCACGCGTTTGTGAAGACAATTGAGGAGATCAACGAGCTACGGTATTCGCGCGGGCTGGTGAAAGAGAAGGCATGGATCAAATACGTGCGGTTCGAGCAGGCGCTGCGCGAGGCAGACTTCGTGAGTGTCCATGTGCCGTTGCTGCGGGAAGGCGAGAGCGCGACTCCTACGTATCATCTTTTCAACGAAGAGACTTTGAGGCTGATGAAATCGACCGCGTACTTGATGAATACATCACGCGGGCCGGTGGTGGATGAGGCTGCGCTCGCGCGGGCGTTGCGGGAAGACTGGATTGCGGGAGCGGCGCTGGATGTGTATGAGAAAGAGCCGTTGCCGGCGGATTCCCCGCTGCGGGATACGGCGATTGCCGACCGCTGCCGGTTGATGCCCCATTTTGCCAGCGCGGCGCGGATTACGCGGCTCTCGACCGATCCGGATAGGGGCATGGCAGGAAGATGCGTGCAGGGGTTGATCGATGTGCTTGAAGGGAACTACAGAGGGGACGTGACCAACATGCCGTATGTTGTGAATAAAGAAGCATTTAAGTAGTTGGGTTGGGGCGGGAGTTTGCGGGCGTCAAGAAGCACGATGCGGGGTTAGAAATGGGTAGGCATCTTTACTGGTGCCGCCGTTCCTGTGGGGAAGTACAATGGTATGGCAATGACGAAGCGATATTTGGTGATCATGGGATGGGTGTTGGTTTGTTCTCCTCTATTGTTGGGGCTTGATTCTCCCCGCGAGAAGGGATTGAAGCTGGAGCCTCAGCCCAAGGAAGTACAGTTGCGCGACGGCGGGTTTCAGGTGGGGCCGCGGACGAAGATCTTTGTGCAGTTGGGACATCAGGCGGAAGACCGCATTGCCGCCGAGACACTGGCCGAAGAGGTGCAGTACCAGTCCGGATTGAAGCTCAATATTTTCGGCATGAAGGCGGAAGGCAAGGCGGAAGGTGGGGCCATCGTGCTGGCGCGGCTGGAAGACGATCGGGTACGGCATTTCCTGGCGCACAACGGATTGAAGGCCGATTCGGCGGTCGGGCCTGAAGGGTACCTGCTGTTTTCCGACAAAGATCACCTGATTGTGGCCGCAAATACAGGGCAAGGCCTGTTCTACGGTGTGCAGACGTTGCGGCAGTTGCTGCGTCCGGCGGGGAATGGCGTCATGTGCCCGGCGGTGGGGATTCGGGATTGGCCGAGTTTGCAGAAGAGCGTGCCGGCGTTGAGCCGGCTGGGGAAGCCGGAGTTTCCGAGCCGTCTGCAGTGAGGCAATTCAGACCGGCGGAAAGTATAATTCAGGCGTCCTTTAGGGGGCGCCTTTGTTATGCGGGCTGATCCCGGCGTTGAAACGTCGGGCTATTTTCAAGTCGCGCCTGCGGCGCGCGTGGTTCACAGGCTGATCGTCGTCGCTGATCGCATACAATCCATCCATGTTTTCTGAGAGAACGAACTGGCGTCTGGCGCAGAATCGATTTACCCAGGCGGTGGAGGAGGTGCGGGCGCGTGGAGTTCGGGTTCTGGATCTCACCGCTTCGAATCCGACGCGGGTGGGGCTGGAGTATGACTCGGAGGCCATTCTTGGGGCGCTGCGCTCGGAGCGGGCGATGGATTACGATCCGCAGGCGAAGGGACTACTTTCGGCACGGGAGGCTGTGGCGCGGTACTACTGCGAGCGGTGTTCTCGTGGCGAGAGAGACGCTGCAAGCAATGTCTCGGCGGATGGCGTGGATCCGGAGCGGATTGTGCTTACTACCAGCACCAGTGAAGGGTACTCGTATGTTTTTCGGCTGCTGTGCAATGCGGGGGATGAGTTGGTGGTGCCGAAGCCGAGTTATCCGTTGTTCGAGTTTCTGGCGGATTTGCAGGATGTGACGCTGGTGCCGTATCCGCTGATTTACGACCACGGTTGGCAGATAGATTTTCATTCCCTGGAGAAAGCGGTGACGGTGCGGACGCGGGGTGTTGTGGTAGTGCATCCGAATAATCCGACGGGGTCGTATGTGCATGCGGAGGAGATGAGATTGTTGAATCAGTTCTGCCGGGCACACTCGCTTGCTCTGATTGTGGATGAGGTGTTTCTGGACTACGCACTCCCTAGTGAGATTTCGGTTGCAAATACCGTCGAGCTGCGCTCGACCGGACAGCCGAAGGCGGCCGTCCCCACATTTTCTTCGGCTGCGCCGAGCTTTGTGGGGAATCAAGATGTGCTGACGTTCACTTTGAGCGGACTTTCTAAGATTTCGGCTTTACCGCAGATGAAAATTGCATGGGTGGTGACGAGCGGGCGTGCGGAACAAGCGGCCGCCGCGATGGGGCGGCTCGAAGTCATTGCCGATACGTATCTGTCGATGAATGCCCCGGTGCAGTGGGCGGTGCCGGTGATGTTGGAGCAGAGAGAGAGAATTCAGCGGCAATTGATGGAGCGGGTGCAACGGAACTTAGCCGAGCTTGACCGGCAGCTTGCCGGGCAGAAGGCTTGCGCGCGGCTGATCAGCGAGGGCGGATGGTATGCAGTGATGCGGGTTCCAGTGACGCAGTCGGATGAGGAGTTGGCGATTGAATTGGTGCGGGAGAAATCGGTATTGGTGCATCCGGGGCATTTTTATGATTTTCCGAGTGATGGGTATCTGGTGCTGAGTCTGATTACGGCCGAGACAGAGTTCAAGGAAGGGATTGCAAGGGTGCTGGAGAATGTGAACTCGACGAATTAGTCCCCCCAAGGGCGTATCGGGGGTAGGGATGCTTCGACTCCGGCTGAGTTTCGCTTCGCGAAACTCAGCCTCCGCTCAGCATGACAATCTTTAGGAAGTGTTGCCTAGCTTGATACGGAGACGGCGGTTTCGACCTCCAGCGTTTTGGGCTATAATGCCGCATGCCTGCTGCATCTGGGGGAGCCACGAGGGCCGTCGGGATGGTGCCTGACGAGCTCAAGTTTGAACCGAAGTCCAAGGGCCTAGCCACGCCGCGCAAGAAAAAGCCCAAAGAATTGGCGGTGATCACCGAGTGCTGTACCGGTTGCGCGGGGTCGCCGGCGTGCGTCGAGTACTGCCCAGTGGAAGACTGCATGTTCTGGGTGCCGGATGAGGACAATCCGCCGTTTGGGCGGATTGCGGTCGATCCTATTCTGTGTATCGGATGCAAGAAGTGTTTGAGCAAGGGGCCGGATGGGTGCTTCCTAGATGGGTGCCCATGGGATGCGATCGCCATGGTCGACACGGCTGAGGTGGAGAAAGAAGTTGGTGTGATGGCGATTTAGCTGTCAGCCGTCAGCTATCAGTACATCTTGTCATCCTGAGGATCGCGACTTTTGCGATCCGAGGGACCCTGCAATTCCTCTCCATCATCTCAGCTCCGAAGCAAGTCCATAGGCCCTTCGGGCCGCAAAACGTCGCGGCCCTCAGGATGACAGGGCTTTTTAGCTCAACGCTTGTTCCCGCGCAAATCTCACAGACTACGCCGGCGCTACCTCGTTCTCCCTTGGATTGCTTTCTCCGTTTCCTGCGCTTGCTGGCGGACGTCGTTTGAGACGTCGGGGACGTCGCGCTCGTAGGGGTGGATTGCGGGCAAGTCCTCAGGTTGGCCGATCAGATAGAGGGCACGCAGGGCTTCCCATACTTGATCCGAGCCTGGATCAATCACCGCGACTTCCGCGCCTGATGCGACTTTAGCGCCGGTTGGCGACACGGAACGGATGCGGCCTGGGATTGGGGAACGGATCTCAAGCGGCTGCGAAGATTCGTCGGCCTTCAGCTTCGCGACTAGTCCTCCTTGATGGATTGCAGTGCCGGGGCGGTCGGCGTCGACGATGGCTCCAGCGGTGGGGGCGGTGATCTGAGCGGGCTCGAGCAAGGCGACGATTTGGGGGCGACCGGTTGAGTCTCCGAAGCGAACGAGCGAGAGAGCGGCGTTGCCGCGGACCATGGGTGATTGGTCCTGCAGCATCTTCAAGAGTGCATCGTGAAATCCTGGGCCGGAGGTGTCCTGGCCCATCACCCAGGCATCGGTGTTGCGGACTTCTTCCACTGGGTTCGTGGCGAGGCGCTGCAGTTCGGGATACCACTGCTTCGCCTTCGCGTCCGCGTGGCTCATGCGATCGCCAAGTTGCACGAGAGCGTGCTGGATGTGGCGGGGCTTCTTGTCGTCGTGGAGGTATTCGGTGAGCTGCTGGTCGGAGAGATGCCGTCCGAACCAGGTGTTCCACCAGAAGAGGAACGGCATGAGGACGATGAGCCATCCGGTTGCGAAGAAGAGGAGCTTCTGGGTGCGGCTCATGGACCGCTTGGGTTTTGAGTCGGCGGTCAGGCCCGCTGCGGGATGCGGATCAGGGATTTGTGCGGGAGTCGGGTCCGGCATGTCCAAGGTAGGAACTATAGCAGAAGGTTTGGGGTGGTCGTAAGGCTGGCGGCAGCGTCATGATCGGTGCAGAGAAGCTTCTAACCGCAGAGAACGCTGAGGATTCCGCAGAGGTCGCAGAGAGAGGCGGAGGTCGAATCGGACGCTGCCGCCGTACTATTCATGGCGCAAGACGTACCACGAGCTCAGGCTGATGAGAATCAGACTGGCGCCTACGCCGAGCATAGTTGTGCCGGTCAGGGCATCAGAGAAAGAACGATCCATGGTCCACAGCTGGTGAGTGAAGGTGGGCATCGAGTTCAGGAATGTTGGAGCCAGCCAGGGTAGAGCGACAAAGGCTGCGAGGCCGGCGCAGATGCGTGCGATGCGGATGGGTCGCGTCGCTTTGGCAATCGCCTGTTGTTGGGCGAGTGCTTGAGCGCGCCTCCACACCAGAGTCGCGTCGGGCAGGCGAAGGTCCTCGGTCGTTGGAGCGACCTCCTGCAAGAGTGCGTGTGAGACCTGGGCAACTTCTGTACACACTTCACAAACGCTGACGTGAACAAGCAGTTCGTCCGGGAGAGCGCCGGCGAGCAGGGCGGCGACGACAACAGGTTCTTTTTCGCAGAGCCGAGTCTCGCTGGGATCAGTTTTCACTTGGACACCTCCCGTGGGGGCGATTTCGTTCCGATGAGGTCGGCCAGCTTGCGCCGAGCCCGAAACAGAAGCAGGCGAATGCTGCCGGGTTGGAGCCCCGTGTGTGCGGCGATCTCTTGATGATTGGAGCCTTCGACGTATGCGAGCCAAAGCAGTTGACGCTCGCGCGGCTTGAGTCGGTCAAAGGCCTGCCGGACGCCAAGCTTCCGTTCGAGGTGAGGAGTCGGACACGAGATCTCAAGCGAGTTTGCAGGCGGTGGCTCGTCTTTGGAGCGACGCCAGCGGTCACGGATCAGGTTGGTGGCGATACGAAACAAATAGTTCCGCGTCCGGCGGTCGTCCATCTCGGGAAGCCGTGCTGTAAGGAAGCGGCAATACGTTTCCTGCAGCAGGTCGTCGGCGATGTCTGGCGCTCGCGTGATGCAGATCAGATATCGAAGCAGCGGCGTCGCCGTCTGTTCGTAAAATGAGCGGAAGGCGGACTCGTTCATGCGGAGTCCACCCTCCGTCTCTGGCTCGACGGCCTCAGCTGGTGTCGATATGAATTCCAAATTCATGCGACCAGGCTCAGTTTCAAACCGAAATTGAAAGGCTACGCTCTGCCGCCATTCAGAAGGCCGAAGGACTTAGACAAGTAGTAAGAGGCGACGGCGGATAAGGCGAAGCCGATTCCGAGCATGGTGCTCAACGTGCCGAACACCAGGAACCCCTCTTCGGTACCGGAAATCCTGCCGCGCAAAAAGAGGAAGGCTCCGCCGAGCGAGATCATCACGATCGAAGTTTGAAGGGCGCCGATGATTCGCAAGTGCGGTGAGTGGCGTTCAACTTTCAGGGATTCCAGCATCTCTTTGCCGGCGTCGGTCTGGGCATAGGCGAGCAGGTCCTGGCCCGAGCCAACCTTGTCGAGCAGCCTGGCCTGTACGTCGGCCTGCAGCTTCGCAATCTTGTAGCGGCGGATCGTGCTGAAGATGAGCCAGGCAATCCAGCTGAACATGAACGGGAGTGTTATCGCCACGATGTTGTCGGAATTCACGTTTGCGCTCCTTTGGGCGGACAGTCTGGACTTTGAAGGTGTCTGTCTGCTCAGCGTTTATAACGGCTGACGAGGGACTTGGTTAACAGTACGGAAAGAAATCGGGCAAGTTCCGCTTTCTGAGGGAAAGTTACTCCACGTCGGCGTCGAGGACGCGTTCCTGTTCCAGGTAGTGGGACATGGCGTATTGGGCTAGAAGCGGCGTCTGGAGGCGGATTTCGGCGCCGATCCATTCGCCTTTGGCGTGCGGGGCGTTGGGAGGATGGTTGCAGCGGCCGCCGCTGCCGAATTGCGGGCCGAAGTCGGCGGATTGGATTTGATCGAATTGGTGGATTTCTTTCCAGGCTGCATCGCCGACGGTGCCGGAGACGTCGATTTTTAGCTTCAGAATCGACATGAAAAAAAATCGTCAACCACCAAGGACACGAAGGTACACGAAGGACTGCATGGTGCAATTCAGCTATGCGGGAACCATCGGTACAGCATGAAATAGACGATCACTCCTGTCACCGAGACGTACATCCACAGCGGCCAGGTCCAACGGGCGATGGTGCGGTGTTTGTCGTAGCGCGCTTTCAGGCCTCGGTTCAGAGTGATGATGGCCATGGGTACGATGACGATCGCCAGCGTTACGTGCGAAATCAGGATCGCAAAATACACTGGTCGCGCCCATCCTTGACCGAGAAAAAGAATGTTGCCCACCTTCCAATGAAAAAACAAATAGCAGGCAAGAAATAGTGCAGAAGCGACGACCGCGGCAATCATGCAAACACGATGGGCGGCCATCCGGCCTTTTGCGATCAGGGCACGGCCACTGAGCAAGAGGACGGCGCTGGTTCCGTTCAGGCTGGCATTGAGAGCGGGGAAGTAGGCGTATTGTTCAGCAATCACGCGGCGGGCCTCGTGGTGCGGCGGTTTGCCATCAGGAGAGCCAATGCGAACATCACCAGGGAGAACAGGACGAGCGTGGCCATCGCGGACTTCACCGCGAAGCTGTTGTCCTGGGTGGGGTAGAGAAGCCAGCGCAGAGCTGCAACGCCGTAGGTCAACGGATTGAGGTGCATGATGGCGCGAATCCATTCGGATGCGCCGTTGAGCGGGAACAGGGCTCCGGACAAAAGCCACAAGGGAATCAGGAAGAGATTCACGATGCCGTGGAACGCCTGGGAGGAATCCATGGGCCAGGCGATGGCGAAGCCCAGGGCGGTCAGGGAAAAGGAGACCAGGAACACAACCACGGCGACCAGCAGAACCTGAAGAGGATGCAGATGGACTCCGGCGAACGGGGCGAAGATCAAGAAGATCAGTCCCTGAACCGCCGAGAGAGTGGTTCCGCCGAGGACCTTGCCGAGTACGATCGCCGTACGCGGGACGGGCGCGACCAGGACCGAGAGCAGGAAACCCTCCTTGCGGTCTTCGATCACCGACATCATGGTGAAGATCGAGGTGAAGAGCACGATCAGGATCAGCGTGCCGGGGTAGAAATAATCCAGATACTGCTGCTGAGTTCCGCCTGCCGAGCGGAGAGAGTTGCCGAAGCCAGAGCCGAGCACGAGCCAGAAGACCAGCGGCGATGCGAGCACGCCGATAACGCGTCCGGGTTGGCGATAGAAGCGGACGATCTCGCGCCACCAGAGGGTGAAAGCGGGCAGGATGACTCCTGCGGAAGAGGGAGTCATCGGACGCGCCAATGTTGCTGCCTGCGTTGCCATGTTTAACTCGCCTTGGCCGCCGGGGTCTTGGCGGGCGGAGGTTGCTTCTTGCCGATCAGGCCCTGATCTCTTGCTTCCCAAAAAGCATTCAGCAGGAAGCATGCCGAGAGCGTCAGCAGGATCAGCGTCATGAAGAGGCCGTCGACGGTGGCGGAGAACGGTGACACCGTGATCATGCCGCTTAGAAATATCCATACGATGCCGAGCAGGGGAACTATACCGAGCAGCAGAGAAAGCACCAGAATCATCGGACGCAAGTTACCTCCTCTTCTTCTTTTTGTCGATTGCCTGCGAATCGGGATCGGGATTCTCACTCCAGAACTTGTGGCCCGTGCGATGGATGAAGACATCTTCTAGAGCGGGCTTGCTAACTGAAATCGCCTGAATCTCGCCAGGGAAGGCTTCGACGACGTCGGGGACGAAGCGGTGGCCGGCTTCCTGTTCAATGCGAACTTGATTCCCGAGCACTGTGGTCGCGACATGGAATCGATTTCGAATGTGCTGGGCGAGGGAATCGGCATCTCGGGCGGCGTCGAGCAGGATAACGTCGCCGCCGATTTCGCTCTTCAATTCCGCCGGAGTGCCGAGAGCGACGAGATTGCCTTCGTTCATGATGGCGAGGCGATCGCAACGCTCGGCTTCTTCCATAAGGTGCGTCGTGACGAGAACCGATACATGTTCTTCGTCGCGCAGGATTTGCAGGTATTGCCAGAGATCGCGGCGGGCGCCAGGATCGAGGCCGGTCGTGGGTTCATCGAGAAGCAGAACTCCGGGATGATGCAGGAGGCCCTTCGCCAACTCGATGCGGCGCTGCATGCCTCCGGAGAAGGTTTCGACGCGCTCTTTGGCGCGATCGGCCAGGCCGACACGGGTTAGGATCTCTTCCACGCGTCTTTTCAGCGCTGATCCCTTCAGGCCATAGAGGTGTCCCTGATGCCAGAGGTTTTCGTACGCGGTCAGCTTCGGGTCGACGCTCTGGGCCTGGAATACGACGCCGATCTGGCGACGGACATTGGAAGGATCCTGCGCAGCATCGCATTCCATCACGATTGCTCGCCCCGAGGTAGGGATCATCAGCGTCGAAAGAATGCGAAAGAGTGTGGTTTTGCCGCTGCCGTTGGGACCCAGCAGGCCGAATAACTCAGCCGGACGGACATCGAAGGAAACGCCGTTCAGAGCGGTGCGGTTCTCGTAACGATGGACCAGGTTCTGTACCGAAATGACGGGCTCGGCGGACGGGCGGTCCACCTCTGCAGTTTCAGGTAATGCAGCGACTTTCGTGACCAAAAGAGAACCCCGGGGACTAGTTAACAGTTTACGACATTCGGTGCGCGGTTAGGGAGACGAGGTGGATTTACCACGGAGGCGCGGAGACACTGAGAAGGGCAGTCGTCGATTTGTCGCATGACGAACACTGTGTTGAGAAAGAACTCCACACTTTCAGGCAATCGCAACGCCGATAGGGATGCTTCGACTCCGCCGCGACCTCCGCTTCGCTTCGTTCGCGGCTGCGCTCAGCATGACAAGATTCAAAGTTATGCGGCTGAGGGGTCACGCTGGGCTTGCGGGAGGCGTTCCTCGAAGGCGACCGGCGCGTGGCGCCAGACCTGGATTGCCAGGATCACTGTTGAGGCCAGTAGGACTGCTCCGACAGCTACGTGCGTCACGGTCGAGATCACCATGGGCAACTCCGGCTGAACCGAATCGCGTCCCCAGGACACGCGGGTTAGAAAGGCAGTGAAGCCGAGGCACAACTGGGCGATCACGAGAGAGAGCATCAGAATGGCTGGACGGCGCACGGCTTCGATATTGGAGTAGACAGTCAGAGCGCGAACGGCTGTCCAGGCGAGTACGAACGAGACGACTACGGCGTGGACGACGTGCGGCCACCAGCTTAGGCCATGATGGCGGAACATAGCTCCGAGAATCAGTTGGACGTAGAGAACGAAAATCGAGAGAAGAGTCAGTGTGAAAAGGCTGGGGCGGCGGGTATCGAATTCGACGCGCGGCAGTTCCTCTACCCATTTCTGGCCGGTGAAGACCGCGATGGCGACGGCGATGCAGAAAAATGTTTGCGCCAGCGCGGCGTGAGCCGAGGAGATTGGCGGAGGGAGATAGAAAAGAACAGTGAGTCCGCCGAGGATGCCTTGGGCGATGACGGTCGCGAGGGCGCTCCAGCCGAGAATTCGCATCCAGCGGCGCTTTTCGGCGCGCCAGATCCAGATGGCCAGGACGATGGTCAGCAACCCCGCCACCTGAGCGATCATGCGGTGGGTGTGCTCGAACTTCACTCCACCGACGAGCTTCGGGATCTTGTACAGCGAACCGAACGAGGTCGGCCAGTCGGGGACTGAGAGTCCGGCGTCGTTGCTTGTGACCAGCGCCCCGGCGATGATGAGGAGAAACGTCCAGCAGGCAAGAACGACCGCGAGGCGGTGGAGTGCACGGTTATATGTTGGATTGGCGATGGCGTTCAGAGCCGGGCCCCTTAACGGGAAGATTGTGGGAGCGGACGCATCCTTCTCTTCTCAATTCGATAGAGCGGACTACTGCAAGCAATCCACTCCGAACCACCGGGTATTTTAGCAGAGTAAAAGCGGGGGACGAGGTGGTCCACTGCTGCCGTTGCGAAATCCCCACTTCTCGCAAAATCGGCGAGAAGTGGGGGCACCCGAAAAACTACTCTCCGGCTTTGAACGTGGCGTCTACCGTCTTGCTGTCTTTCGCGGCCACGGTCACTTTGATGTCCTGGGGCGGACCCAGCTTTTCGTGCACGAACTCCAATGTGTAGTCACCCGGCGGCAGGCCCTTGATCTCGAACTTGCCACCCTTGTCGGTCACCGCATAGAACGGGCTCTTGACCACGTTGACGTACATCTTCATCCACGGGTGCTGGTTGCACTTGACGGGCAGCATGATCTCTTCGCGGGCGAAGGTTTTTTCGAGCGCGGGAGAGGATGGCGGCTGCGATTCGTTCCACTCGCGGTTGTCTTTCGGCGTGGGATGAATGTTGTGCGTGGTGGGATCGTCGTTCTTGATCTGCACGGTCTGCCCGGTCATTACGCCGATTACGTGGGGATGATACTGGCATCCCTTCTGGTCGAGTACGACGGGGTCTTTGGGCACGTCGAAGGTGCGGTTGCCGAGGCCGTCTTTCACATAGACGAAGACGTTGGCGAGGTCGCCGCCGGTGACGATGACATTCTCGGCTTCATTGGTGCCCTTGCACCCGGGATCCTGGCTCATGTCGATTTTGGCTTGCTTGGGGGCGGTGCCGTCGAATTTCACGGTGCCGTTGACGGTGGCCACCGTTGCGGGATCGATGGGTGTGGCCGCGGGAGCGGAAGCGGCGGGAGTCTCTGCCGCAGGAGCGGGCGCTTCCTCTTTCTTGCTGCATGCCGCCAGCACAAGCAATGCACATATGCCGGCTATCAACAAAATTGTCTTCTTCATGATGTCGCCTTTCTGTTCAGGGGTTTGGATGGACTTTTGGATCATTCTGTCATTCCGAGCGAGCCGGAGCGGAGTGACGATGACTCGATGAGTCGGCTCTTCTGTCGTGCATTCTACCGCGAACCTCCGCCCGCCGCATGATGCGATTCCGCCGCCGCCCGTTTGTGATCGGTCGGACGCTGTACTGCCGCACTAGCGCGGGGCATTGAGGCTGCGACGCGACGCTGCTCTTCGGCCGTTAGCTGGAAGATGTAATCGGTCAGCAGCTTGCGATGATCTCCATCATAGCCGTTGAAGGTTGGCGGCGTCGGCCCAGCGAAGACCCACTGGTTATTCTGCTGTTTGAACAGGCCTGAGGGCATCGACGTTCCTGGGCTGACGGCCTGGGGATCGGTGATCCAGCGCTCGACCCAATCGGGCTTCAAGCGCTCCTTCGCCAACAGGAAATTGGGAGCTGTGGCGATCTTATCGTGCGAGGGATCGCCGGTGGCGTGACACTTCAAGCAGGGAGCGGCCGTGCTCGAGAACAGGCTCCGGGCCATGTCGGTTTCTTTGGCCGTGAGAGTGGGTACCTGTTCGGGGATATAGGGTAGCGGTTGCTGCGACAGGGCTTCGAAGAAGCGGACCAGCTTTCGAAGTTCGTTGTCGGAGAACGAGAACGTGGGCATGCGGACTTTCAGATAGGGCCGCACGCCGTTGCGGTTCGTGTCTGTCGTATTCAGAGATGGGTTCGAGAGGAACTTGCGCAGCCACTCGGGATCGACGCGAGCGCCTTCGGTCAGAAGTTTCGGAGGCAACTGCTCCTGCGCGTCCTGATATTGCGGCAGCCGCATCAGAATGGTGCGCTGGCCGGGAATAATCTGGTGGCAGGCCGTGCAGTTATATTTCATGATCACCCACCAGCCGTCCTGGATATCGTGGCGCGCATCGCCCGGCTTGTATTGATAGCTGGCGGGAAGGGAAGTCTCCTGGCTGCCCATCAGGAACGTGGTTAGGTCGAGCACTTCTTCCTTCGTAAGGTGCACGTTGGGCATGCGGAGTTTCTCGGTCTCCCCTTTTTCCTTGCCCAAGTCGTAAACATTCGGCTCGGCAAGCTTGTGCTCAAAGAATCCTTTGTGGTCGTACCAAGGTTGGGTTGCCGGGCCATCGGGAAGACGGGCCAGGTCTTCTTTGTCTTTGATAGGCTCGGAATCTTTGCCGCCGCGCTGCGCCGGTTCGGTGGAGAGTGCGAAGTCGAGACGTTCGATCGGCTTGCTGCCTTCGAAGGTCAACTCCGTCCCGATTCGTCCTTCGTCTTCCATACCAGAAATTTCGTGGCATCCACCGCATCCATAGAAGCGCACCCACTTCTTGCCCTCTTCTTTCAGGCTCGGATCGTCCATGAACGAGGCATCAGCGTAGGAAGACGGCTCTTGCTTCTTCCGCGAGATCAGATACGTGGCGATGTCTTCCGCATCTTCGGGGCTCAGACGCAGGCTCGGCATCACCGTCATGTTCTGCACTTGCAGTTCGTGGCCGTCGTTGGGGCACTTGCTGTGCGCGAGATCCCACTGGTAGGGAAGACCTTTCTTCGCGTAATCCTCGGGGCCGATGTCTTTCTTTTCGTAGGGGCAATACGGACGCGTGCGCTCGCGGGCGTTGTGAATCCAGCGCACCAGGTAGTCGTAGTTCGCCTTCTCTCCCACGCGGGTGAGATTGGCGGCGAAGGTTCCACCCATCATCTGATCGCCTTCGCCGATGGAGTGGCAGGCGAGGCAGCCCCGGCTCTCAAAGAGTTCCTGTCCGTGCGCGGCGTTGCCGGGTTTGTGTTTGGGAAGCTGATCGGTGAAGCCCGATTGCCAGATATAGGCCGAGATCGTCTGGATCTGATGATCCGTGAGGCGGAAGTTCGGCATCTTTGTGGTGGGACGGAAATCGGTCGGCTTCTTCAGCCAGACGGGAATCCAATTTTTGTTCAGCTTGAGCCGGACGTCTTTGAGATTTGGCCCGATCTTCTTCGAGTCCTGCATCAGGCTGTGGGACTGAAAGTCGAGCTGCTGCAGGCGGCCATCGAGTTTGCTGTTGGCGACTTTCAGATCGATGGCCTGGCCGTTCAGTTTGTTGGCCTCGTCGTTGGACTCCGCCGCGTCGGCCTGTTTCATCAGGTAGGTGGTTTGCTTGGTGTTGTCTTTCTTCTGAGTTTCGATCTGCTTGATCTGCTGCCCGATCGAATTCAGGTCCTCGGGCTCCCGGTCGTAACCCTCATAGCGATGGCAGCCATTGCAGCCGCGCCGGCGGAAGATTTCCTTGCCGCTGTTGATCGTTTGGAATTGCACGTCGCCGCTGACGAGCACCATGTCGGCGGAGTGGCAGGTCTGGCATCCAGCCTGGGCGTTTTCTTTCGGGAACAGTGGCCAGAGCCAGTGCTCGTAGTTGCCGTGGGCCTTTTCGACACTCGTTGTGGCACGGCCATTGCCTTGATGGCAAGGGGAGCACCCGAACTTGTCGGGATCGTGAATTTTGAGCAACTCTGGCTCGGGATGGCTGACGAAAGCGTCCGCGTATTCGTCGGGCTTCTTCTCGCCCTTGACGGTCATGGCGGCGGGCGTGATCTTCACAGGCTCGCGCGCGCCCATGTGGCAAGATTCGCAGCGGTCGACGATGTTTGCCTCGGCCACGTTGATCTGGACGATGGTTGGGTCCCAGTCGGATATCTTCTTCTTCAAGCCGTCGATCTGGGCGGAGGTGAGATCGACCATGTGATCGGTGACGTACTCGTCGAGCTTGGCGCGGGCATCGGTAACGGGCTTGAGAATGTCGCCGAGTTCGAGACTGAGCTTCGTACGTTCGTCGCGGATTTCGTTGTACGTCTTTTCGAGTTCTTCGAAAGTGAATTGCTTCTTGCTGCCGTCAGGGAATTCGACAGTCGCCTTCTCCGCTTTGTATTTGTCGATTTCTTTCTGTTTGCTGGCCTTGGACGAGGCGCCTTGGCTGGTTTCGAGTTCGTACGTCAGAGCGTTGACGTAGGCGCGGCGATCGGTGAAGACGCTTTGGACGGCCAGCAAGCGGGCATTGGCGTCATCGAGCTTCTCGCGCGCCTGCTTTGCGGCGGCGGAGGAGTCTTCTGCTGCTTTCTTGACTGCGGCCGAGAGCGCGGCGTATTCCGGATCCTTCTCAACATCTTTCTGAGAGTCCTGGGATTTCGTGCGCGCGGTGTTCAGGAACGCGCTATAGCGAGTCTTGAACTGCTCCTGAAAGGCCTTCCACGGGCGCTGTCCCCACGCTTCGTCCCATAGAGCCCAGAAGAGAGTGATGATCAGGAGGATCGTCGCGATCACGTAATGAGCGGCGTACGACTTGCTCGTGATCGGATCCTGCTCGGGGATGGGTTTATCGGGCACCAGTTCCTCCGAAAGCTAGTTGGTCGTTACTCGGTAGTCCTTGGTCGTCGGCTCGGCTCACAAACGATTTTGTCATTCCGAGCGAAGCGAGGAATCCCTACTCCCGGCATTCGTCCTGCGGGTAGGGATCCTTCGACTGCGCCATCGATCCGCTTCGCGTATCGATGGCTCCGCTCAGGATGACAAACGACTAACGACTGACGACCGGCGACGGTTTTCAAATGTTGAACCACGGTGTAATCCACACGTACTTGATATGCCACAGCAGGCGCAGAGCCATCTTCAGGGGCAGTGCGACCATTGTGAGCAGCAGAAATTGCATGATCGAGAACTGCAGCAGGCTCATGCGCTGGAAATCCTTGCCCATGCGGCGGCGGAAGAGCGAGTAGACGAGGCCTCCGCCGAGCAGGTAATAGCCGCCTACGATGATCGCGCCGAAAATGCTTTTGCCCAGGTTCGACGTAATTCCGAAAATGTCAGGCAAGTCACGGTTGACCTCGTAGATGAGGCGGTTGTGATCCCACGTCTGGCCAGGCCAGAACCATTGCCATCCGGGGCCCCGGATGAAAGTGCCGATGATGATCATCGCAACCCAGAGAATGATGAAGCCGAACAAAAACGTCCCGATCGAGAACCGGCGCTGCTTCCAGGTGTAGTAGCCGCTACCGAGGGGGTTAGTGTCGATGTAGGGGATCACCATGAGGCCGATGATGATCATAGTCGGCATCACCACGCCGGCGATCCACGGATCGAAATAGACGAGCATTTCCTGCAAGCCGAGGAAGTACCACGGCGCCTTGGCAGGATTCATGGTGAGATTGGGATTGGCGGGCTCTTCAAGCGGCGCGTTGAGGGTGATCGACCAAATCATCAGGATGATGGTGATGATGATCGCGGCAAGGAATTCGATGCGGAGCAGGAAGGGCCAGACGTGGACTTCCTTCTGCCATCCGGGCTTGAAGGGCCAGGTCTTGCGATGGTGCGTCTTGGCCATCGCG
>Ga0209698_10002547_pt1 | contig 20590 bp, 19 predicted proteins | sample LitLauG_LLR_2012_FD_187203 | JGI IMG/M metagenome (GOLD analysis project Ga0209698, IMG submission 187203) | Freshwater sediment microbial communities from Pennsylvania, USA - Little Laurel Run_MetaG_LLR_2012 (SPAdes) (version 2) | ecosystem: Environmental > Aquatic > Freshwater > Creek >...
CGCACATGGTCGAACATTTCCTGGAGAAGAAGGGCCCCCTTCAGGGCTCGCAGAAAGAGGAGACACGCCAGGCTCTGCTAGGCATGGTCCAGGCCATACCAAACTTGATGCGCGGACAGGGCACCATGCCGGTGCCGGTCGATCTAATCCAGAAACTTGCAGCCGCTCGTGGGCCTTTGTCAGACCCCGCGAAGGAGCAGCAGCGGCAAATGTTCCTGCAGCACTTGCAGGAACATAAGGACATGCCGATACCGATGTCATTGAACGTGACACAGACCGAGCAAGGCCGCTACCGCTTTCGCGAATACTTAGTCCTGCCCGGGCAGGAGTACGACGTTACCGGCAGCTGCATGCCGAATTCGGCTCCCAAAGATGCGCACGATAACAATCTGATCGCGAAAGGGCAGAACGAAAAGACGTTCCTGATCTCCTGGAAATCTGCCGAGCAAACGCGGTCGGCTCTGGGCAAGCGTTCCGCGGGCATGATTTTTGGCGGCGCCGCGTTGGCGATTGGCTGCCTGGTGCTGCTGCTCGCTCATTTGAAGATGTTCTGATCTGACTCTCAGATCGGGGGAAATATGGGTTTATCGATCATCGCCGGGCTGGTGGTTTTCCTGATCGCCGCCGGCATCCTGATTTACATCGTGATCCTCTACAATGAACTGGTCCGCCTGCGCAACGATAACGACCGCGCCTGGGCCAACATCGACGTGCTGCTCAAACAGCGGCACGACGAGATACCCAACCTGGTCGAGACCGTCAAGGGATACATGCAGCACGAGCAGCAGACACTTCTGGCCGTCACCCAGGCCCGTGCGGCTTCCATAAGCGCTGCGACCATAGGGCAGAAAGCTCAAGCCGAGCTCGTCATGACGGGCGCGCTGCGCGGATTGTTTGCGGTGGCCGAGAACTACCCTCAACTCAAAGCCAATGAGAACTTTCTTCGGTTGCAGAACCGCATTTCTGAACTGGAAGAGCGCATCGCCGACCGGCGCGAGTTCTTCAACGACGACGTGAATACCTACAACACTCGTATCCGCCAGATCCCGGATGTATTCCTGGCCGGCATGATGGCCCTCAAGCCTCGCGAGATGTTCAAGGCTTCCGAAGACGACAGAAAGCTCGTAGAGGTTGGCTTTTCGGGGCAGAAGACTTAGGGATACTTTTCGAATTTGCGATGGAAACGTCTAGATAACTGCCTCATCCCACGCGGAATCCCCTCGGCCATGCGTTGACCACCCTGAGCCGCCCTGCCTTTTTCTGATTCGTCGCGGATGCCGGAACCACTAGAATTTTTTCACCTATCCCGATGAAACTGACATTTTCCGACGCGTCAGAATGGAACCCGTTTGTGCGCACATTTCTGTGTTCAATGCTTTGTGCGCTGGCCGCGGTTGCCGTTCTGAACTATGTCGTCAACCCTGACGGTACTTACCGCTCACGCGTTGTGCCGCAACTTCTCTGGGGCGCACGGGGCCAAAAGCTCAGCCTGCTCGCCACGGCCAACCCGGCTCCGCAGGCGCTCATTCTCGGGTCGTCGCGCATCATGAATCTGGCTCCCACCGATCTTCAAAAAGCCACGGGGCTGGTCGCCTTCAACGCGGGTGTCGATGTTGCTCGTCCCGAGGACTTCTACGTCCTGCTGCGTTACGCAGTGGAGCGGCTTCATCTGCACCCCCGGCTGATTGTGATCGGCGTGGATGTTGAGGCCTTCCATAACCACGAACCGCCGCACTATTACCTGCAGCAGCCGACCGAGTTGACTCCATATCTCTGGACGCAGCCCAACCCCCATTGGCGCTGGGCCAAATTCACCAAGCTATTTACTTATGACGAAACACGATCGTCGTTAACGGCGCTTTACAAAGTGACGACCGGCCACGCCGACCAGCTGGAGCGGACCGACTCGGACGGACTCACCCATTGTGACGGGTGGAGCCGGCAAATGGCTGACGGTAATCGGGAGCTCGGTGAGAGTATCCGCGACACGATTTCTCGCTTCGCGCCGCGCTACGACGATTACACCGCGCTCTCCCGCGAGCGACTCGACTACCTTCGCGCCACGCTGGATTTCGCGCACCAGAGCGGAAGCCAGACGGTCATTTTCCTGACGCCCACGCATCCTCTCGTCGAGGCGGGACTTCAGCCCCACGGCTATGCGTCGCGCAAGGCCGAGGTAATCGCGGCCGTTCAGAGCATCTCCGATCAAACCAAGACTCCGTTCTATGACTTCAGCTCTCCTCGCGAATTCGGAGGCGAGATCACCCACTTCATCGACGGCGTGCACCACGACGGCACTTACTTCGAGCTGATGGAAGCCAGAATGTTCCCTGCGAGAGCGCGTGCTATTCAATAGCTATACTTTTCTTTTTGCATTTCTGCCGGTCACACTGGCGGGTTGGTGGCTTCTGCGCCGCTCTGGAATGCGCTTCGCCTGGATAACGCTCGCCAGCTACTTCTTCTATGGCTGGTGGAATTGGCGTTTCCTTCCGCTGATGATCGCCTCTACCACGGTGGACTACATCGCCGGCGCAAAAATAAAGACCGCCGAAACGGAAAACCCGCGCACGCGCCGCGCCTGGCTGGTTGGCTCACTGTCTTTCAACCTCGCCCTACTTGCCTTCTTCAAGTACTACGGTTTGTTCGCCAGCACCATCAATCAGGCGAGCAGTAGCCTCGGTTCCGGGACCGTCGTTCCCGTGCTGAACATCATCCTGCCCATCGGAATTTCGTTTTACACGTTCAATTCCATGAGCTACACGATCGACATCTATCGAGGACTCGTCCGCCCGGCGAGATCGCTCCTGCACTACTCCGCTTTCGTGGCCCTGTTTCCGCACCTGATCGCCGGGCCGATCGTGCGTTACAGCGATATCGAGACCCAGTTCAACTCTCTGAAAAACCGGCTTGGCTCGCATCAGGCTTCTCTTGGGATTTATTTCTTTGTTATCGGACTCTCCAAAAAAGTTCTGATCGCCGACCGCCTTGCCCGTCCGGTCAACGAATTCTTCGCCCTGGCTCATCCTGCCGGACTCGTCAACAGCTGGATCGCGGTGCTGGGCTACAGCATGCAGCTTTACTTCGATTTCTCCGGCTACAGCGACATGGCCGTGGGCCTCGCGCATTTTCTGGGACTTCAGTTTCCGCAGAATTTCAACTCGCCCTATAAGGCGGAAAACATCGCCGACTTCTGGCGCCGCTGGCACATTAGCCTGTCTACCTGGCTGCGTGACTACCTGTTCATTCCGCTCGGGGGATCGCGGCGGTCAAAAACCCGCACCACGCTGAACCTCACGATCACGATGTTCTTAGGCGGCCTGTGGCACGGCGCCGGCTGGACGTTTGTCGTGTGGGGCCTCTATCACGGCGTGCTTCTCGTGATCCATGCCGCTGCGCGCGAACGGCGCTGGACTCTCAACTCTCCAACCCTGAACCGAATCATCACCTTTGTAGCCGTCATGCTGGGCTGGGTACTTTTCCGCGCCGAGAGTTTCGGTGGCGCGATGAAGATTCTGGCCGCGATGTTCGGCCGCACGGGCCTGGGAGCCCTTCCGGACTCTCCGTTGTATATGTGCTGGCTCGCCTGGGCTTGCGCCGTCGCATTCTTTGCCCGGAATACCTGGGAAGTCGAATTGCAGCCCCGGCTCGCGTACGCTTGGTCGCTCGCGGGGTTGCTTCTCGCGTCAGTCCTCATGTTGGGTGGCGCCAGCCCATTTCTCTACTTCCAGTTCTGATCCTGGCACGGACGGCTTGTAGCCACACAAAGCTCTTGACACTCTAACCATATTTCCAGTAATATCGAAATATGTCGACCACCCGAGCCTCCCAAACCACCGAACGCGTGGCCAAATTTGCCGACATGTTCTCCGCCATGGGCACCGAACCCCGCCTTCGGATCATGCAGTTGCTGCTTTCCGCTCATCCCGAAGGCCTAGTGGTTGGCGATATCCAGGGGGAACTCGAAATCCCGAACTCCACGTTGTCTCACCATCTCGACAAACTAAGGAACGAAGAGCTCGTAAACGTCCAGCGCGAAGGCACCTTTCTCCGCTATACCGCCAATACCGAAGCGCTGCAGGAACTGCTGGGATTCCTGTACGCCGAGTGCTGCACCCGCAACAAAGCGCTGAAGCCCGAAGAGTTCATTCAAATCTGCAAATAGGAGCCGCTATGAATACCGCTGATACAGACACAAAAGACATCAAGGAAGTCGTCAAGGAGAAATACGGGCAGGCCGCCCTGCGCGTGAAAGCCGGAGGCAGTTCCTGCTGCGGCGCCGCGCCCGCGACCGCTGAGAATTGCTGCGACCCGATCACCGCCAACCTCTACGACGGCACACAGGCTGCCCAGATTCCCGAAGAAGCCTTGCTCGCCTCGCTTGGCTGTGGCAATCCGACCGCGCTGGCCCAGCTTTCTCCCGGCGAGACGGTGCTCGATCTTGGCTCTGGTGGCGGTATTGACGTCCTGCTCTCCGCGCGTCGCGTCGGTCCCACGGGGAAGGCCTATGGCCTCGACATGACCGACGAAATGCTCGCCCTCGCCAACGCCAACAAGCGCAAGTCTGGCATCGAGAATGTCGAATTCCTCAAGGGTGAAATTGAGCACATTCCCCTGCCCGACAATTCCGTTGACGTCATCATCTCGAATTGCGTGATCAATCTTTCAGCGGACAAGGACCGGGTGCTGCGCGAAGCCTTTCGGGTCCTGAAGCCGGGTGGACGCTTCGCCGTTTCCGATGTCGTTACGCGCGGAGAAATCCTTCCTGAAATCCGCAAGAGCGTCCTGCTCTGGGTGGGCTGCATCGCCGGCGCGCTCGACGAGAACGACTATCGGGCGAAACTCGAGGCTGCCGGTTTTGAGCAGGTTGATGTCAAGCCGACCCGCACCTATCGCGCCGAAGATGCTCGCGAGTTTCTCTCCCGCGAAGGCGTTGATGTTGACGCTCTCGCACCGCAGGTCGATGGCAAGTTCATGAGCGCCTTTGTAAGAGCTGTTAAACCCAAAGCATCCTGCTGTGCACCGGAGTGCTGTTCCTCCAATTAGCTGGGAAGGATAAAGACCATGCAGGCGCGATACAACGTTCTTTTTCTTTGCACGGGGAATTCGGCGCGTTCGATCATGGCTGAGGCGATCCTCAACCAGAAAGGCCGGCCCAACTTCGCCGCCTACAGTGCCGGCAGTCACCCCACAGGTCAGGTTCGCCCCGAGGCACTCAAGCAAATCGAACTCGCCCACCTCCCAACCAAGGGGCTCCGCAGCAAGAATTGGGACGAATTTTCGCAGCCCGGCGCACCCGAACTGCACTTTGTCTTCACCGTTTGTGACCGGGCGGCAAAGGAAGTGTGTCCCTACTGGCCTGGCCAGCCTCTGACGGCGCATTGGGGCATACCTGATCCCGCCGCCGTTGCCGGCAAGCCCGAAGACATCGAGAGAGCTTTCCGCGATGCGTTTATCACCCTCGACCGCCGCATCAGTTTATTTCTGTGTCTGCCTCTGTCTACCCTGGACAAACTAGCGCTCCAGAGGGAAATCGATCGCATCGGTCACCAATGAAAGTGCGACGGCGAGCACCTGCCACGAAACCTCGGAGTTGATGAATGAACCTATCTTCACGACTAAGTTTTCTGGATCGTTACCTGACCGTTTGGATTTTCGCCGCGATGCTGCTCGGCGTTGCGTCCGGCTGGGCATTTCCCGGGATCGTTCCATTCCTGAATCGCTTCAGCGTGGGAACCACTTCCGTTCCCATTGCCGTCGGGCTGATCCTGATGATGTATCCGCCGCTGGCGAAGGTGCGATACGAAGAAATGCACGAGGTATTTCGCAACAAGAAGATACTGGCTCTTTCGCTTGTCCAAAACTGGGTGATCGGCCCGGTTTTAATGTTTGCCTTGGCGATCCTCTTCTTGCGCGACTACCCAGAGTACATGGCGGGCCTGATCATGATCGGCCTCGCACGCTGCATCGCCATGGTGATCGTATGGAACGAACTGGCCAAGGGAGACACGGAGTACGCTGCCGGCCTGGTTGCCTTCAATTCCGTATTTCAGGTGTTGTTCTACTCCGTGTATGCGTGGATATTCGTGACCAAACTGCCGGAGTGGTTCGGCTTGCACGGTTCGGTCGTGAACGTGTCGATTCGCGACATAGCCAAGAGCGTGTTTATCTATCTGGGCATTCCGTTCCTGGCCGGAATGATCACGCGATTTGCCCTGGTCCGTGCGCGTGGCAAGGAATGGTATGAAACCCGATTCATTCCGCGCATCAGCCCGATCACGCTTCTCTCTCTTCTGTTCACTATCGTGATCATGTTCTCACTCAAGGGCGCATACATTGTCCGGCTGCCGCTCGACGTGGTGCGGATTGCGATCCCGCTCCTGATTTACTTCGTCGTCATGTTCCTGGTTTCGTTCTACATGGGAAAGAAGCTCGGCGCAGACTATTCGAAGACCGCGACTCTTTCCTTCACCGCTGCCAGCAACAATTTTGAGCTGGCCATTGCGGTTGCCGTCGCAGTCTTTGGGATCAACTCCGGCGCCGCCTTCGCCGCGGTGATCGGGCCGCTGGTCGAAGTCCCCGCACTGATCGGATTAGTGAACGTTGCGCTGTACTTCCAACGAAAGTATTTCGGAGGGGAAGTTACGCGACAGTCTGCAGCGGCGGTTGTGTAGGTACTGGAGAAAGGTGTGGAACAGCGGCAATTCGAGCCCGCCGCCGTTCCACCTAGATTGTCATGCCTTCTTACCGGCCATCTTCTGTGCCTTCACGCGAACGAAGGCGTAGTTCAACTGCGGAAGTGAGTTGAATTCAGCAGCCTTGGTGCAGTACTGCTTCGCCATTAAGGTGTCGCCCTTGGCCTGGAACGCCTGGCTCAGGCGATAAAGGTTTCGAGGGTCCTGCTGGTTAGCCTTTTGCAGTTCCGCAATGGCTTTGTCGTAGTCTTTCTCAGCCAAAGCGATTCTGCCCGCCAGTTCATGAGCCTGCTTCAACTGCACGGGGTTCTTGGACACCTCCGCACCCTGACGGAATTCTTCCGCCTCACGTTTCGCCGAGGCGTAGTCTTTCTTCCCGAGATCCAGCCCCGCCAGACTGAAGTGGTGGACTACCTCCGCGTTGTCTTTGATCTCCTGCGAAAGACTTGAATTTTCGATCAGCTGCAAGGAACGGTCAAACTGCTGTTTTGCCAGATCGTAGTTCGCCGCCTCGGCGAGGATATTGCCTTTGGCTTGAAGATCCGCCGCCATGGACGCAGCGTCATTTTTCTTTTCCGCGACCGCAAATTCCTTATCCATTTCTTGCGCGGCCTTGTCGAACTTGCCGCTGTCGGCAGCCACGACCGCCATGCCAAAGAGTGCGGTGCGGAGTTCGCCGTCATTGCGTGCCTGATTCGCCATCTGCTGCAGCTCGTCGTCGGCCTGACCCGGTTTGCCCATGTACATGAGGTCGGCGGAAATGCCGAAGTGCGACGGCACAAAGTGGGGATCAATGGATAGAGCCTTGCGGTATTGCGCGATCGAGTCGTCGAACCTGCCCATCTTGAGCAGAAGCTCAGCGTAAGAGTCGTAGGGATTCGGATCGGTGGGAATCAGTTCGATGTATTTCTTGAACGCCTGCTCCGCATTGGTGTAGTCGCCTTGTTGCCGGTACGAATAGCCTAGGATGTTGTACGCTGGCGAATAGCTGGGGGCGAGCTCGGTCGACTTCCTGTATTCCTCAATCGCCGGGCCGAACTCCTGCTGACCAAAGTAGTAGTTCCCCAGATTGAGATGGCCGCGTTCGTCGTTCGGGTACGCGGCTACCAACTTGTCCAGATATTCTTTCTGCTTCACAACGTCGCCGTTGGCGCCTGCTTCGGTCGCGAGGATGAGCAGCTTCTCTCCATCCGAGGTCTTGTCTGCCAGGCTCACCGCCTTCTTCAGATGCTCGAAGAACTCTTTAGTCGTAGGAGCGTTGTTGGCCCTGGCCAGCTCTGCCGAGGCGAAATCGGCATCGAGCGCTATCGCCTTATCAAAATGTTGCAGGGAATCCTGGGCGAGCAGCTTCTCGGAGAGGTCGCGGCCTTGCAGGAATTCGGTTCGCGCTTCGTCTGATTTTGTGGTGATGGCGATCTTGGCGCCCTCGGAAGTAGCGGAGGTGTTCCCACTGGCGATTGTCTTGCTGCACGCCGTCAACAGGGCCGCGCCGAATAAGAGGGTCGCTACTAAAGCGGATCGTGCCGATACGTTTGGGTACATGGCAGTACCTCCTTCGAATTGTGAGATAGGGTCAAACCCGCAACTGGGAAGCGGTTGTTCGCCGGAAGGCTTAGGTATACGGTGTTCGTGACTGCATGCGTCTCCACCGCATCTGCTCTCAATCACTTGGGATTTCGCGGATCCCCCGCAGCTGCTAGACGTTGTTGAGCGGGCTCAGCGAGCAAGGCTGGTACGTGTACACGCCTGGCAGGGACGAAGCTCCACACCACGTCCGTGAGAGCGAGGCCGAGCCTGGAGGTGTTGTCCGATGGGCCTCAATTAAATTGCGAACGGTCCTTCGAGATATACTGCACCGCGAAGGGCCGGGCCAGCCGCCCGCAGAATGGAATCGTGAATCCTAGAACCTCGCTGCTGGCGCAGTTGATCGCTGAGTTCCTCGGCACCTTCGTCCTGATCTTGTTTGGCACCGGCGTCGTTGCCATGGTCGTGCTCTTTCCCTCGAAGGTTCCCGGCGAGCTCGTCCATGGCGGCTGGACCAACATCACACTGGGATGGGGGCTCGGCGTCACCATGGGCATTTATGTCGCAGGGGGCGTCTCCGGGGCGCACCTGAATCCGGCTGTAACTCTGACCTTGGCTGTGTTCCGCGGGTTCCCCTGGAGCAAGGTGATCCCGTACTCCCTGGCGCAAACCGCAGGGGCGTTTGCCGCCGCGGCGCTCGTCTATCGCAACTACCTTCCTGCTTTCCGCGAAGTCGATCCGGGACTCGAAAAAACGGCAGGCATATTCACGACCTTCCCCGCCTTTCCCGGACTGCCCTCCGCCGGATTTCTCGACCAGGTGATCGGCACGGCGCTGTTGCTCCTCCTCATTCTCGCGATCACCGACGAATTCAATCTGCCCCCCGCTGCTAACTTAACGCCGCTGATGATTGGGCTGGTGGTAGTCGCCATCGGTGTGAGCTTCGGTGGCATGCACGGATACCCCATCAATCCGGCGCGCGATTTCGGCCCGCGTCTGTTCACCGTCGTCGCCGGCTTCCGGAACAACGGTCTCACCGACGGCAGCGGCGCCTGGCGAATACCGATCGTTGCGCCTCTTTTAGGAGGGCTCGTCGGCGCCGCGATTTACGATTTAGGAATTCGGCGGTTCTTGCGGAGGTCGTAGGCCGGGGCATTCTCGCGAACTACAAGGTCGTGGGCGCGGTGTAGCGGTTCGAAGCGCTCATGCCGGACCAGACCATCTTGTGGTAAAGGTCGTCCATCTGCCCCGGAGTCTCGCGCATGCCGTGATCGATCCACCAGGTCAGCAGTGACAGCAGGGCGCCTGCGAGTGCATGTGCCATGGCCGCGCGAGGGACGGAACGTGTGGCCTTGTCCTCCGAAAGCTCGGCGAGCCGTTGCTCAATCGCGCGAGCGAAGTGCCCCCGCCCGAGTTCCAGAACATCCTGGACCTTGCCCGACGCCACCAGCTTGGCATAGAACTCCCGCACCTCGGCGACGTGGGCGAACAGCTCACGCACGGGGGCAACTCGATTTGATGCCTCGCCACGCCGCGCGAGGAGCGTGGCCATACTCTCGAAGAAATCCTCGACATCGCTGAGAAACAAATCGTCCTTGTCACGATAATGTGTGTAGAAGGTGGAGCGGCCAACGTTAGCGCGATCAATGACCTCTTGCACCGTAATGGTCGCGAACGGCTTCTCCTGTATGAGGTGCATAAGCGCATCGCCCAGCACGTCCCGGGTGCGTTGAACCCGCCGGTCCATCCTGCGAGCTGGCGTCTTTCGCTGTAGCGGGATTTTTTTCCTGGACATAGGGTGCCTCTGTGTTCAGTTTCGGACCATTTTGTGCGAACGCATATTGACCGCTCTCCGCCCCCTCTCTAGAGTGCGATGCATGACGGATGATCGCATAAGCGGCCTGGCGCTGATCGCGGGGTCGACCGGTGTCATTGTAGCCTTGAGCCTGCACCCTTCGGGGCGGGATCTGTTCGTGCCGTCGCAGTTCGAAGCGGAGGCGCGCAAATTAATCGCGGTGCATTCGGCGGCGCTGGCCTGTTTGCCGGTGTGGTTCTTCGGTGCCTACGGGTTGTCGCGACGACTGGCGCCCTCCGGCCGGCTCGCGGTAGCGGCGCTGGTGACCTACGGGTTCGCCCTGGCGGCCATGATGAATGCCCTGGTGTTCGACGGCCTGGTCACCCCAGGCCTGGCGCGCGAGATCGTAAGTGCCACAGGGACGGCCGCGCAGGCATGGCGCGTCGCATTCAACCACAACGGCCTCATCGATCAGGCGTTTATGCGCGTGTTCTTAGTGGCCTCCTCCGTGGCAATCATCCTGTGGTCGGCAACGATCGTGAGGAGCCGCGCGATCGCCCGCGGCGCAGGAATCTACGGCTGCGTTCTGGGAGTTGCGACCGTAGTCGCACAACTCTCCGGCCAGCTGGAAAGTCACGCACACTTGTTCGGGATGGTCATCGTCGGGCAGGCGATCTGGTTTGTTGTCGCCGGCACCTGGTTGTGCCGTGCCAGCAATGCGAACGAAGTGTAAACACACCCGCCTCTGTGGACGTAAGGAGCGGAGCATCCCGATCCCAAATTGCGAAGGTCATTACCAGATGCTCCGCGAAGGCTGGCCCACTCGCCTGACTTACGGTGTGTATACGCCGGTGCTCAAGTTGGCAAAGCCCAGGAAGGCGCTGCAGCCGTCTCCCGTGCTGTCTTCGCAGCCAATATCCACTTCGATGGTGTGTAACTGGTTTTTGGAGGTATTTTTTACTTTTGCTGTAACCGAGTAGGATCGGGCATTGGGCACCCCTGACGTCGGGTTAGCGTCATCCCAGCTATAAAACCCGTTGGGGTCGGTTGGACCGGGATTGGGGGCAACCCCATCGACTAGAAATCTGAACAATCCATTGTCGTTGGCGCTGACTAGGGCCTGACCTTCGAGGTGTAGATACAATGTGCAAGTCTGTCCTGCCGCTACCGGGCACGCCATGGGGCGGGTGAACGCGACCGCCGTAACCTGGCAGCCTGCCGTGGAACAGCTCGTGCCGACGCCGGCCACGGTTTGGAAAGTCGTTCTTTGCAGCGTGCGATTCGGGAGATTGATCACGGTCGCGCTCTTCTCCCTCGATCCTGCGGGCACTCCAGTCTGGGCGTTTGCCGATAATGTCCCCAGAACGATGATGGCAACAGCGGCGAGCGTCGCCGGTCGCACTACAGAGAAATAAGTGGTTCGCATTTCGTCCCTTCCTGAACGTTGGTTGGATTCCTACCGAAATCCCGAGCGGCGCATGAAGACTATTCGCTCCTTGGAAGGGCGTGTCAAGGTGAAGGGACTTGCATGTTGTGGATCGCCCCGACGCCAAGTGCGAGCGCGATGGCTTCGGCCAGTGGCGTGGCTGGACCAGAGAGACGTAGTACGGCGACTGACCACTCGCTGGCGCGATAAGTATCAAGCGATCGGCAATCAGGAACGGGGCCCTGCGCCTCGGGTTACAATCTCCAGATGCGGCGAATTCTGGGGCCTATTCCAGCAGGCTGTTTTCTGTAGGCGCACCAGCTTCCAACATGCAATTACATCCTCGTCGCTACGCCTACGGAAACAACCCGATCTGTTGGGCAGACTCGAATCGAGCATGCTGATAGAAATCGGACAGGTGGAGGCGATCTTCCGGTATCCGGTGAAGTCCATGGCCGGAGAACGACTCGAGGTCGCCAACCTGGGCTGGCATGGCCTCGATGGTGACCGACGCCTGGCATTCCGGCGGATGGATGACCGCAGCGGGATGCCGTGGCTCACAGCAAGCAAGCTTCCCGAGTTGGTCCTGTTTACTCCGCTGCGACGGGAAGACGGTGCGCAAGGGGACCCTCTTCTTCCGACGCATGTGCGCACGCCGGACGGCGAAGAGATGCCTGTGTTCGGGGAGGACCTGGCCAAAGAGGTCGGACGGCGATACGGCGCTCCCGTGCAGATGATGCAGTTGAGGCATGGCATCTTCGATGAAGCGACCATCTCCGTGATCGCCTCCGATACGGTGCACGAGATCGGACGACTCGCAGGGCGGAGCTTTGATGTCCAGAGTCTCGACGTGCGACGATTTCGTCCGAACATTGTGGTTCGTTTACTGCGGTCGGTTCCCTTCCAGGAGGACGAGTGGTTGGGTGGTGTGCTCTCATTCGGCGAGGGGGACGACGCTCCCGCTATCACCGTCACGATGCGCGACGAACGCTGCTCGATGGTGAACCTTGATCCCGACTCAGCGAGTCCGGCGCCAGAAGTGCTGAAGGCGGTGGTTCGTGTGAACCAGAACAAAGCGGGAATCTACGCCACGGTCACTCGCATCGGTCGACTGGCGGTCGGGCAGACCATATTCCTCCGTGCGGCGACCGGGTAGAGGGAGCGCAGGTGATCGAAACACAACCTCCAGATCGATTTGCTAAATCTAATCGTTTCTGGACTTTGCACATCGAGGGGGGAGGGGGGCCCCCCCTATGCTAGAGTTTGCCCGGAGGTGCCTCCGATGGCTTTCGTGAGGACGATTTCCTGTGCGGTTGCTCTCCTGCTCGTAGCCGACATTTCTCGGGCACTGGATCAATACTGCCCCAAGGAGATCACGACCAGGCAGGCGATCGAGAACGCGCCGCCCGGCTGGACGGCAGCTTCGGACAAGACGCCGCAGATTCTGGCCGGCATCACCTTCTTCGACGGTCCCCCGGAGCAGGAGGCGTCGCTGGTCTATGACTCCTACACGAAGTCGAAGACGGTGGACGTCGCGCTGTGGCGCTTCGATCGCAGCGCACACATATGGCTGTCTTGTTCCTACCATGCGACCGCGGTAAAGCTCTCCAAGCCGCTGCCCGCCCAGACCACGGAATGTCGCGTCACTTACTCGCGCGAAGTTCACATTGACGGCAACGGAGAGATCGAGTCCATCCGCTGCAAGTAGGGCCCCACGCTCCCAATAACACGGAAGGATGGGACTCCAGAAGCGTCGCCCAGGTTAGCGTCCCAAAAACCGGGGCGCGAACTTGGGGGCCCAGCCCCTTTTTCGACAAATTACGCGCCACTGCGCGCCTGCGCTCGCTCCACGAGATAAGACTTCCAGCTTTGCGGCAGCGCAACTGTATTTACGGCTCGACGAAGCAGTTCAGGGTTGGGAGTGTGATCGATGTAGAGGTGCGTGATGTCGGCTACCGCGACCTGGTTCGGATCGCGGCTCAGGATCTCAACTTCCGATCCGGCGCGCACTTCGCCCTCTTCTTCCACGGACAGGTAGAATCCGGTGCGGCCGCTCGCCAGAAAGCGCTTCACCATGTCATCACGCTCGAACTTGATGCCAAGCTTGTAACAGGGCATGCGAGGTTGGGTGACCGTGAGCAGGGCAGACCCGACGCGCAGGCGATCTCCAATGTGGAGAGTGTCCTCGGAGAGGCCGCTGGTAGAGAGGTTCTCGCCGAACTTACCCCAGGGGAACGTCACGCCCGGCAGCTCTTTGCGCCAGTAGTCGTAATGCTCGGCAGGATATGCGTAGACTGCCTTTTCGGCTCCACCATGGACTGTGAGATCGGCTTGGCGGTCGCCGTCGAGGTTCAGGGTGCGAATCATGACGGGGCCGTCGACCGGATCCTTGAAGATTCCGGTCTGGACCTTGGTGTCTCTCCACTCGACTTCGCGTGGAAGTCCGACGTTGAGTGAGACGATTTTCATGGGCGTTCCTCCAACACGGTGTCTCCCAGGGTAGCGCCCAAAACCGGGGCGCGAACTTGAGGCACCGTCGTTAGGCAAACTCAAGTAAAGGCGGACAAGAGTGTCCGCCCCACACGGGTTTCGCAAACAAAAAGGCCGCCATTGCTGGCGGCCAATTCTCGAATCACAAGACGACTAGCTCTGATCGTTGCTGGCGCGCTTCCAGTTCATAAGCTCGCCGATCGTCGAACCGCCCGTGCTTGAAACCGGCTGCTTGTAAGACTCGACCTCCGCGCGTGAAGCTTCTTCGCCCACGGCGCGAATGCTGAGTCCGACTTTCTTCTCTTCCGGATTCATCTTGATGATCTTGAAGTCGTGCTCGTTCCCGGGTTCGAGGGTCATCGGCTGACCGTTTCCGTCGACGGCTTCCGAGTTGTGGCAGAGGCCTTCGACGCCTTCCGCAATCTCCACAAAAGCGCCGAAGCTGGCTACACGCAGGACCTTGCCATGCAGCACGTCGCCGACGTGATGTTGCTGGAAGAAGGATTCCCAGATGTCGGGCTGGAGCTGCTTCACGCCCAGCGAGAGGCGGCGCTTGTCGGGCTCGATGGCGAGCACGATGGCCTTCACGCGATCGCCCTTCTTCAGGACTTCTGAGGGATGTTTCACGCGCTTGGTCCAGCTGAGATTGCTGACGTGGACCAGGCCGTCGATGCCGTCTTCGATCTCGATGAACGCGCCGAAGTCGGTGAGGTTGCGGACGCGGCCTTCGACGGTCGCGCCCACGGGATACTTCTGGTACAGCGTGTCCCAGGGATTGGCCGCCAGTTGCCGCATACCGAGCGAGATACGCCGCTCTTGCGGGTTGACGTTGAGCACGACGCAATCGACCTGGTCGCCGACGTTCACCAGCTTCGAGGGATGCTTCATGCGCTTGGACCACGTCATCTCACTGACGTGGACCAGACCTTCGATGCCTTGTTCCAGCTCGACGAAGGCTCCGTAGTCGGTCACGCTGATCACGCGTCCGCCGACGTGCGCGCCCACCGGATAGCGATGAGACGCGTCCAGCCACGGATCGGGTGTGAGCTGCTTGAAGCCGAGGGAGACGCGCTGCTTGTCCTTGTCGAACTTCAGGACCTTAACCTGAATCTGGTCGCCGACATTCACCAGGTCGCGAGGATGCGTGAGCCGCCCCCAGGACATGTCGGTGATGTGCAGCAGGCCGTCGATACCGCCGAGGTCGACGAAGGCGCCGTACTCGGTGAGGTTCTTGACCACGCCGGTCAGGATTCCGCCCTCTTCGAGATGCTCGAGGGTCTTGGACTTCTTGGCTTCCTGATCGGTCTCGAGGATCTGTTTGCGCGAGACGACGATGTTGCCGCGCTTCTTGTTCAGCTTGATGACCGCGACTTCCAGCGTCTGGCCCTTCATGCCGTCCAGATTACGGACGGGACGGAGATCGACCTGCGAACCAGGCAGGAAAGCGCGCGCGCCGAGGATGTCGACCGTGAGACCGCCCTTGATACGGTCGATCACGATAGCCTGTATGGGCTTCTTCTCGTTGTAGGCGTGCTCGACCTCATCCCAGGCGCGAAGGCGCTGTGCCTTCTGGTGGGAAAGGTTGATATAGCCTTCCTCGGTTTCGCCCTTGTCGCGCATCACGTCGATTTCGTCGCCCGGCTGGAACCTGGGCTTGCCCTCGTGGTCGAGGACCTCCGCGAGCGGCAGCATGCCTTCGGACTTGGCGCCGATGTCGACGACCACGTGCGTGGGCGTGAGCTTGAGCACCGTGCCCTTGAGGACATGGTCGTCGCTGGATTGCTGCTCTTCTACTTCGGTAGTGAAGCTCTCCAGAGCCGATGCGAAGTCGTCGGTGGATGCGGATGCGGTGGCTGGTTTGTCGTCCTGAACGGAAGCAACCGCCGGCAGCGGAGTATCCGCATGCGCAGGGGCTGGTTCCGGGCTCACGTTCGGTTCGTTCTCGGTTTGAACGGAGATTGCGGATTCGTGGTCAAGGGAGGTGTTGTCGTCGAACAAGCTCATTGCCTCAATGGTCTGTCTCGCACGCGGGTGCGGGAGGATGCGGGCTGGTTGGCGGACTGCTGGCGTGAGTCTTAGGTTGTGATGGGCTCGTCCTGGCGAACGAGCTTGAACAATCCCAGCGGTCGGACGTCGTCAAAGCAAACCCGCGTCCCAAGGGAACCTCTCGACTATAGCAACCGCTCACAAACAGTGTCAAACCCAACTTCTGCAGCCGGACTGGCCCGAATCCAGTATTGACAAGCCATTGGATAAATCTGCGGTGTGGAAGGATGCACGGATCTTTTGCAGCCCTGCGACCGGCGCTGATCTGCTACCCTGCCGTGCCATGGACTACTTGTGGACGCCCTGGCGTTACGCCTATGTTACAGGCGCGGGGAAGACAACTGGCTGCATCTTCTGCGATGCGCCCAAGGCTGGCGACGACGAAAAGGTGAAGATTGTCTACCGAGGGCGGCACTGCTACATCATCCTGAACGCGTTTCCTTACACTCCGGGGCACGTGATGGTGGTCCCCTACGAGCATCTCGATGAGCTGCGGAAACTGCCGCCGGAAGCGGCCCAGGAGATGATGGCGCTATCCCAGAAGATGGAGGCCGTTCTGCGGGAAAACTACCGGCCCGACGGTATCAACCTGGGGATGAACATAGGCAAGGCGGCAGGCGCGGGGGTGGCGGGGCATATTCACATGCATGTTCTGCCCCGGTGGGTGGCGGATGCAAATTTTGTCTCTGTCGTCGGCGAAACGCGCATGCTGCCCGAGACGCTGGAAGTTACCTGGGAAAAACTGAAAGATGAACTTGGGAAATAGCCGAGAGGGCGGTGATTCGCGTCGCGAAAAGGCGTTCATCCGCGCAGCACAGACTCGTGGCAATCCGGCTCCGGACAGATGTATTTCACCAGATTGCGCTGGCGGTCGAGGCTGGAAATGAACATGGGGCGGCCATGCAGGTTGCAGGTTGGTTGGTCTTTCAAGACGAGCGGCGCCGCGCCCTTTACCGGAGTGCAATACCCCAGGCGCTCCGTGAAGCAGCGATGGCAGAACTTGTCGGTGCAGACAAAGAATTCGATGGAGTAGTCGGCGCTGAACGGCGCCATGCAGAACTCCATGGTTCGGTAATGCTTGTCACAAAGGGGAAGGGTGTCAGTACGCATTGGGTAAAATTGCTATTTCGCGGCTTGGCCGACCAACTTTTCCATTTCTGCTTCGGTAATGACGGGTACACCAAGTTCCTTGGCTTTGTCGAGCTTTGAGCCGGCGTCGGCCCCGGCGACAACATAGTGCGTTTTCTTGCTGACCGAGCCGGAGACGCGGCCGCCGGCATCTTCGATCATTTTCTTGGCTTCGTCGCGAGAGTAGTGTGCGAGAGTGCCTGTCAGGACGAAGGTTTGGCCAGCAAGTTTGGTTCCGCGCTCTTTCTTCTTGCCTTTGAAAGCCAGCCCCGCTTTTCCCAAGCGCTCGACCAGCTTGCGATTCGCTGGATTGCTGAAGAACTCGGCAATGCTTTCAGCAATCTTCGGACCGACCTCATCTACACTTTGCAGCTCTTCAATGCTGGCGTTCGCGAGACCTTCCATCGATCCAAAATGTTCAGCCAGGAATTGCGCGGTACGTTCGCCGACCATACGGATGCCGAGTCCGTAGATCACACGTTCGAGCGGAAGCAGCTTGGAGTTCTCAATCTCATCGAGAATGTTTTGCGCAGACTTGTCGGCGAAGCGCTCCAAGCTTAGCAAGTCTTGCTTATTGAGGTCGTAGATGTCAGCGACGTTCTTCACGAGGCCACGCTCGATCAGTTGGGTGACAAGAGATTCGCCCATGCCGTCAATATTCATAACGCCGCGCGAAGCGAAATGCAGAATCGTTCCCACGAGTTTGGCGGGACAATTCGCGTTGACGCAGCGGTAGTCGACTTCGCCCTCAGTCCGTACCACCCTTGTTCCGCACACGGGGCAGCGCTCCGGCGCCTCAATTTCCTGTCTTCCACGCGGATGATCTTTGTCATCGATAACCTTCGCGACCTTCGGGATCACGTCGCCCCCGCGTTCCACCTGAACGTAGTCCCCGATCTTCACGCCCAGACGCTCGACCTCATCCATGTTGTGGAGGGTGGCATTGCGGACCGTGGTGCCGCCAATGGAAACGGGAGTGAGTTCGGCGACGGGTGTCAGCTTGCCAGTGCGTCCGACTTGCCAACGAACATTTTCCAGCTTCGTGATGCCGCCGCGAGCGGCGTACTTGTAGGCGATCGCCCAGCGCGGGGCCTTGCCGGTGAAACCGAGTTCGTCCTGTAGCGCAGTGCGATCGACTTTAATGACGATGCCGTCAATTTCGTACGGCAGCGAGTCGCGCTTGCCTTCCCACTGCTGAATAAACGACCAGACTTCGTCGATCGAGTGGACGAGCTTGCGATGCGGGTTGACTTTGAAGCCGGCTTTGTTGAGAGCATCCAGAGTTTCCCAGTGGCGGTCGAAGTAAGTGCGGCCGTTCTGGAGCAGCATATAGGGGAAGTAATCGAGGCGGCGCTGCGCGGTAACACTGGCGTCAAGCTGCCGCACGGTTCCGGCTGTGAAATTACGCGGGTTGGCAAAGGTGGGCAGGCCGTCGCGCTCGCGTTCTGCGTTGAGCTTCTTAAAGGCTTCGGTCGGCATGAGAAGCTCGCCGCGGACTTCAAAGTCGGACGGGATTCCTGCCTTCTTCAATTTTTCTTTTTCGATGGAAAGCGGTACCGAGCGAACCGTGCGCACGTTGAGCGTGACGTCTTCCCCTTCACTACCGTCGCCGCGAGTGATGCCGCGTTCGAGTTGGGCGTCGGCGTAGCGCAGCGCCATGGACATACCGTCCAGCTTGAGTTCGCAGACGTAATCGACATCCTTGCGGCCGCTGAGCTCATGCACGCGGCGCTCCCAGGCACGGAGCTCATCTTCGCTATAGGTATTGTCGAGCGACAGCATGGGAGAGGAGTGACGGACCTTCGAAAAGCCCTCGCGCGGCTTGCCTCCGACACGTTGGGTGGGCGAATCGGGCGTGATCAGCTGAGGATTCTCCGATTCCAGCTTCTTCAGCTTCTCCATCAGCTGGTCGAAATCGAAGTCGCTGATCTCCGGATCGTCGAGGACGTAGTAGCGGTATTCGTGGTGGCGGATCTTGTCGCGCAGGGCCTCGATCTTCCTGGCCGTATCTTTGTCTTTGCTCGCCGCGGGCATGAGAAGGAGATTATATTCGTGTCGGGTGGGGTTGATCCCGCCCTGCTTATGATCCTGGAAACTCCACGTCTGATTCTGCGCGAACTGGTTCCCGAAGATGCCGACGCGATGGAGCGTATTCTGTCTGACCCGGAGACGATGCGCTACTACCCTGCCCCCTTCAATCGTGCGGGGGTGGAGGGATGGATCGACCGAAACCGGCGGCGTTACGCGGTCGACGGGCACGGACTGTGGGCGCTGGTTCTGAAGTCCACGGGAGAGGTGATCGGCAATTGCGGATTGATCACGCAGGAAGTGGATGGAGCCAGCGAGCTGGAGGTTGGCTACCACTTGCGGCGAGACCATTGGGGGAAGGGCTACGCGACGGAGGCTGCGCAGGCTTGCCGTGACTATGGGTTCGCGCAATATCCGGTGGCGAGGATCATTTCTCTCATTCGGCCGGACAATTGGCCGTCACGGAAAGTGGCGGAGCGCAACGGGATGACGCTGTGGAAAGAAGTTGTGTGGCGGGAACGGCCGCATTGCGTGTACGCAGTTGAGCGGGCGATGAAGGCCGGCTGAGCGATCGAGTCCTTTTACAAGATCAGGACGCGGACAAGCCGCGCCCGTTTGGAGTTGGCCGTTCCGCGATCTAGCCGAAAACTAAGCCAGATCCTCGATCTTCAATTCGGGCCCCGTACCTTTCCACGATGCCTTGAATTGTTCCTCAACAAAGCTGGCGTCGTAGTCCTTGCCCTGCTCCTTGAGCGCCTGCTGCAGCCCGAACAGTGACCTTGGATTACGTGGGTTACGCACGAGATCGTCACGGAAGACCTTCTCCGCACCAGCGGCGTCACCTGTAATCAGCAACCGAGCGCCCAAAGATTCGCGCACGGGAAAGAACCAATCCGGCGGTTCGTTGTATTTCAGCGTGTCCTGAATGGCGACGGCCTCGCGAAGCTGAACGATGGCGGAGTCATTGTCTTTCTTCGCGACCGCGATCTTCGCTCCAAGGAAGTCCTTCGCAATTTTCATGATGTCTTTGGCTTTGTTGTTCACCGGCATGGCAAAGACAACATCTTCCGGAGTGGCCGCCTCAGCGTCAGAAACAATCTTGTACTCGGCGTCAGCCTCGCCGATCTTGCCCGTGCTCGCCAGAGCCAGTCCACGCGAGAAATGCCAGAAAACAGTGGTCGTCTTCATTGCCGGATCGGGCGCCGGAGTTTTGAGGATGTCATCCCACCGATGAAAGCGAACATCCACAGCCATTGTGACGGTCATGAAGCCTTCGAGCGGCGGGATATCCTTCACGTGCGGACCGACATGGGATGCGAGCATGTCGCCGTTCTTTTTAGCCTCGGGGTAGTTGCCATTCATGGCGGCGCACATGGCAATGAAGTGAAGATTGTGGCTGTAATACATCAAGGGATAAATGCCTTGCGCGCCTGAGGCCTTGATGTAGGCGCGATCCACAAT
>Ga0209698_10002548_pt1 | contig 20589 bp, 15 predicted proteins | sample LitLauG_LLR_2012_FD_187203 | JGI IMG/M metagenome (GOLD analysis project Ga0209698, IMG submission 187203) | Freshwater sediment microbial communities from Pennsylvania, USA - Little Laurel Run_MetaG_LLR_2012 (SPAdes) (version 2) | ecosystem: Environmental > Aquatic > Freshwater > Creek >...
CTACCGGGCATTGGGAAATGGCGGGCATCATTCTCGAAAAGCCCTTTCCACTTTTCCCTCACGGCTTTCCTCCCGAAATCGTCTCCGAATTCGAAATCAAAATCGACCGCAAAATTCTCGGCAACAAAGCCGCGTCAGGCACGGAAATTATTGACGAACTCGGCGCGGAACATATGCGCACCGGCTCACCCATCGTCTACACTTCCGCCGATAGCGTCTTCCAAATTGCCGCACACGTTGGCATCATTCCCCTGCCCGAGCTGTACCGCATGTGTGAGATCGCTCGCGACATACTTCGGGGCCCGAACGAAGTCGGCCGCGTCATCGCCCGCCCTTTCGAAGGCGAGCCCGGTCACTTCAAACGCACCGCAGACCGCCACGATTACGCCGTCCCACCGCCCCAGGGCATGCTACTTGATCAGCTCGCCGAACACCACATCCCCGTCTATGCCATTGGCAAAATTTCCGACATCTTCCTCGGCCGCGGTATTACCAAATCCGTCAAGACCAAGAACAATGACGACGGCATGGAGAAAACCATGCAGGCGATGCGCGAACAACATAACGGGCTCATCTTCGTAAACTTGGTCGATTTCGATCAGCTATATGGCCACCGCAATGATGTCGATGGCTACGCGCGCGCTCTCGAGGCCACGGACCGCTGGCTGCCCAACCTTGATTTGCAGCCAAACGATCTACTCATCATCACCGCCGATCACGGCTGCGATCCCACCACCCCTTCGACAGACCATTCGCGTGAATACACGCCACTTCTTGTGTACGGCAGCCAAGTCGCCGCCGGTCGTAATTTAGGAACCCGCAACAGCCTGGCAGATATTGGCCAAACCGTTGCGGAAAACTTTGGAGCCGCTGCCATTCAATCCGGCAGCAGCTTCTTGCAAGACATTCAGAAAGGATAGTTCACCCATTTTTATGAGACGGCGCATCATGGCGGGCAATTGGAAGATGTACAAGACCCCGCAAGAGACAGCCACATTCTTTGAAAGCTTTAAGCCGCTAGTGGAGGGCTGGGATAAGTGCGACATCGCTTTTTTCCCGTCGTCACTCGCTATTCCCGCTGCAGTCGCGGCAGTAAGCGGAACCAATATTGGGATCGGAGGTCAGAACCTGTATTGGGGCAAAGAAGGCGCGTTCACCGGAGAGGTCTCCGGCGACATGCTTGTTGCTGCCGGTGCTTCGTGGGTTCTTATTGGACACAGCGAACGCCGTTGGGTAGTCGCCAGCGAAACTGACGCTGACGTTCTGAAGAAGACCCAAGCTGCCCTCGCTGCTGGTTTGAAACCCATCGTTTGCGTTGGTGAAAAGCTCGAAGAATACAAGGCAGGAAAAACTAATGAGGTGTTGGTCCGACAGTTCGCGGCGGGCGTCGCGGGGCTTACAGAAGAACAGTTCTCACAGGTCGTTATCGCCTACGAACCGGTGTGGGCCATCGGCACGGGTCAGGTAGCAACACCCGAAATCGCCGGCGGCGCGCACCGTCTGATTCGGCAGGAAGCGCAAAAACGCTTCGGAACGGAAGCTTCGGAACAATTGCGCATCCTCTATGGCGGAAGCGTCAAGCCCGACAATATTCATGGTTTGATGAAGGAGGATCAGCTCGACGGTGCTCTCGTCGGCGGAGCCAGTCTCGACCCCGATTCGTTCGTCAAAATCGTCAAAGGCGCCTAATCGTTTTTCTTTTTCCGCCGCGCCGGAGAATCTTGCACTCGCTCGCGAATGCCCGCCTTCAGGGTCTTCGCGAGCGAGATCGCGGCATCCCCATACTTATCGCGGATGTGATCCACGGAGCGAAACACATCCCGCATGCGGGCCGTCTTTTCTTCTTCGAGCAGGTTCATTTGCCCTTCCATTGGCTGCAATCCGCCCGCATGCACGCCTAGTAGCCGGATCGGTTTCTTCCCATCCCAGGCCTTCCGAAACAACTCGGTTACCGCGCCGCCAATTTCCCTGTCCAACTGGGTTGCATGATCCAACGTGGCCGCACGTGTCACCGTCACGAAATCTTCATCGCGCAGTTTCAGAGATACCGTCCTCGAGTACAGTTTGTGCTCGCGCAGCCGCTGGGCCACCATCTCTGTCAATTTCAGGAGCGCCGTTTCCAGTTGCTCTTTGTTCGCAGTATCAGTGTTGAAGGTATGCTCATGCGAAATCGATTTTGGATCTTCGCTAGCTCCGATCGGCGTATCGAACCATCCGCCAGCGTCGAGCCCTTGCGACTTCCCCGCCAACGCCAAGCCCCATTTTCCAAAGCGCTGCGCTAAGAACGATTCCTCTAGCCGCGCCAAATCGCCGACGTACCGGATGCCAATCTTGTGGAGTGCTTCTTCGGTCTTCTTACCGACTCCTGGTACCTTCCGCACCTCCAACGGCGCAAGGAAAGCGGCCTCCGTGCCCGGAACTATATAGAGCACCCCATTGGGTTTGGCTTGATCCGAAGAAATCTTCGCCACTAACCTCGACGACGCCAAACCCAACGAACATCGCAATTGCGTTGCTTCTCGAATCGCTTCGTGCAAGAGATGCGCCGTCTTCAGAGGCGGTCCCCACAGACGCCCGGTACCCGTCAAGTCTAGGTACGCTTCGTCAATCGATGCCATATCGACCTTTGGCGAAAAGCGGGTCAACACGCCGTACACTTTTCGCGAATACTCGCCATAGCGGCCCATGTGCCCCTCCACGAAAATCGCGTGCGGGCATAAGCTCGCGGCCGTCCGCAACGGCATCGCGGAATGCACGCCAAATTTTCGCGCTTCATAGGAAGCCGCCGACACCACGCCGCGCTGATCTTTCTTGCCTCCCACAACGACGGCTTTGCCCTTCAACGACGGATCGAACAGTTCCTCCACCGAAACGAAGAAGGCATCCATGTCGAGATGGCAAACTAAAGGCTGCATCAGATATGCGTCGCGCCGATGACTCTGGGCCATCCCGCTAAATCTGAGATTACTTCGAAATCACCCCAGCGCGCAGTGGCAAGTATTTCCTTCACTCCATCTAGCGAACGGTAGCCCAATTCAAAGTACAATCGCCCGCCCGCCTTGACTGCCGAACACGCCTGCGCGATCAATCGGCGGTAGATCTCAAACCCTGTGTCTCCTGCAAACAGCGCCACGTGGGGTTCCCAATCGCGGACTTCGGCTTGCATATTCGCGGAATCCTCGCCGGGCACATAGGGTGGATTGGACACCAGTAAATCAATCGATCCAGGCCGGATGGCCTCCAACAAGTCACAGGCGAAAAAGTCGACCAGCGCGTTATGCGTCTTTGCGTTGCGCTGAGCTACGGCTAGGGCTCCAACGGAAACATCCGACGCCATCAGGCCTCGGCCAAGCTCCAGCGCCAGCGAAATCGCAATCGCTCCTGACCCGGTGCCTACGTCTACAATCGTCCCCGCTGTGTTTCGCCGTGCGTATTCAAGGGCCGCTTCCACCAGGTGTTCCGTCTCCGGCCGCGGAATCAGCACATCGCCGTTTACATAAAAATCACGCCCATAAAATTCCTGCTTCTGGGTGATGTATTGTGTCGGCTTCCCTTTAAGGCGTTCATCCAAATAGCGCCCATAGTGAATCCATGCCAGGTCGGTCAACTCGTCCGTGGAATGAGCATAAAGATAGGAGCGATCTGCGCGCAATGCGTGACACAGCAACACTTCCGCCGTGAGGCGGGGCACCGGCAGCGCCGCCTTCTCAAGCAGTGCCGTGCCTTGTTGAAGAGCCGTCCCTAGCGTCACGGCCGTTCTGTCTAAGCCGCTTCGCCTTGGTCGCGAAGTCTCTCGGCTTGGTAGTACGTCGTCAGCGCGTCAATAACCGGCTGAAGCCGCCCTTCCATCGTCAAATCTAACTGATGCAACGTCAAGCCAATGCGGTGGTCGGTAATTCGGTTCTGCGGAAAGTTATAGGTCCGAATTTTCTCACTACGATCGCCGGTCCCTACTTGGCTCTTACGTTGCGCCCCGAGTTCAGCCAGTTGCTTATCCAACTCCAACTGATAAAGTCTCGACCGCAAAACCTGCATAGCCTTAGAGCGATTCTTGATTTGCGATTTCTCGTCCTGGCACGAGACCACGGTGTTTGTTGGCAAGTGCGTAATGCGGACGGCCGAATAAGTCGTATTGACCGATTGCCCGCCCGGCCCCGACGAACAGAACGTATCAATACGCAAGTCTTTCGTTTCTATCTGCACATCGACTTCGTCCGCTTCCGGCATGACCGCAACCGTAATCGTCGAAGTATGGACACGTCCTTGCGTCTCCGTTTGGGGCACGCGCTGAACCCGGTGTACGCCGCTCTCATACTTGAGCCGGCTATACACTTTGCGCCCGCTCACCATCGCGATTACTTCACTCAAACCGCCTACGGACGATTCGCTGATGGATGTGACTTCCACTTTCCAACCCTGCTCTTCCGCGTAGCGCGTATACATGCGGAAAACCTCACCCGCGAACAACGACGCCTCATCACCACCGGCGCCCTTGCGGATTTCGATGATGATGTTCTTCTCATCGTTCGGGTCTTTCGGCAACAACAGTAAGTGTAATTCCTGTTCAATCTGAGCAAGTTCCGGTTCCAGCCGCGCTACTTCCAACTGCGCCATCTGCAATAGGTCAGGATCGGTCTCAGTCAGCATGGCGCGTGCGTCTCGCAACTCGCGATCGACGCGCTTCCAGTCGCCGTACTTGGTCACAGTCTCTTCCAAATCGGAGCGCGCCTTCGAGACTTTACGGTATTGATCCCCATCGTTGATCACAGCGGGGTCGGACATTTTGGCGGTCAGTTCGTTAAAACGTTCTTCCGCCTGGTCTAGGCGTTCTTTATATTGCATGCGAATTCCTTACGCAATGACGAGTGGTCCGCCCTGCGCCCTCTCCAAATCCATTGCGTGATTCAATGCATGAATTGCAACTTCAACTTGCGAATCAGTGGGCGCTTGCGTGGTGATTCTCTGCAGCCACAAACCCGGCTTCGTCATGAGCGCCATCAAACTCGATTGCTTCTTTGCCGCATAGCGGATTACTTCGTAACTCACACCCACAATCAACGGCAACAGCGCCACGCGCGCCGCCAGTTTGTACCAGAAGTTGTCAATGGGCAGAAACGCATAACAGATCATGGAAACGATCAGCACAACCATCAAGAAACTCGTTCCACAGCGCGGGTGCCAGGTTACAAAGCCCTGCGCGTTATCAACTGAAACCGGTTTGCCCGATTCGAAATTGAAAACCGTTTTGTGTTCCGCCCCGTGATACTGAAACATCTTGTGCATATCCGGAAGCCGCGAAAGGCCGTACATAAACGCAAGGAAAATCGCGATCCGCACTACGCCGTCAACCATATTGATGGCAAAGCGCCCGTGCAGCGCCTGCACGTGATGCCCAATCTGGGTGGCAATCAACAACGGCAGCAACTTATAAAGGGCAATCATGAACGCCAGCGACAGGCAAATTTGCAGCACCATCGCCATTGGGCCAACTTCTTTTTTCTCCGCCGCCGGCTTCTCGTCACCGCTCAGATCCTGCAGCATGCAATCGGTTGAAAATTTTAGCGCTTTCATCCCCAGCCACATCGCGCCGCCCAGCGTACCCAACCCGCGAATGACCGGCACTTTGAAAATCGGATACTGTTCGGAAAGCCGCGGCAGCGGGCTCTCCTGGGTCACAATTTGACCGTCTTGCTTACGCACGGCTACACAATAGCTATGCGGCGACCGCATCATTACGCCTTCCATGACGGCCTGGCCGCCCACAAGCGTAGTTTCTTCGCCGTTCTCAACAACCGGTAATAGCTGAATATGCGCAAAAAGACGCGCAAATGCACGGAAGGTCAAAGGAAGCTCCAGCTTTAAGTATAGCGGCCTTCGCCTCTGTCCTAGTACTCGCCGTTCACAAAGCGATCCGCTTCTACATCGCTCATCGAGAAAAGCAGTTCATCCGGAACTGTGGTAACTTCCCCTTTTAAAAAACCCAACACCGACTTCCGCTTTATTTCGGCCGTATCTGGCGTTCGATCACCGATCCTCGGGTTGTCTGAGTTCATCATCGGGTCCGTCATGACTCTATTTATTCGATTCGAAGTCAACGTCGCCCGACGTGAATGGGCGTCTGTGCCACAACGAGAACCGCTCCACTTCCGACAAATGGGCTGCCAGCGCCACCGCCCTCTTCCTGTGTCATCCCCACACAAACCATGCTATGCTTATGTGCACATGCCACAGGAAGACAAACTTGACCTGCTGCAAGGCACGTTGGACGTAATGGTGCTCCGCACCCTGCAAGCCCTCGGTCCGACACACGGGTACGGCATCGCCCGCCGCATCGAACAAGTCAGCGAAAAACAAATCCTGCTCAATCAGGGGACCATCTACGCCTCGCTCGTCCGGCTTCAGCAGCGCGGCTGGATCGACGCGGAGTGGGGGACATCCGACAATAACCGGAAAGCCAAGTTCTACTCCCTGACCAAGAGGGGCGCCAAACAGTTGGCGGCCGACGTGGCCCACTGGGAGCGTTTGGCTGCCGTGATGCAACGCGTGCTGGCCATGGCCGACGAAGGGGAAAAGTCATGATCTACTATCTCCGCGAAGGCAGCCAAAAGCTGCGCTCCTTTTTCCAGAAGAAACGGCTTGATCAGGATCTCGAAGCTGAACTCGCTTCGCACATCGATCTGGCCATACAAGAAAACCTCAAACAAGGTATGCCTGCTGAAGAAGCCAGGCGGAAAGCGATGATCGAAATGGGTGGATTGGAACAAGCCAAGGAACTACACCGCGACGCACGCAGCCTTCCGATACTCGAAAAATTCAATCAAGATCTGCGTTACGCCCTTCGCGCCATGCGCCGCGACGCAGGCTTTGCCACCTTCGCGATTCTAATCGTCGGCCTTGGCATCGGCGCGTGCTCTACCGTGTTCAGCGTCCTCGATACGCTGTTGCTGAAACCGCTTCCTTTCAAAGATCCCGCCAGCTTGGTTTGGATTGCCAACCGCACCAAAATGGATGGCGATCTTTCCGGCGCCACCCTGCAAGTCGGCCGCATGCTCGATTTCCGCGAACGCAATAGATCGTTTTCGGACGTGGCCGGGTACTTCGGCTTCTACGGCGTAGGTGACAGTAAGTTGACCGGCGAAGGCAAACCTGAGCGGCTCAGTTCTGTACCGGTGTCGCAAAACTTTTTCCCGCTGCTTGGTGTTCAGCCGTACTTGGGAAGGCATTTCAGCGCGGACGAGTGCAAATGGAATGGCCCCAAAGTAGTGATGCTGAGCCACGGCCTTTGGGAGCGCCGCTTCGGCTCCGACGCACAAATTGTCGGCAAAACCATACGGCTTGACGATGCCGATACGACAGTCGTAGGTGTTTTACCAGCCTCGTTCGATTTCGCCGCCATCTTCGCTCCCGGGACTCATATAGACCTATTTGCTCCCTTCTCACTCACCAAAGAAACCGATGCCTGGGGAAACACTCTCGTGGTAGTGGGGCGCCTCAAGCCGGGCGTAAAACTTGCACGCGCCCAAGCTGAAGCCGATGTATTGGGAATGCAGATCACTGCCGAACACCCACACGCCAACGGCCTCGACCCCAAACTTGCCTTTCTAGGCGATCACGTGAGTGGCCCTATGCGCCCCGCCATCGCCGTGCTGGTCGCTGCCGTCGCCGTGGTCATGCTCATTGTGTGTGCAAACTTGTCGAACCTGTTGCTCGCTCGTATGGCCTCCAGGCAAAAAGAGGTCGCGCTCCGCATTACCCTCGGTGCAAGCAAACGTCGCCTCATTCAACAGTTGTTGACAGAAAGTCTACTGCTCACCAGCCTGGGAGCGCTGCTCGGACTGGCGCTAACGATTGCCGCCACCCGCGGCCTCGCGCACCTGGATGCCTTCAGCATTCCACTGCTTAGCAGCGTCCGTGTCAACGCAGTCGTCTTAGCGTTCACTTTGCTGGCCGCACTCGCCACTGGATTGGTGCTGGGGATCGCACCCGCATTACAAGCAGCAGGTATGCGCCTCAACTCTAAAATGGGCCAACGCGGTTCCGGCGAAACGAAAGGGCACGCCTGGACACGTAGCGTACTGGTGGTAGCGGAAATCGCCTTCGCCTGCGTCCTGCTCGTTGGCTCTGGGCTGCTGATCCGCAGTTTTCTGCGCGTGCTCGATGTGGATCCAGGTTTCCGGCCAGAGAGCGCTGCCGCGTGGCGCGTCGATCCCAGCCAGCAATACAAAACGCAGGCTCAGCAGAATGCTTATTTTGACGAGGTCTTGCATCTTGTGAGAGCGATCCCCGGCGTACAGGCGGCGGGGTTAACCGATGTGTTGCCGCTCGGGCACAACCGATCCTGGGGAGCCGGCGCGAAAGGACAGACTTACAAAGACGCCGATTATCCGGATGCCTTCGTCCGTGTCGTTAGCGACGGCTATCTGAAAGCAATGGGCATGACCCTCAAAAAGGGGCGTGATTTTAGTGAGCGCGACACTGTCACGGGTGCCACGCCTGTCATGCTGATCAACGAGACTTTGGCCCGCCGCCTCTGGCCGGGCGAAGATCCCATAGGCAAACTGATCGTCGGTGACTGCGTAAAAGGCGATCGGCAAGTCGTCGGAGTTGTCGGCGACGTCCGTCATGTTGCGCTTGAACAAACTTCAGGCTCTGAAATGTACATGCCGATTCGCCAGTGTCAGGACTGGGGCTCGGTTGATTTGGTTGTCCGTTCGACGCTAGCGCCTGCCGAACTCTCCACACGCGTCGAAGCCACGCTCCATCCACTGATACCCGACTTGCCCAAAGGCAGCATGCGTCCACTCAGCGGATTGGTCGACCGCGCGGTGTCCCCGCGCCGGTTCATCGTCTGGTTGCTCACCGGCTTTGCTTTTTTCGCGCTCATCCTGGCCTCTCTTGGAATTTATGGAGTCATCACTTACTCGGTCGCCCGGCGCACGCAAGAAATAGGCATACGCATGGCTCTTGGCGCACAATCGTCAATGGTAAGGCGGCAAATCGTACTGCAAACGCTGTTCCTGGCCGCTATCGGGCTTTCGATTGGGGCGCTCGCTTCCACGGCGATGGCACGCGCCCTGCGGGGACTACTGTTCGGCGTGACCTACGGCGATCCGCTCACCTTCGTATTAGCGGCGGCCGTCATGCTCGCAGTCGCGATCCTCGCTGGCTACCTGCCGGCTCACAAAGCTTCTAGAATCGATCCGATGGTGGCGCTGCGCGTCGATTAACGACAGTACCGCCGCATACCCGGCCTAATCCGCCGCTCACCCACAGTCTTCGTGCGCCCGGTCTTACTTGTGCGTACTTTCGTATTAGAGCGAGCGCACAAAACGCGTCTACCATCTACTTCTCTCCGTCTCTACCTTTGATACTGATTACGTCTTGGTTCCCGCCGCGTTACTGCCAAAAGCCTTAGCAGCGCTCCGCCCGAATTTCCGAATTGTTCAGTAACCGCTAAAACCGCAGCGACAAACAACTCAGTCCGCCATCCATCTTCCGAAACTCCGACATGTCTAACTCCATCGGCTGAAAGCCGTGCTGCGCCAAAGCCGCCGTCACACCCGGAAAGCCGCTCGCCACCAGCACCCTGTCATTCACACGCACACAATTAGCGCCGTAGGTCTCATTCGCTCCAACGCAAATACGTTCATATGGCGCAAACAGAGGATTTTCCGCCATCTCCTCCATTACTACCATCGTGTTTTCGCCGATATAGGCAACACCGCTTTTCAGATGCAAGATACTTGTCATGCCACGAATATCCACCACTTCGGACGGGTATCCCCATTTCGCCAAGTGGTTCGCCAGTTGCTGTGCCCCTTCGTAATTCGTTCGGTGGGATACGCCGATAAAGAAATGCTCACCCGCTTCGCAGATATCGCCGCCGTCGACGGTACCGGGCGCTTCAATCCCTACGATCTGTGACGGCGCAAAGAACTTCTCAATCACCGGCCGAATCGCGGCCGGCTCCCCTGCCCTGCTGTCCGCCCCGGGACGAGTCACAACGGCTCCGCGCTCCGTCAGAATCGCGGCGTCTTCGACAAAGGTCGAATCGGGATAACGTTCATCCGGTTCCAACGTTGTCACCGTCAGCCCGCATTGGCGCAGCGCTGCGCAATAGCGACGATGCTGCTCCATGACCAAATCCATATTTGGCAGGCCCAAATCCACGCTCGTCAATCCGTCCGCAAAATTCGAGGCGGGCATTCGCACTATGGCAGTTTTGAAAAGAGACAAGAATACAAGTCCTCAACAGCGATGATTTCATAATGGGTGGCGTTGCCTTCAGGGCCTGGCAGGGCTTAAAGCGAAAAACGATCCGGATTCATTCAAAGCGGAATTGCTTGGGCCCTCTCACCGCAATTCACACCCGTTGATAGAATGCCCACAACTCTTGAAACGTCCTTTCCAACTTTTCGTCCTTGTCGCGCTGACTTTGCTGGCGGTAGCTATTTTGCATTCCGGCGAAACGCAACCAACCCATGCTTCGCCGGAAATCGCTCCTATCCGATTTCGCAATGTCGCAAAGACCGCGGGCCTTGATTTCGTCCTTGAAAACAACCCCACATCCGATAAGCATCTAATCGAAACAATGCCCGGAGGCGTGGCTGCCTTTGACTATGATGGCGATGGCCTCATCGATATCTTCTTCGCCAATGGCGCCTCTGTCCCATCGCTTCAGAAGAACAATCCGAAATTTCGCAATCGCCTTTACCGCAATCTGGGCGGCATGCGGTTTAAAGATGTTACCGAAGCATCCGGCTTGGCAGGCAGTGGCTACTCCATGGCGGTGGCCGCGGCAGATTTCGATAACGACGGCCATACCGATCTTTTTGTCGCCGGCGCCAATTCAAATCATCTGTATCGCAACTTGGGAAACGGCACATTCAAAGAAGTAACGGCCGAAGCGGGCATTCGGAGCGATGTTTGGTCCGTCGGCGCCGGCTGGTTCGACTACGACAACGATGGCCTTCTTGATCTATTTGTTGTCAACTACGTCAAATGGTCACCCAGCAGCACGCTCTTCTGTGGAGTTCCAAACGGCCCGCGCGCATATTGCCATCCGAAATTCTTCGAAGGGCTTGCGAACACTTTGTATCGCAATCGAGGCGATGGCACTTTCGAAGATGTAACACTCAAGGCCGGTATTTCGCAACACATCGGGAAAGGTATGGCGGTAGCGTTCGCCGACTACGATGGGGACGGCCGTCTGGACATCTTCGTCACGAACGACAAGATGCCGAACTCTCTCTTTCATAACTTGGGTAATGGAACCTTCGAAGAGGTCGCCTTAGACGCGGGTGTCGCCATTCCCGATCACGGCGGCGACATCTCGGCCATGGGGACGGACTTCCGCGATTACGACAACGATGGCCTCCCCGACATCACCATTGCCGCCTTGGCTGGCGAAACATTTCCGCTCTTTCACAACGACGGCAAAGGGCTGTTTCACGATGCCACGTACAAGAGCAACCTAGGAAAGTTATCCAACAAACGAAGCGGCTGGAGTGCCGCGTTCGTCGACTTTAACAACGATGGCTGGAAAGATCTCTTCTTCACGGGTTCGCACGTCAACGACACCGTCGACACTTTTGAGGCAACGCCATACCGGACACCAAACGTTGTCTTGGCCAACGCCGGAGACGGCACCTTCATCGATCATTCGGCCAAGGCAGGCGAAACATTCCAATCGCCCGGAGTTCATCGCGGAGCGGCATTCGCCGATTTCAACAACGACGGGAAAATCGACGTTGCCGTCAGTCTCATCGGTGGTCATGCTGAGCTATGGGAGAACGTAAGCCCCGGCGACAACACTTGGCTCGATATAAAGCTAACCGGAACACAGAGCAACCGCGACGGGATCGGTGCTCGTATTCGCATTGGAAAGCAGTCTAATCACATGACGTCTGCTGTGGGCTACGCATCGTCGAGTCATGCGCCCGTACACTTCGGAACCGGCAAGGCCAAACAAGTCGACGTTGAAATTATCTGGCCGAGTGGGCGTCAACAGACTCTCCGTGGCGTGCAGACCAATCAGATCTTAAGAGTGACCGAGCCCGCCACCTGACAAGTAAATTGCTTATGGCGGCGTAATCGAAGAACTGTTCGCTTGTACCTCGGCTGCATGGCGGTTCGAAACCTGCCGGTAGTCGCGCAACGTGTCGGCTGCTTCTTCACGCTTGCCGGCAGCCTGATAGGCGCGCGCGAGCTGATAAATCCGGCTGCCGGTTTCATCGTAAGCGGCTGCCGCTCTCAACTCGGGAATGGCGCGCTCCGGGTTACCTGCCTCCAAATACGCTTCCCCGAGCGACGCGCGAGCAGGCAGGAATTTATCGTTTAACCGTACGGCCTTCTCCAGATATGGAACAGCCTCGTCAGGTTTTCGCTCGTTGTTCAACGCAAGTCCGTAAAGGTAGTTGACCTCAGCAGACTCGGGTTGCTGCACCAGTTGCTTCTTTAGATAGGGGATCGCCGTTTCGCAGTTGTTGCCCTGGCAAAGCGCCGTCGCCAGATGTCTTTGAATTGCCTGGTCGCTGGGATCAAACCGCAACGCGCTCTTCCAGGACGCGGCCGCTTCCGGATAGCGACTGTGCTTTTCTTCGTTGATCGCTTTGGCTTCAGCACCTTCTTTAGAAGGCGGCAGTTCGCGAAGGTGTTGGTAAGCCTTTCGCGACAGTTCCAAGAAAGCCTTAGCCTGCCAATAGACTGCCTGCGCTGAATCGGCTTTCTCGGCCGCGATCTTACGGAACTGACCCGCGGCGAACGCACACTCCGCCGACCCCGTCGCACAGGGCGCTGGCCGGGCTTCTTTCGCTCGTTCCAAAGCAGCCCAGTCTGTGTGCCCCGTTATTTTGTAAATCTCCGCAATCTGCACGTGCAGCCCCGGAAACGAAGGCTGCAAGTCCAGCGCCTTGCGGAATTGTTGAAACGCCGGTGCAAGCCGGCCTTGCTCCAGTTCGAGTTCGGCAGAAAGCGCGAGCAGCTCCGCGGAGTTGGGCGCCACGCTCACCATCTGCGACGCCGATTGCCACACCAGGGATTCGTAACTCCGCGCCATTCCAAAAACAACACGCGGATTGTTCGGCTGCGCCCGCGCGCACACTTCATATTGGTCCGCAGCTTCCGCCCATTGGGCTGCTGTCGACAGAGCATCCGCCAAAAGAATCCGCAGATTTGTGTTAGCTGGCCAACGTTTGGCCAGAGCATCACATTCCTCAATACCTTCGCGATAACGGCCGGTCTGAAACAGAGCCAAAACAAAATTAATCCCGAACGAGGGTTCGTTTGGAAACCTCGCCACCAGATTTCTATACAGTGGTACAGCTTCTTCGGCGTTGCCCGCAGCCATCAGCGCGCTGGCGGACTTAGCATCGGAATTCGGATCCGAAAGAACCAAGGGAGAGGCGGGAAGTGTCGCGGTGAGTGACAACACGCCAACCCCAATCGCCATCCGTATCAAGTTCAGCGTCACAAGCGACCAGTTTGCCACAGGTTCGACCTGGATCATTCTCCAGGTCCACTTCAGCTATTTTCGTGGTAAGTAAAAGTAAGGTGATGGCTGGCCTTGACGGCAGCACTAAACTCCATGACTCGCCAATTTCCCCGGGTCGCCTCGACAGCGGACGATTTTTTCCGCAGTTGGATCAATGCGCGCGAGTCGCGTTTGGCGGAACGCGACCGCATCCGCGTGTGCGCGTTCGACTGGGGCACGGAGGCATTGGACGAGGTGCCGGGTTTTCAGAGCCAGAGGGGTGGATCAGAGCTAGATACTTTGCGCAGAGCCAACCAATATTGGCTACAAAACAAAGCTGACTTCTTCGCTTATCAGACACCTCCCGAATTTCAGTTGAGCGAATCACATCTCGAGTTCCGCTCGCCTGTCAAGAGCCGATTCCGCGAAAACGATACGGTTCATGCGGAATACCTCCGGTCGAGAAGCGCCAAAGGTCGGGCGGTGTTGGTTCTACCCCATTGGAACGCTGCGCCCGGCGGTTATATGAGCTTTTGCCGCTTTCTCAATTGGCTGGGCTATTCAGCGCTGCTGGTAACCCTGCCCTACCACGGCAAGCGGAAACCTATGGAGTGTGCAGGTGCGGAGTATGCAGTGTCCCCCAACATTGGCCGCACGATCGCCTGCGCCCGGCAAGGCGTCCTCGACACCCTCTCTTGCCTGGATTGGCTCTCGCGGCAGGGGTACGAACAGGTCGGCATAGTAGGAAGCAGCCTCGGTTTCGGCCACGCCTTTGTTGCCAGTTCGCTCGATCAGCGTTTGAATGTCAATGTATTCAATCATTGTTGCTCTACAGTTTCTGACGCTCTTTGGGCGGGGATGCCGCAGTTTCGCGCGGTGCTGGAAAGCCACATCAGCCAGCAGCAGCTACGCGAGTGTTGGAGCATCATCAACCCGATCTCATACGCAAATTCGTTCGGGAATTTGCCCAAGAAATCGCTACTACTCTTGGGGCGCTATGACACAATCTTCACGCGCGATTACGTAGAAGAAGCCATCCACCCGTTTCGAGCGATGGGTTTGGATCATCAATTAGTCGAGCTAGCCTGTGGGCATCGGACGATTGCGGACGCTCCGTATCTGGCGCTGAGCGCGTATTACATAGCGCGATTTCTAAAAAAGAGTTTCCGATAAGCGGGCTTGGTTTGGCTGCGTCACAGTTACGCATTAGTCCAAACCGAAACTCGGCTTAGGGCAATAGTTCTCGCGGAAAACACGACTTTCGGTCACCTCAGCCGGTTTTCCGCTGGCAGGATTAGGGTGGAAGCGAGCGCTGTTTTTGCGTTAAAGAATGCCCGAAAGCTGGGCCGATTGGCGGACTACCTACACCGCGCAGGTCAATGTTACGAAGGGCAAAATCCCCGTAATCTCGTTTCAGGAGACACCCATGAAACTAACGAACACCATCATCGCTTCCTCGCTTGTATGCCTCGCTTTACCCTTTGCGCATGCGCAGGCGGACATCATCCAAAACGGCGGTTTCGAAACTATTCAAGGCACCTTGCCTATCACTTGTACATCGAACACGGCAGTTTTCCATTACTCATCCTGCCAAGCTCAAGGCTGGAGCGGCACTTATCAAATCACGAATGGAAAGGGTGGGTTCGCTGTTCCTTCATCCGATCCGAATGGCGGAAACGTGCTGGTGCTTCAGACTTATTATACTGCTGCATCCTCGTTCGCAAGCCAAACGTTCTACGCGCCGGTGTCTGGCGAATACGACTTAACTTTCTATGCCGCCAACCGCAGCTACGGCGGCGAGCAAACACTTTGGGTTTCGATTGACGACTCTGTCGTCGCCAGCTACAATGCCCTTCCCTCTGCCTGGACGCTGGAAAACGTCGCGTTCTACGCTAACGCAGGACAGAACACGCTCTCGTTCGCCGGATTGAATTCGGCCACTAGCGATGCAACGAGCTTCGTGGACGGCGTTGCGATCTCGGCTGCTCCAGAGCCAGGAATTTTCGCCCTCCTCGGCGTCGGCCTAGTGGGACTGGGACTGATTCACCGCCGCAAGGTTCAGCAGTAAGAAAGAAGCCTCGCTCGCGCGACTGGCCGTTCGGAGAAAGGTTCTCTCCGAACGGCCGTTGCCGTTTATTCAGTCAAAGCGTGTGGCTTTGGAAGGTAACTCGTCAACCCCAAGGCCCACTTGATGGCTTCCAAATACATCTGCTGAATTTCAGGTTTGTCCCAGGCTTCATCGGGATGGCCAAACGTGCTGTAGAACACATTGCCTTTGCCGTATTTCTTAACCCAGGCCACGGGGAAATCGCGGTCGGTGCGGTGTAGATCCTTTACCTTCAAATCGACCCTACCGGCGTCCATTCGGGCGAGGACGTCGACTTTCTCGCGCGAATAGGGTGCGTTCGTTGGGACGTAGATTTCATCACGCAAGACGAACGTATGGGGGAACTGCTTCATCCCAGGAAAGGACGGCTGCTCGACGATAATGGGGGCGTCGAACACGCCCCAGGGGTGGTTGTCAAAATACGCACCAACCATTTCGCCGTATTCGGGCCAGTTGTAAAACGCATCGATGGCGGAATGGGCACCCACGAAGCCTTTGCCATCGTCGTGCACGAATGCCAGCAGGTCGGCTTTCTGCTTGTCCGATAACTCTTCCTCGCCCAGGCCATAGAAGAAGATGGCGTCGAAGTAATCTAAATTCTTCGCGTTTACGCCGCGAGTGCCTTGCGGAGGCGCGGCGTAACGGCCTGTTCCGTAAATCTTGTCTTTGGTAATGAGCTGGGTATCGGTGTGGATGTAGGTCACAAACGAACCGCTCTCGCGGCCAAGGCGTTCGATGGTGGCGAGAGCATGAGACACGGAGTCGTGCTGATAGCCGGTATGAACATCCCCAATAGCCAAGAGCTTCTTTTTGCCGGCAAAAGGATCGAGAGGAGCGGCCAGCGCGGCCAAACCGGTTAAGAAGTGCCGTCGTGAACAGTTTGTCATCCCAATACGCTATAGTAAGCGAAACCAACAATTTGGGAGTTCCAGATGAAACGGATTGGACTCGCGTTAGTCCTGGCGCTGAGGTTGTGCGCGACGGACGACAAAGAGAAGAAAAAAGACGACAGCAGTGTCAACGTCAAGCTGAGCTTGGGCAAACCTGACTCCGCTAATCCTGTCCGATTCGCCTTCAAAATCACTCTACCTACCTATTGCATCGCCGAAGGATTCAACAATCCTAGTGAGCCCGTGGTTGTCGATCCAGAAGGCAAACGCTGCCTTGGGGATGAAGCGCGCTATGAGCGAGTTGGTTCGAATATCGACGACATCATCGCCGCCTTCGCGAAGGAGACCGAGTACGTTGTGCAGAAAGGCGACGATTCGCACATCCTGTTCTTCTGTGCTGCCAAGAGCTGCGATCTAAAAGCGGATCGACGCAGATTTCTCGGTGCCATTAACGCGCTAGTTCATGCTTCGCCCCGATACTTTCAGGACGTCCTCGTCCCTGAGAAGGCCGACCCTGCAAAGCTCGCCGTAGGGGTCGCAAACTACGAGGAGGGAGTGATCGTTGGACGGGTTCTGCCATCACTCAAATTTATCCGGCTGGAAACGGATCAAAAGCTCGACCAACCTACTATCGACGATCTGCTTGAGAACATCAAGTGCGCCACAAGTAAGAAGTGCGTGACGAGTGCAAAATCTTTTATTCCCGCCACTTTCGCCACACGTATCATTCTTCCCACATTCTGTCTATCCGGCAACCTGAGTGACGCTCCCGATACGTCCAACAATGATAAGTGCGACAAAGGCAAGTTGGTCCCCGCGGCAAACGCGAATGACATTGCTACGGCTCTCAAAACGGACAAAGTCAAAGTGACTGCCGATTCCGGCGCCAGCCTTGTCATCTCTTGCGGAGACACGCCGTGCGATGCCAAAACGTTGAAAGCCATCAGCGGCAATGCGAGCGCGATGGCCTTTCCGAAGCCTGCTTACGTCAGCGAACTAACGGTGCTGACTGGAACGGCAGAGAGCGCTGTGGCTGACATTCCCAAATGGTCGAACGGAACGATTACGGCCGACGTCGTCTCTCCGGACACCATTCGACTCAAGAGCGATACGCCGGTCGACTCGGCGGACATCGCTGCTCTCGATAACCGCCTGCACGATGCCGGCTTCGGCCCGACGCAGATTGCACCGGCGAACCGTCTTTTCTATACAGACGCCGGAGCGGTGGTTTCGAGGCTCTCAACGATTCCTAGTCCTGCGGCTGCGAAGCCGACTGCCACCGCCGCCTCCACATTCGGCACGGGCATGACCGCGGTGGGTGATTCGGTAGTCCTTTCAGGCGACACGTCCGTGAGCGATGGCCAGCGCGTCCGGCTGCTCACGCTGCTCGATCTCCCACGGCCCGAAGTGCTGATGAACCTTTGGAGCTTGCAGGAGAGCAATCCCAGCGGAAAGGAAATCACGGCTAACGCAACGCTCATCCGCAGCACAGTTGCTATTCACAATGAAGCGCTACAAAATGCGATCGAGTATGGTTGGTCGTACTTGAGCCGTCAGATGCAGGACGACTCCTATTTTGACGCTGATTTCAAGAACTACTTGACCCAGCGCTATGTGGCGGATTCAGGACCCTGCCCCTACAATCAGGAACCGGGCCCGGGTTGCGTTGGCCGAAAGAAGCGCGAGAATTGGGGCTTCTGCCCGCTCAATCAATATTGTCTTGGCTACACAGAAGCATTTAAGCCTATCCGCCCGACGCTCACGAATATTCTGCTCGGACTGATGGCGGCAAGAGACCCGGTGAAGGCGGTGTTCACGACGCTCGGCTGTATGGAGGGCAAATTTGAGGTCTACAGTGAAGCGTGTTTCAAGGATCGAGACGCGATTAAGCTGTTGCCGCTACTCGCGGAAACACCGCCTAAACATAGCGCGGATCAAGGGCTCACTCCGAAGGAGTGTTTGGCAAGGGAGCGGAAGAACGCACTCGACAAGGTGAAAACTCCAAGCGAACCGAGTTGTGAAGATCTGGATCGGGCCGCTCTTGAAGCGCAACGGCAATGCAAAGTGCAGGTGGCCCTTCCGCTGAGTTGCTTCACGATTCAGGCGGCGCAGTCGTTCGTTCCTTTCCACGGTTTTTCTACGTTCACGGCTCGCGAATTAAATGGTTTGGCGGAGGCGAATATTCCGGCGGTGTTGGAGCCGCAGCGAATGCCGTTGACAGCGCACGAACGATCCTTCAGCGCTTCGCCACTGGGCCTGCTGCGCGCGGCCACCACGACATTCCTTTTCAACTACAAAATGGCGCAGCAGTTCCCCAGTGAATTCTCGCCTTATCTGCTTACCCACAGCGCACAGGAACTCAATGCCGAATTCAATCCACTCGTCGTCGCGTTTAATCAAGACGTATCGGTGTTCTCGGAAGACTTGCGGCAGGCTCTTGAAAACAAAATGACCGAAGGACGCTGGTACAAGTTTTGGGACCCGAACAATAAGAGCTTTCTGGCCGATGGTTCGATCACGGTACGCGGCATCAGCGGCGTTGAAAGCTTTGTCGATACCGAGACGATGAGCGCGTTTGACGCGCCGCAATACCAGACCCTACCGCAAGTTCTCGGCAATTTGGCAGGACTGACAAATGGCGCATCATCGTCTGCTAGCGGCGCTACTACGACAGACTCTACGGCAGTGACCAACGGCAATACAACAACGACGACATCTACAAGCGAGCCAACACCGACGACTGCCCCGCCGCCGCTCAGTTCCAGCCTGCTCTCGCTCTTGCCTGCCGGTCTGAGCAAAGCGAGTTTGCCGCTCGCCATCGCTTCCGCTGTTAGCCCTACGCCGGCAACCGCGCAAATCGGCCGACAATTGACTCTAAACGTGACGCCGCATACTCTGCCCGGTGCTTCGTCGGCAGAACTGGACGTCAACCTTATTGCTCAAGAAGATTCGCCGCCTGCGCTGTATACAGATCGCGGAGCCACGCAGAATACCGATCCGATCTCGCGGGTCGCCAAACACAATGTCGCCACACGGGTGCGCGTTGAGTCCGTCAAATTGTTCGAAGTCAGCTCCTTCTCCGCGCTGATCGAACGACCACGGACCAACGTTCCGATTCTGCCGCTGCCGTTTGTTGAGATCCCGGTGGTGGGCGACTTATTGAGCCTACCGATTCGCGGCGCCAAGGTTTACCACCGGAGTACTGCGATTATCAGCGCCGTGATCGTGCCAACGGCCGCCGACTTAGCTTACGGACTTGAATTCCACGGCGATCGCGAGGTGGTGGAAGAGCCACTGTTGAAACGCCAGTTTTTCATGAAAGTGACGTCTCAAGATCAGTTGCCTTGGAAACAACGGCGACTGTACGGATTCAATCAGAGCAAGGCGCAATGCTTTGCGGCGCAATCTGGCGATCCCACGGCGACGCGGGCGGATTCACTTGGGAAGCCTAACCCAGGGTGCGGGGATATCACGTTTGAGGACATTGCGCCGGATCGATAGGTGGACACACGGGTAGCGTGGCCCTGGCGAACGGTTTGTAGTTGGACGAGGTGTTAGGCTGCGGCCTCCTGGGTTTTGGGCTCTTCGCCTTCTTCGGCGATAGCCTCTTGGAGGAGTTTGGCGCGTTGCGAGGCGGTGAGGCGCTTCATATAGGTATCGAAACGCTGCCTTGAAAAAACGAACCCAAGACCGTCGATCATGGTGCTCGCTTCGCCACGATGTTGGGAAAGAACGGCTTGTTTGGCGCCTGCGCGCAGGGCTTCTTCTTCGTTTGCTCTGCGGATCGCTTGTAACTCCTTGAGTTCGGCGGTCTCGCGCTCGCGACGCCGGCTCAGCCGCTGCTCCTGCAGGTGAAGATTGCGCAGCTCCCTTTCGTGCTTGCGGCGAACTTCTAACAAAAGATTCGATTGCGCTTCGTCGCACGAATAATCGGGGAGTTCTTGGACGAACTCTGCGCTCGCGGTGGCTAGGATGGCTTGTTCGAGAGCCGGAATTCGGTTCAATCTCCACCGAAGGTCGGCGATGGATTGAACGAGAGCGTTCTCTTCCGGACCCACGGGTTTGTGAAGAAGTTCGTAGTCGCGGATGTGTGCGGTGTAACGGTCGGCTTCGGCTTTGTT
>Ga0209698_10002549_pt1 | contig 20588 bp, 21 predicted proteins | sample LitLauG_LLR_2012_FD_187203 | JGI IMG/M metagenome (GOLD analysis project Ga0209698, IMG submission 187203) | Freshwater sediment microbial communities from Pennsylvania, USA - Little Laurel Run_MetaG_LLR_2012 (SPAdes) (version 2) | ecosystem: Environmental > Aquatic > Freshwater > Creek >...
CGTATTTACGTGAACGGAGAGCCTCGCGAAACGAAAGTTCTATTCGACCAGAACAACGAGCCGTTTCAGAAAAAACACACCGACATCCGCGTGGGCGAAGGCGGAGGCCTGAAGTTCCCAGGCGATATCCGGGATGCGCGCATTTATAAACGAGCTTTGACAGCTAAGGAGGCAGCCGCCATCGCGATCGACGGGCCTGCGCGTCGCGAGCTAGCGTATCTGGACCTCGCCGCGCCGAAGCATCTCAGGGAAGGCCAGGCAGCGCGCGCCAGCGCGCAGCGCGAACGGGGCGCTTTTTACGATTCCCTCCCCACGGTGATGATCATGGCTGACGGCGCGCATCGCGACACGTTCGTGTTGAAACGCGGCGCCTACGATGCGCCGGGCGAAAAAGTCACGGCGGGCGTCCCAGAAATTCTGCCGGCGGCCCACGCGCCTCGCGACCGTCTGGAACTGGCGCGATGGCTGGTGGACCGCGCCAATCCGCTAACGGCGCGTGTTGCGGTGAACCGCTTCTGGCAGTCTTTCTTCGGCACGGGAATCGTGAAGACAGTGGACGATTTCGGCTCGCAAGGCGAATGGCCGTCGAATCCCGAATTGCTTGACTGGCTCGCGGTAGAGTTCATGGAGAGCGGTTGGGACACAAAAGCGTTGCAAAAACAGATCGTCATGAGCGCGGCGTATCGCCAGTCTTCGGTCGTGACTCCGGAGCTGCTTGCGAAAGATCCGGAGAATCGCTTGATCGCGCGCGGACCGCGTTTGCGGCTGGGCCCGGAAGTGATCCGCGATCAGGCGCTGGCGGTCTCCGGGCTGCTGGTGGAAAAGATCGGCGGGCCCTCGGTGAAGCCGTATCAGCCGCCGGGGCTGTGGCAGGAACTCGCCGGAGGCAAGGGCTATGTGCAATCGAAAGGCGAGGGTCTTTACCGGCGCAGCCTGTATACATGGTGGAAACGCACGTCGCCGCCTCCTTATATGATGAATTTCGATTCGCCTAATCGCGAGCAATGCTCGGTGTTTGAAAACCGCACGAATTCGCCGCTTCAGGCGCTGGATTTGATGAACGACGTCACATTTCTCGAAGCCTCGCGCAAACTTGCCGAGCGCATGATCGCCGCGGGGGCGACGCCGGAGGCTCGCATGGAGTACGGCTACAAGCTGCTGCTCGCCCGCGCGCCATCGGCCAGGCAATCGCAAGTCTTACTCTCGACGCTCGCACGCATGCAGGGAGATTTTGAGCGCGATCCTGAGGCAGCCGCGCGATTTCTCGAGCAAGGCGAGTCGCCTGTGGCCAACACTGGAAGGAAAGCCGAACTGGCGGCGTGGACCAGTGTCGCCAGCCTGATACTGAACATGGACGAGGCCATCACGAAGCAATGACCCGACGCTTTTTCTCAGGACTCGCGCTGGCTTCGCTTTTGAAAGGCGAACGCGAGCAACAAGGCCTGCCCGGCCTGCCGCACTTCCCTCCCCGGGCGAAGCGCGTGATTTATTTGTTCCAGTCCGGTGGACCTTCCCAAATCGAACTTTTCGACCACAAGCCTCGCTTGATGGACTTTCAAGGGCAGGACCTGCCGGAATCCATCCGCAACGGACAGAGGCTGACGGGCATGTCCGCCTCGCAATCCAGCTTTCCCGTGGTGCCTTCGAAGTTCGGCATGGCCCAGCGCGGCAACTCCGGCGCATGGGTGGGAGACTTGCTGCCCTACACCGCGAAGATCGCCGACAGGTTGACGTTTATCAAAACCGTCAACACGGAGGAAATCAATCACGACCCCGCGGTGACCATGTGCCAGACCGGTTTCCGTCTCGGCGGACGGCCTAGCATGGGCGCATGGATTTCCTACGGGCTGGGCGCGGAAACCGAGGACCTGCCCGCCTTCTGCGTGATGATTTCCAACTCCGGCGGAGGCCAGCCGCTGTACGACCGCCTGTGGGGCAGCGCATTTCTGCCCAGCCGCTATCAGGGCGTGAAGTTTCGGTCGGGCGCGGACCCGGTACTGTATCTTTCGAATCCGGCGGGCATGACCACGGAGCGCCGCCGCACCTTCTTGGACGCGCTGGGCGAATTGAACAAGAGCTCGATAGACGAATTCGGCGATCCCGAAATCAGTGCGCGCATTTCACAATATGAGATGGCGTTCCGCATGCAGCACTCAGTGCCGGAATTGACGGACCTATCGAACGAATCCGCCCACACGTTCGAGCTCTACGGCGACGACGCGCGAAAGCCCGGGACGTTCGCCGCCAACTGCCTTCTCGCGCGGCGGCTGGCCGAGCGCGGCGTCCGCTTCATCCAGCTGTATCACCGCGATTGGGATCATCACGGCGAATTGCCAGCGAATCTGCCCAAGCGCTGCAAGGATGTAGACCAGGCCTCGGCGGCGCTGGTTACGGACCTCGCTGGACGGGGCATGCTGGACGACACGCTGGTGATCTGGGGCGGCGAGTTCGGACGCACCGTGTACTGCCAGGGGCATCTCACGGCCACCGATTACGGACGGGACCATCACGGCCGCTGCTTCACCATGTGGCTGGCCGGCGGAGGCATGAAGCCCGGCATAACCTACGGCGAAACCGACGACTACAGCTACAACATCGTGCGGGATCCGGTCCACGTGCACGACCTGCAGGCCACCATTCTGCACTGCTTTGGCGTGGATCACAAGCGATTGACATACCGCTTCCAGGGACGCGACTTCCGCCTCACCGACGTCAGCGGACAAGTGGTCAAAAAGGTGCTGGCATAGCGAGCCGTAGTTCGTGACAGATTCCGTCCAAAGCTGGCAATAGCGCCATTCACCGGGCGCTCCCGGTTCTACTATGTGATCGGACAACAGCACCAGATCCCCGGTTGCCAGAAGAACCTCGCGGACCTCGGGGCCTTCCGGGCACAGCATCATCTGCCAGAATCCTTCGACGCTGGCGTAGCGCTTGCCGCGAACCGTAAATGGGGTAGCGAAGTTCGACAGGATGCCCAGTTCATTGCGCTTGGATCGAATCACCTGGCCGGGTTTCGCCGCAACACGCTCCTGACACCAGTTGTCACGGAGCGCCGCTTTTGATAACGTCAATGCGGACAACTAAAAAGGGAGGGTCCAAGAATGACCCGCAAAACGTACGTGTTCAGTTTCCTCGTGGCAACTGTCGCCGGATTGACCGGCTGTTCCAGTGAGCCCGCCGCCAAGCCAGCCCCGGTGACGCTGGACAAAATCCAGGGAAAGACTCTGGTTCTTCTCAACGAAACCACCTCGCTCGATGCCGCACTCAACGCCGGTGGACCCTCCGTCTATATCGTCGACGGACTGAAGCGTTACCGCCTCTTCTTTAATAAACCGGCCCAGGTGGAACCCGGCAAGCAGTATATGGCCGAGGGCATTCTGGCGCAAAAGGCCATCGACACTATCGGCGATCCGGCGCAGGGCAAGAGCGGCTACCCGCTGGAAGCAAGCTGTGGACGCGTCGTCAGAATGGCATGGCCAGGCTTGGCCTTCGACGCCACAGACTCCTATGCCAGCAGTCTGCGCGCCAAAGTGAACCGCTATCCCGCCAGGCCGGTGTTCTTGGTGACCTCGATTCAGCAGGTCACCGGTGGCGATGCCGCGAAAAAAGATGAAGCCGCGGATGAAGAGAAGGAAGCGCCGAAGGTAACCACGCCAGCCGACAAACAGAGCGCGCTCCTGGTGGAAGGCCCCACCACTCTTCCCGCGCCGTTGTGGGAGCCCACAGGTGGAACGGCGAAATGCAAAGTCGTGGTGGACGAGGAAGGCAAGATCGCGGAGCTCAACAGCGGCGCGCAGCTCTGCGAGGCCGTGCCGTGGTCGCAGTTCCGTTATAAGCCCACGATGAAGGGCGGCAAAGCCATGCGGGTGGGTACCGAAGTGGAAGTGCGCTTCGAAGCAAAGAAGTAACAGAAATCAACGGGCAGCAGTAAAAATCGGCGCCAAAATACGCATCACGAAGAGAGAGAGGATACTTCTGTAAATGGGACTCGAAGAACGGCGCATGATGAAGGAATTGCAGGAGGTAACCCTGCCGGGCCGCGTGAAGGAAATCGAGGAGATCTGCGGCGCGCCGATACCGTACGACGTGGATTGGACCACGCTTTCCGACGACAAGACAGCGCTGAATTTCCTGGACAATGTCTCCTGCCACCGTCTGAACATGGCTCTGCGCGTGATCTGCTCCGATGAGATGGGAAAAGAAGCGGTCCGCGACGGCCTGAAGAAGGTGCGGCTGGTGAACGTCAAGAATCACGACGACCGCAAGATTTCGTTCGAAGGAGGCGTGCTGGAAATGCACGTTCCGTACGCGGAGGGCGCGGGCGGCCTGTTCAGCGACAACGAAATCCGGGAGCTACTGCTCAAGGGGCTGTAAAAGAAAGTAGCCAGAAGCCAGGAGCCGGTAGCCAGAACGAGGGTGTCGCCTGTAACTGGCTTCTGGCGTCTTCCCGCCATTCATCCCTCCTTTTTCGCCGTTCGCCGAGTTTCCGCCGCTGTGGGTGGCATCGGGGATACAATGCCCTCATGGAACTTCGAGGAAAAAGGGTTGCAATTTTCATCGATACGCTGTACCAGGAGATGGAAGTCTGGTATCCGTTCTTCCGCCTTCAGGAGGCGCACGTGGAGGTCTCCTTTGTCGCCGCGGAGGCAGGCAAAGTTTATGCGAGCAAGCTGGGCTACCCGGCCAAAAGCGCTCTTTCCTATGAACAGGCCAAGACCCGCGATTACGACGGCGTGGTGATTCCAGGCGGCTACGCGCCGGACCACATCCGCCGCTATATCAAAGCCAACCAGTTCGTGCGCGACATGAACGAGGAGGGCAAACTGGTTGCCGCCATCTGCCACGGACCATGGGTGCTGTGCTCGGCCGACATTCTGAAGGGCCGCCGCGCCACCAGTTTTTCCGCCATCAAGGACGACGTGGTGCACGCGGGCGCGATTTTCGAGGACTCCGAAGTGGTGGTGGACTGGAACATCGTGACCTCGCGCAAGCCCGAGGACCTGCCGGCGTTCTGCCGCGCGTCGTTGAAAGTCCTGGCCGGCGGACCCGTTTTCCCCAAGTAAATTTATGACACCTTCGATTCACGTCCAAGGACTCCAGAAGTCCTACGGAGAGGTGCATGCCGTCCGCGGCATCGACTTCGAGGTCGAGCAGGGCGAAATTTTCGGCCTGCTGGGCCCGAACGGGGCGGGCAAGACAACCACCGTAGAAATCCTGGAAGGACTGCGCGCGCGCACCTCCGGAAACGTGAAGGTGCTGGGCAAGGATCCAGCCGTGGAGGTCAAAGCGCTGAAGGACCGCATCGGCGTTTGCCTGCAAGCGACCAACTTGCCCGAAAAAATCACGGTGCGTGAGGCGCTGGCACTGTTTTCGTCTTTCTATTCACAGCACACCGACATCGACAAATTGATCGACCGCCTGCAGCTCGGCGAAAAGCGAAATGCGTTTTACACCACGCTTTCCGGAGGTCAGAAGCAGCGCGTGGCGCTGGCGCTGGCACTGGTAAATGATCCGCAACTGGTGTTCTTAGACGAGCCGACGACTGGCCTGGACCCGCAGGTGCGCCTGGAAATTCACTCGCTGATCGGCGAACTGCGCGATGCCAAGCGCACGATTCTGATCACCACGCATTACATCGAAGAAGCGGAGCGCCTGTGCGACCGCGTGGCCATTGTCGATCAGGGAAAGATCATCGCCCTCGGAACACCGCGTGAGATTCAGGCCAAAACCCTGGGCACATCGCGCGTCGAAATCGTCACAGTCGAACCAATGCCCGAGGAGATTCCCACGTTCGAATACGCGGAAAAGGCGGTTCTGAGCGACGACCGCAAGTCGCTGAGCGTGCATTCCAGCCGGCCTGCGCGCACGCTGCCCGGCCTGGTGAAGTGGATCGATCAAATCGGGCTGGACCTCGAAGACATCCACCTGAAGCGTCCGACGCTTGAGGACGTGTTCATCGAATTAACCGGGAAACGGCTCAGAGACTAACCGCCGGAGGACAAAATGGGAGCTTACATCACACAGATCAGGACAAGTCTGCGCCTAACCATGCGCGACCGCACCGTGCTGTTTTTCAACTTCATGTTCCCGATGATTTTCTTCTTCGGCTTCGGGTACCTGATGCATGCTGAACAGGGCGGCGTGGTGGTACAGATCGTCAATATGTCGCTGGTCATCGGCATTCTGGGCGGCGGATTTTTCGGCGCGGGCATGCGCTCGGTGATGGACCGCGAATCGAATATCCTGCGCCGGTTCAAAGTCGCGCCGATTACGCCCGGCCCGATTCTCGTCTCGCAGATGGTGGTGGGGCTGATCCTGTTTCTTCCCATCGTGGTGCTGGTTGTGGCCCTGGCGCACTTCGTCTACGGGATGCCTGCGCTGGAGCATCCCTGGTCGCTGCTGCTGTTCGTGATGATCGGCGTGCTGGCCTTCCGCGCGATGGGCAGCATCATCGGCGCTGTGGCGAACTCCATGGCGGAAAGCCAAATTATCATTCAGATTTTGTATTTCCCGATGCTCTTCCTCGGAGGCGCGACGTTCCCCGTCGCCGCGATGCCCAAGTGGCTGCAAGCCGTCTCGCAGTTCATCCCTTCGAAGTATCTGTCCACCGGGATCACCGCGATCCTGGAGGGTCATGAGACGTTTTGGGATAACCGGTGGGCCGCCGCGGCGCTGATCGTCACAGCCATCGTCGGCACGATGCTGGCGTTCAAATTGTTCCGGTGGGACAAAGACGAGAAGCTCCAGCCCTCGGCCAAACTGTGGATCATCGCCATCCTGCTGCCGTTCGTCGGGATGGGCGTGTATCAGGCGTACGCGAAGGAAAGCTTCGCCAAGGATCAGGCGTTGCTGCGCGAAATGCGCCGCAACCAGACGCACCTGATCCGCGACGCGCGCCTGTTCCTGGGCGATGGCACGGTGATCGAACAAGGATCCGTACTGATTAAGAACGGCAAGATCGAAGAGATTTATACCGGCTCCGCGCCCGACGCAAAGACGCTGAAGGCGGACGCGATCGACGCGGCAGGCAAGACGCTGATGCCCGGGTTGATCGACGTGCATGTGCACCTGGGTAGCCCCGGCGGATTCTCCACGGACGCCAAGGATTTCGAGATGCCGGTGACTGCGTTCCCGCGCGAACTGGCCGCATATTTATACAGCGGCGTCACGGCAGTGAAAAGCGTCGGCGATGTTCTTGACGAGGCACTGAAGGCGCGCGCGGTGATCGCGTCGGGCGAAAAACTGGGCGCGGAATTGTTCGCCGTGGGGCCGTTGTTCACAGCTCCGGGCGGGCATGGCACGGAGTACAGCAGGAATATTCCGGAAGCCGGCCGCGCGGCGTTCGACGCGCAGTTCGTCCGGCTGCCAAAGTCGGCGGACGAAGCAAAGAAGATGGTGGACGAGTTGGCAGCGCGTCACGTGGACGGCATCAAGACAGTTCTTGAAGCGGGCGTGCCGGGCTATTCGTTCGTGCGTATGGACCCGGCACTGGTGAAGGCCATCGTCGAAGAGGCGCACGCGAAGGGACTGACGGTGGTGTGCCACACCGGCAACGCGAAGGACGTCGAAGACGCCGTCAATGCAGGAGTAGACGGTATTGAACACGGATCGATGAACGACGTGATTCCCGATGCCGTGTTCGCCAAGATGAAGCAGGCCGGCATCACGTTCGATCCAACCCTCAGCGTCGTCGAAGCATTCGGATCGCTGGCTCAAGCAAAGACCGACGCGTTCGACCGCACACTGGTGCAGCAGGTAGGCCCGAAGAAGCTGATCGAATCGTCGAAAGCGTTTTTGCAAAGCCCGGCGGGCGCGGAGATGCGCGAAGGGATTTCGAAATATCCGGTGCCGATGGCCATCTGCAACCAGAACCTGATGGCTGCGATGCGCGCCGGCGTCACGCTGGTGACGGGCACGGATTCGGGCAATCCGACGCTGCTGCACGGCCCCGCGTTGCATCGCGAATTGCAGTTGTGGGCGGAGGCGGGCGTGCCGGCGGCCGTGGCATTGCAGGCCGCAACCATGAACGGCGCCCAACTGCTGCGCGCCGGGAACCGCATCGGGCAGATCAAGAAAGGCTTCGAAGCGAATCTGCTGCTGGTGGACGGCAACCCTTTGAAGGAAATCTCAGCCACCGAGCGCATTTCCATGGTCATGATCAAGGGCGAGCGAGTGGATCGCGGCGACCTGTTCGACCAGCCGTAAAACTACAACGCCGTGGGCATCAACTGCATCTCCGGCACCACGGCGCGCTGCGGCAGCTTCGCTGCGAACAGCACGGCTTCCGCCACGTCCTCCGGCTGTAAGGCTTTGGCCAGCATCTCCGCCGTCGGTTTCACGGGACGTTTGTCCAGAATCTCTGTATCGACGAGGCCCGGGCAGATGACGCAGGTGCGGATGCCATGCTCTTTTTCCTCGACGCGAATGGCGTGCGCGAGCCCCAGCATGCCTCGCTTGGATGCCTGATACGCGGCGCCGGAAACGTCCGGCACCAGGCCGGAAATCGACGCGATGTAGATCAGGTGCCCGCTGCGGTGTTCGCGCATTGCGGGAAGAACTGCGCGTGTGGCGTAATACGCGCCACTGAGGTTCACGCCGATCACTTCGTCCCAGATGCCAACGGTGAGGCGCTTCATCGCGCGATCCGGCACGTTGGTTCCCGTCGCATAGACCAGAATATCCACGCGCCCGGCACGGACAGCCAGCGCGTCCATCGACGCTGCGTCCGATGCATCCGCGGCGGTAATTTCGATGGTGGGATGCTCGGCTTTGAGCGCTTCCAAACGATCCATGCGCCGCGCCGCGGCGATTACGCAGGCTCCTTCGCGTGCAAACTCGACGGCAACCGCTCGTCCGATACCGCTCGACGCGCCGACCACCAGCGCGACCTGACCTTTTAAGGAGACCATGCGGACCAGTATAAGATGGACCCATGAAGATTCACCGGGGATTGTTGTTCCTGGCTGCAGCCGCCGCGCTGGTCGCGCAGCCTGTTTCTTCTTATCGGTACACCGCCAAGGGCGACGAAAGAACCATCGAGATCACGAACGTGAACTACGAACTTACGCAATACGATCTGGTGACGCGGACCACAACGAAAATCAAGCAGAACCTCGGAGATGTCGGCGTCGAGGCGCTAACAACAATCGAGGCCTGGAAGCTCGGCGTCGATTTGAAGACGAAGCCTGTCTACACCGTGAGGAGTCCAGGCACCGAGGCCCACATCGTCGACGGTGAAGTGTTCGCCATATCCGCCGGCGTGGAAGAAGTGGAGTGGTGGTCCATCTACAGCGTCAAGACCGGAGCGCACCTGTTCGAAACCTACGTGCCATTGGCGAGCGTCAACATCAATCGCGAATCGCTGACGCGCCGCTTCGTCGGACTGCAAATCCTGGAAGACGACAAAGTGAAGGACCCGCGCGTGGTGGCGGTGGTGAGCTACGCGTCCGCGGAAAAAGTGATTCGAGAGGCAGTCATCACCTGCGACGACATCAAGCTCGCCGCGCAGTTGCGCTCCCTCGCCGATGAATCGCGGAGCATGACCGCCGGCACAGAACTCGGGCCCATCGTGCGCATCGTATTCACGCAGAACTTTCCCGCCCCACCCGCGCCGGTCACCGTGACGATACCCATCGCCAAGGACGATCTCGACCTAGCGCACGCCCAGCTACCCGCGAAAATGCATATCGCTCCTTACAAGCGCTGACTATTTCGCCAGAGCCATAGACGCAAAGGCCGTCGCCGCGTCGCTCATGAACTTGCCCGCGTCCGAGGCCGGGTCGCGCTTCTTGTTCATAGACTCGGAAGGCCACTGGCCTTCTTTATCCTGATGCGATTCAAGCCACGCTAGGCCCTTGCGCAGGCGAGCATCGGTGCGTGAAACGCCTGCCTGTTCCAGCAGGAAGGACACCAGCGCCGTGCCGTAGCCGTCGCTCGCCTGTGGCAATTCGGTCGCGTCTTTGCGCTTCCACGTTGTCAATTGAAGAGACGCCGCAGACCAGCCTCCATCGGCTTGCTGCTTGGCGAAAAGATCGTTGACAATGCTCTTCTTCTGCCCCGCGTCCAGCAAACCGGGCATCTTCGCCGCGGCCCACAGAAAGATTGTGCGATTCTGCAGCGATTCGCCCGCCTGCGCGCCGCGTAGATACTCACTCAACGCGGCAATGTTTTCCTTGGCCGACGTGCGATCGTCGGCGGGCATGTTGCCCACAGCCAGCGCCGCCAACGTCGCGCCCCAGAACTGCGAGTCTTCGCCTTCCCAAGGCTCGTTGTGGAATTGCAGCCAGATGAACGCACCCTTTTTCTCGCCTTCTTTCAACTGGAATGTCCACATATTCTTGAGCGCCTGTTTCGTATCGGCGCTATTGGGTTCATAGGCGGAGAGCACCAGCGCATTGATGATCGCCTCGGTGCCGCGCGATTCGACGCTCTTGCCTTTGCCGGACTTTTCGTCAGGATACAGCGGCGCAAGCTCATTCCACATCCCCACGCGCTTCTTCACGTTGGCCACCAGCTTCTGCTCGTTCTCCGTAGCCGACGTTTCCCCCAGCGCTTTGTGCAGCGAAGGGCGCCCCAGCGCGTACGGCAGCATCGTGTGGCAGGAGATGCAGTAGGTATCCTGCTCACGAAGGGCCGGCTTCCAAGTAGTCCACCACTCGGCGCGATAGTCCAGGTACGCGGCAGCGTTTTTCGGGCTCCAGGAGCCGGCTTCGTCGCTTGCGGCGAATAGCGGGACCGCCAGAAGGGCAATGGCTAGGGTTGTCCTCATCCCGCTATTGTAGCCGCAAGAATGGATTTGGCAGTGGCACGAATGTTATTGTTGTGCTACGCGGGGGAAATAAAACCGCTGATCCTCCCCGCAACGTATCTAACGAAGGAAGCGATGCACATCCCCGACGGATACCTGAGCCCCTCAACCTGCGCAACGCTTTACGCCGGCTCCGCGCCCTTCTGGCACACGTCGCTCAAGAAGATGAAGCGCCGCCTGAACACACAGGCAGTTCCGCTGTTGAGCGTGTTCGCCGCGTTTTCGTTCGTCATCATGATGTTCAACCTGCCCTTGCCTGGAGGCACGACGGGGCACGCCGTGGGCATGGGCGTCGCCGCCATCGTCCTGGGGCCCTGGGGCGCGATCCTGGCGATTTCGGTCGCGCTGGCTATTCAGGCGATCTTTTTTGGCGACGGAGGCATCACCGCGCTGGGCGCGAATTGCTTCAACATGGCGATCGCCGGATCGCTGGTGGCCTACGCGGTGTATCGCTTGATCGCGGGCGGCGCGGCCATTGAATCGACGCGGCGGGTGGCTGCGGCGGCCATCGCCGGGTACTGCGCCATCAATGTTTCGGCGCTGCTCGCGGCGATCGAGTTCGGCATTCAGCCAATGCTGTTTCATGACGCGACGGGCGCGCCTCTTTACGCGCCTTATCCTCTGCACATCGCCGTGCCTGCGATGATGATCGGGCATCTCACGATCGCGGGATTCGCCGAGGCCATCGTTTCCGGAGGCGTTGTCGCGTACTTGCAGCGCGCCGAACCGGCGTTGCTGAAATCCACTGCGCCGGGCGCGAACCTCGCCGGAGAAGCGCCGGGATGGCGTGGACTGCGGCCTTTATGGATCGCACTGGCCGCGCTTCTGGTGCTGACGCCGCTGGGCATTTTGGCCGCCGGAGCCGCCTGGGGCGAATGGATGCCGGAGGATTTTTCGTCGCCCGCTGCGCGCCAGCAAATCGCCGCGGCATCGTCCAACCAACCGCCTCCAATAAAGGCCCCAGAGGGGCTGCAGAAGCTGGCGTCGATCTGGACCGCGCCCATGCCTCGCTACGCGCCTCCCCTGCTGAAGAGCGAAAAATTCGGCTATTTTCTTTCCGGAATGGCAGGTACAGGGCTCATCCTGTTGGTGTTCCTTATTCTCGGAAGGCTGCGGACATGAAGCGGACGTTTGTGGAAAAATCCATCGCCGGACTTGCCGGAGGCATGAACTTTGCGGCACTTGCCGAAGCGTCGGCGCGGGAACAATCGGCCGCATTGCAGCACGTCGATCCTCGCGTGAAAGTGGCCGGGATGTTCGCACTGATCGTTGGCGTCGCCGCGTCCCACAGTTTATTGGCGATTGGCGCCGTCCTCCTGCTGGCCGTGGCGCTGGCGATCGCGTCGAAAATCGCGCTGGCTGATTTGGCGAAGTGGGTGTGGATGCCTGCGCTGTTGTTCAGCGGATGCATCGCGCTGCCCGCCGTATTTCTCACGCCCGGCGACAAGATCGGACTCACGACGGTGCAAGGGCTGCGCACCACGGCGTTTTTGCTACTGCGCGCGGAGACCGCCGTCAGCATCTCTTCGTTGCTGGTGCTGACCACGCGCTGGTCGAATTTATTAAAAGCCCTGCGCGTGCTGCAATTGCCCGTGGTCTTCGTTGTGATCCTGGGCATGACGTACCGTTATCTTTTTCTGATGCTCGAAACCGCGCTGGCGATGTTCGAATCGCGTGATAGCCGCACGGTGGGCGTGCTGGATCCGGCGGACCGCCGCAGGCTTGCGACGGCTACCGTCGGCGTGCTGCTCAGCAAGAGTTATCAGCTCAGCTCCGAAGTCCATCTGGCCATGCAGTCGCGCGGCTTTCGCGGCGAGGTCTACGTGCTGGATGAATTCGCGGCGCGCGCTTGGGACTGGCTGTGGCTTGGGTTCTTTTTCGGCGCGGCAGCGGGCGTCGCCTGGGTGGGCCGCTGATGTTCCGCGTCGAAAAGGCGGTGTTCCGCTACAACGCCGTGGTTGCGCTCGACGGAGTCTCGCTCGAGATCGAAGAAGGCAAGCGCAGCGTGCTGCTGGGTGCCAACGGGTCCGGAAAATCCACGCTGCTGCGCATGCTGGATGGCCTGTGTTTCCCCGACTCCGGCACGATTTCGTTTCGCGGCGCGCCGATCAACGAGGAACACCTGGAAGACGACGCCTTCGCTCACGATTTCCGCCGTCGCGTGGGCCTGGTGTTCCAGAATCCCGACGTGCAGTTGTTCAACCCGACCGTATTCGATGAGGTCGCCTTCGGACCATTGCAGATGCGTTGGTCCAAGGCCGAGATTCTTGCACGCGTGGAAGCGACGATGCAGACGATGGAGATTGCGCACCTGAAGGACCGTCCCCCGCACCGCTTATCGGGCGGAGAGAAGAAGCGCGTGGCCATCGCGTCGGTTCTGGTGCTGGATCCGGAGGTGCTGCTGCTCGACGAACCCACGGCCGCACTCGATCCGCGCAGCCAGAGCCAGATTATCGACCTGCTCATCGGTTGGGGCGGAGGCAAGAAAACCGTTATCACCGCGACGCACGATCTGGGCCTGGTGGAAGACATCGCCGACGATTGCTTCCTGATGCAGCAGGGCAAGCTGGTGGCCCACGCCGCGCCGTCCGCGATTTTAAACGACGAAACGCTGCTGCGCGCAGCCAATCTGATTCACGAGCATCGCCATGCGCACGGAACGTCGGCGCTGCACACGCATCCGCACGTTCATCGCACCTGACGGATTTCGCCGATCCAGTAATTCAGACCCTGCACGAAGACCGTCGCCGTAATGTGATCGTTCGCATGTAGCGTCGCAAACTCGGCCGCGTCCTTCACCGGAAACTCCATGGTCATGGCTTCCATGAAGCCTTTGATTTCCTGGTGTTTGATCTTGGCGATGTTGGGCGGCTCAAGTTGCAGGATGACGCCATCGAGCTGGTAGCGCTCCACCGGCGCGTTTGACGCAGCCTTCTGCGGCCCTGCGTTCTGAGGCTTGGACGCGCATCCGCACAGCGCGAGCAGTAAGATGGGAAGGATTTTATGAAGCATCTTCTCTTATTAGTAGCAGCGGCGACGGTGTTCGCGCAGACGCCTGTGATTTTCGACACCGACATGGGCAACGATGTGGACGACGCTCTGGCGCTGGCGCTGCTCCATTCGCTGGAAACGCGCGGTGAATGCAAGATCGTGGCCGTGACGATCACTAAGGACAATCCGTGGGCCGCGCCCTACATCGACGCCGTGAATACGTTCTTCGGCCGCCCGCAGATCCCCATCGGCATGGTGAAGAATAGCCGCGTGACGCCGCAAGACTCGCCGATGATCCGCGTTCCCGCCGGGCATTTTCCGCACCGACTGGCCAGCGGAGGCAATGCACCCGACGCGTCCGCGGTGCTGCGCGCGGCGTTGGCGGCGCAGCCGGATCACAGCGTGGTGATCATCCAGGTAGGCTTTAGCACCAATCTTGCGCGGCTTCTGGACGATTCGGGCGAACTGGATCAGACGCGCGAACTCATTACGCGTAAAGTGAAGCTCCTGGTGATGATGGCGGGGAACTTCGCCAAGCCCGACCCGGAGTTCAACGTGAAGATGGACATTCCGTCCGCGCAAAAGCTGATGCGCGACTGGCCGACGCCGGTTATCGCCAGCGGATTTGAGATCGGCGATTCGATGATGTTCCCGGCATCGAGCATCGTGCGCGATTTTCCTGGCGCGAACCCGATTGCCGAGGCGTACAAGAATTACATGAAGTTCCCCTACGACCGTCCGACGTGGGACATCACCGCCGCGCTCTACGCGGTGCGCCCCAATGACGGCTATTTTTCGCTCAGCGAGCCGGGCACGATTCAAGTGGACGCAAAGGGCGTGACAACCTTCGCTCCGTCGGCTGGCGGAAAGCATCGCTACATGGTGATGACGGACATGCAGCGCGCGCGGGCTCTGGAAGCGATGGTCCTGCTGAGCAGCGAGCCCCGGCGGTAGAATCGAAGCGTGTTGCTGCATCGCCAGCCCGGGCCTCCTCTGTCGGCGTTTGTGGATGTGATCTGGCATTATCAGGCGCCTCCCGCACCGCACAAGCTCGAGCGCATTTTGCCATCGGGCGACATGAGCATCGTCTTCAATCTGACTGGCGAAGGATTCCGCGCGGGCGGAGAATCGTTTTCCGGAGCCATTGCGGTGGGCGCGTTCTCCGAATATTTCACGATGGATACAGCGCAGCAGGCCTACACACTGGGAATCCATTTCAAACCGGGCGGCGCGGCGCCGTTTATGAAGGCGCCCGCGGGCGAACTGGAAGCGAGACACGTCGCGCTGAGCCATCTGTGGGGCGCGGATGCGGCCGAATTGCACGATAAGCTACTTGCGGCTCGCGGCGCCGAACTGCGATTCGATTTGGTTGAAAACGCCTTGTGGAAGCGGCTCGGCGCGCGCGATCCCCATCCGGCGATCGCGTACGCTTTGCGTGAAATCGAAGGCAATGGCAGCGTGTCCGATTTGGCGGACCGCGTCGGCCTGAGTCCCAAGCGCCTCACCGACGTGTTCCGCTCCAACGTCGGCCTGACGCCCAAGCGCTACAGCCGCGTCCGGCGCTTCCAGCGTGCGCTGCGCCGCTTGAATGAGGGGAGGAGCGTCGAGTGGGCCGATTTCGCGCTCGACTGCGGCTATTACGACCAGCCACACTTTATCCACGACTTTCAGGCGTTTTCAGGACTGAATCCGTCGTCGTATGCGCCCCGCCGGGCAGGCTATGAGAACCACTTGCTGCTCTCGGATTAGCTTCGCTTTTATACAATACGCCGCACGGCATTTCACGCGACAATGCTCCCATGAGACCAGGATTCCATAGTATTTCTCCCTACCTGATCGCGCGCAACGCAGCCGCCGCGATTGAGTTTTACAAACAGGCCTTCAACGCGACCGAGATCATGCGCGCTGCCTCGCCGGAAGCCGGAAAGCTTATGCACTCCGAACTTCAGATCGGGGATTCGCAGATCATGATGGCAGACGAGTTTCCGGAGATGGGCTATCTGAGCCCTGTGTCGCTTGGCAAGTCTCCGGTCGGCTTCATGCTCTACGTGGACGATGCCGACGCCGTTTACGCGCGGGCCATAGCCGCCGGAGCCACGTCCATCGCCCAGTTGGCCGATAAAGAGTACGGGCGCACCGGCATCGTCCAGGATCCCTTCGGCTACCAGTGGTACGTCACGACGCACAAATAGGCGCTATTTCGTTTTGTCCACGACCACCGCGCCGCCCTTCATCACCCAACGGACGTTTTTGATCGCGGCGTCGATGTCGGCCAGGGGGTTGCCGTCTATGGCTGCGATATCGGCAAAGTAGCCGGGCTTCAATTTGCCGAGCTTATCCTCCATACCCAGCAGATCCGCAGCATCGGTGGTTGCTGTTTTCAGGGCCTGCTCCGGCGTCATGCCCGCTTTGACGAACCAGGCCAGTTCGCGCGTGTTTTCGCCGAACATTGTGTACACCGCATCCGATCCCATGGCGAAGCGCACGCCCGCGCGGAAGGCCTTTTTCGCCGTTTCCAAGTTGCGCGCGATGAAATCGTTCAGCGGACCGGTCGCGCCCGCCGGATAGCGCAGCATTTGCGCGTTGTCGACGTAATAGCGATTGTGGTCGATCGTCGGCACGTAGAAAATCTTCTTGCGCGCCATCTCGGCGATAGTTTCGTCGTCCATATCGGTGGCGTGCTCCACTGAATCGGCTCCGGCATGAACCGCGTCGCGCGCGCCGCGGGGGCCGTAGGTGTGGATGGCGATGCGCTTACCCAGCGCGTGCGAGGCATCGACGGCCGCTTTCATCTCTTCGTAGGTGAACGTCTCGTCGCCCGAGACATCCTGGCCAGACCCCGTGGACCCGTACATCTTGATCACATCCGCACCTGCCCCGATCTGCTGTCGCACCACCTTCATCACCTCCACCGCGCCATCGGCCGTGCCTGGACCGCCGCCGCGCCCTCCACGCGTAATGAACAGGCCATAACCGGAGACGTACATGCGCGGACCCGTCATCATACCGGCATTAATCAGGTCCCGCATGGCGATATCCGCATAATCGCTCGCACCAAGGTTGCGCACGGCGGTGACGCCGGTTTCGAGCGTCTTCTTCGCGTTGCTCTGCGATAGATAAACTGTCGCAGCTCCGCCTCCCGCCTGGGTCAGGCGATTGCTATCCAGAACGTAGGTGAGATGCGTATGCACGTCGATCATGCCGGGGATCGCCGTGTAGCGCGTCATATCGATGGCCTCGCCATCGCGCGCGCCGACGCTTTTAATACGGTCCTTCTCGACGACGATGACAGCGTTGGGAATCAGCTTTTCGCCATCCCACGCTTGTTTGAAACGGTAAGCCTGCGCGTGAGCCAGAGCCGAGACAATCACGAACGAGAGGGATCGAATCATCGATCCATTCTATCCGCCCAGCGCAGATACCGCAGCAGATTGCTGCGCTCGTGCCAGGCGAATCGGATCAGTTCCATGGGACGGATGCGATCGGCATGCATGCCGGAATAGGTTTCCACGCGCCACAGCACATACGGACTGCGCCAGGGCGTCAGGCGATAGCCTTTGGTCAGCCGCCAGGCGATCCGGAGCATTTACTGACCCGGCCCGGGCTGCTTGGCGGGCTTCGACGCAGGAGCGGACGTGGCGTAATATCCATTGCGGGTGCGCACCGTGGGATTACCCGGAGCCTTCACGGTCACGCGAATCTGCCGGAAACTGCCGTCCAGCGCCTGATTCGTGGGCGTGTACGCCAGAATGTACTGATTACGAATTTCGTGCGCGATCTGCGGCGTAATGCTCTCCACTTCACCCAGCGTCTTCGGATAATAATCCAGCCCGCCGGAAGCCAGCGCCAGTTCTTTCAACGCGCGCTTGGCGGCGCGCGCCTCACGAGGCTCCTCTTCGTTGAGCAGGCCGATGCAATAGATCAGCACCTCGCTTTGGCGAGCCTTTCGCACCAGTTGCTCCAGCGTTTCGTTGCTGGTGTTGTCGTTGCCGTCGGTAATCACCAGCAGCACTTTCTTACTCTTCTTGCCGCTTTCCTTGGCGTAGTCGAGCGACATGCTGATGGCATCGCGCATGGCGGTGCCGCCCCGCGTATCGATCTTGTCGAGCACCTGCTCCAGCTTCTTAATGTTGTTGGTGAAGGGCGCATCTAGGTAAGCTACGTCGTTGAAATCTACGATGAAGACCTCGTCCTGCGGATTCGACGCCTTGATCAGTTCCAGCGCCGCAGCGGCCACCTTGGGTCGTTTTTCCCTCATACTGCCGCTGTTGTCGATGATGATACCCATCGACACCGGAACATCCTCGCGATTGAAGATCTTTAGCGGCTGCTCCACGTTGTTTTCGAAAACTTTAAAGCCCGCTTGGGGAATGTCAGTGACCAGCTTGCCGTTCTTATCCACCACGCTGGCGTGCAGCACCACCAGCTTCGTATCCAGCGAAAACGTGGCGACGTCGTCCTGTGCCGGCGGAGGCGTCTGCGCCGCCATCGTCAGCGCAGCTGCAAAGGCCAGAAAAATGTTACTGCGTAGGGGCATAGTATCCAGTTCGGAACGCAGGCTTCAACGGAGGCAATCCTACCGTCTTTACCAGCTTAACCTGCACCCGCCTGTATTTGCCATCGCGCACCAGGTTTTTCGGCGTGTAGCCCAGAACATATTGATTCCGCAGCTCCAGGCCGATTTTCGCCGCGACGTCCGGCAACTCCGCCAGGTTGTCTACAGCGAAATCCTTGCCTCCGGTCTGCTCGGCCAGCTCACGCAGCATGCTGGGGCCGTTCATCTCCTCCGGAGTGCGGCCGCGCGAGGCCATCGGCTCAAAAATGCCGATAGCATAAATCTGCACGTCCGATTCGCGCACCGCGTTGCGGACTTCTGTCTCGGTGTAGCGGCTGGAATTGTCGCCTCCGTCGGAAATAATCAGGATGGCCTTGCGCGGATTACGCGCCTTTTTCATGTGATTCATGGCCATGTACACGCCGTCCAGCAGCGCCGTCCGGCCCTTGGCGTTTATAAACGTCAGCCGGTTCTGAATCTCCTCGGTATCGGGCGTCATCGGCACCACCAGCTCCGGGCGGTCGTTGAACGTGACCAGGAAAAACTCGTCTTCCGGATTTGCGGTCTTCATGAACTGCGTCACCGCCTGGCGGGATTTCATCAGCTTTGCACCCATGCTGCCTGACGTATCGAACACGATGCCGACCGAGAGCGGCGCGTCTTCGCTGGAAAAATGTGTAATTTCCTGTTCGGCCTTGTCCTCGAACAGCTTGAAGTTTTCCTTGTCTAGGCCGGTGACGAAGCGGCTCATCGGGTCGGTGACGGCCACCGGGATCAGCACCAGCGTGGTGTCCACGCGGATGTTCGCTTTGCGGTCGATCGAGGTCTCCGCCGCGGCCGGCGCTGCACCCTTGATCCGCGGTTTTATATCGATCGGTATCTGCTGCGCCAGCGCGGCGGCTAAAATCGTTACGAGTCCGAGCGTTGGAGCGGAACGCATCGAATCCTCCTCGAATCTGCCATCAGTATAGCAGTGGAAATCCAGCCGTAAGATGCGCGAGAGGGGGAAACTGCGACAATATAATTGAAGAACGTCGGCTGAACAAAGGGCGCTGTTGGCGGATGTCGTTTGGATCGATCCAAACCGGATGAGCGGCCAGCCCTGCTTTAAGGGCACGCGTGTCCCCATTCAGACGTTGATCGACCACATTGAGGGCAATTCGACTCTCGAAGACTTCCTCTCGGGCTTTCCGTCGTGAGGCCGGGTGCCGTCCTGCAGGTTCCCTTGGATCTTCCCTCCCCCGCCGCACTTTGCTAGAATCGAGTGTGCCGCTCCGCATTCTTGGCGTAATCCCCGCCCGGTACGCCTCATCCAGATTCCCAGGGAAAGCCCTCGTCTCTATCGCCGGGAAATCCATGCTCCAGCATGTCTGGGAGAGAGCGTCTCAGGCCCGCTACCTGACCCAAATCGCCATCGCCACCGACGACGAACGCATCCGCGCCGAGGCTGAAAAGTTTGGCGCCCGCGTGGTGATGACCCGCGCCGACCATCCCTCGGGGACCGATCGCGTGGCCGAGGTCGCCTCCGCGTCGAACGCCGAGATTATCGTTAACATTCAGGGCGACGAGCCGTTGATCGACCCCGCCGCCATCGACGCGGCAGTGCTGGGATTGATGGACGGCGACGAGACCCCGATGGGCACTCTCAAGAAGAAAATTGAGCACCCCAACGAAATTACCAATCCCAACGTGGTGAAGGTGGTGACGGACCGCGTGGGCAACGCGATTTATTTTTCCCGCGCGGCCATACCACACGTCCGGGGTGACGGCGCGATGCCAATCTGTTTTAAACACATCGGCCTTTACGTTTATAGACGTGATTTTCTGCTACAGTATTCCGATTTACCGGTGGGTCCGCTGGAACTCGCCGAACGGTTGGAGCAGTTGCGTGCATTGGAAAACGGTTTCCGGATTCGCGTGGTGGAAACGGAGTACGAATCGCTCGGCGTTGATACGCCTGAGGACTGGGAAAAGGTGTCGGGACTCTTCAACAAACTCATGGTGACCGAATCTCATGGCTAAATACGTTTTTGTTACCGGCGGCGTTGTTTCCTCGCTTGGAAAAGGAATCGCGGCGGCCAGCCTGGGCTGCCTGCTCGAAAGCCGCGGGCTGAAGGTGACGCTGCAGAAGTTCGACCCGTACCTGAACGTCGATCCCGGCACGATGAGTCCTTTCCAGCACGGCGAAGTGTTCGTCACCGACGACGGCGCGGAGACCGACCTCGACCTGGGCCA
>Ga0209698_10002550_pt1 | contig 20588 bp, 22 predicted proteins | sample LitLauG_LLR_2012_FD_187203 | JGI IMG/M metagenome (GOLD analysis project Ga0209698, IMG submission 187203) | Freshwater sediment microbial communities from Pennsylvania, USA - Little Laurel Run_MetaG_LLR_2012 (SPAdes) (version 2) | ecosystem: Environmental > Aquatic > Freshwater > Creek >...
CATCAAAGTCCGCCCTGGCGCTACTTCCAGCTCCAAATCGGCGTAGGCAAGCGAGCGCTTTTGCGGCGGCGCGAAGCGTTCACGCGGCAGCGTGCGCATGGCGTGCAGCACGCGCAGATCGGTCACGTCATCGGTGCGGACCTGGCTTTCCACCATCAGATCGCGGGCGCGCGCGAAATCCATGAACTGCTCTCCTGATCTGGCTTCGGTTAAGCCGCCGCGAGCGCCGGGGCAAGCGCGTCATTTTGCACTTTCTGTTCAAACCGCTAGCCTCAACCCCCATGACCGCGCGGCGACACCTTCGATTCTGGGATGTGGTGCTCTACGGGGTCTCCATGAACTTGGGGCTGCGCTGGCTCGCCACCGCGGCGGCCGCAGGGCCGGCCTCGTTGCCGATCTGGTTCCTAGCTGGCGCCATCTTTCTGGCGCCGCTCGTCATCACCGCCACAGAATTGGTGGGCCGCTCCGAGGGCGAAGGCGCCATCTATGCCTGGACGCGGGACGCATTCGGCCCCTTCGCTGGCTTTCTTTGCGGCTGGATTTACTGGCTAAGCAATCTGCCATTCTTCTGCGGGCTCTTGTTTTTCGTCATCGAAGTGGTGCTGAGCACGTTGGCGCCGGGGGAGCGCGCCGCCCTTAGCGGCCCTGGGGCGCGCATGGCGCTGGCCTCGCTGCTCTGCATCTTATTGCTGGCGCTCAATCTCTTCGGGCTTGGCCGGGCCAAGTGGCTGCCAATCATCGGCGCGGTCGCTTCGTTCGTCGTCTACGCAATCATTTTGGCGATCGGGGCTCTGATCGCGGCGCAAGGACGCCCGGCGACGGACTTCGTCCACAGCGTTTACGTTCCCCCCATGGACGCCAACGCCGCCATTCTGTGGAGCACAATCGTGTTCGCCTATGTGGGCGCTGAAGGCTTGCCGCTGCTGCGCAACGAGATCGAAGGCGGCATGGGCCGGCTGGTGCGCGCTATGATTTTCGTCGGCGTATTGCTGGCATGCGCCTACCTGTTTGGAACGCTCTCGATGCTAGCGATCATGGCGCCCGAGCAGGCCTCGCGTTTGTCGGGTTTGCCCGAAGCGGTCGCAATTGGCTTATCGCGCATGGGCGTCAGCCAACTCGGCCCACCGCTTCTTTGGCTGTTGGTCATCGGTTCGCTTGGCGGTTACAGTTCCTGGTTTGCGGCCGCGGCGCGCCTGCCTTACGCAGCAGGGCTCGATCACACTTTGCCGCCGATCTTCGCCAAGCGCGATGCGGGCACCGGCGCCCCGGTCGCCGCCATGATCTTTCAAACCGTGCTGGTGCTGGCGCTCATCGTCATCAGCCAATCAGGCGCCAGCGCCCGCGCCGCTTACGATTTTATCGTGGCCATGACCGTGCTGTCGGTAGTGTTCCCGTATCTGTTTATGTTTGCCGCTTTCATCAAAGTGCAGTCCAAGCCCGCCCCAATCGGGGCCTGGACCTCGCCCGGGGGACCTAAAGCGGCGCGCCTGGTCGGATGGGTGGGCTTCCTGGTCAGCTTGAGCGCGATGATTTGCTCGCTGGCGCCGAGCCCTGACGCGACCGATCCCGTTGGTTCGACCGTCAAGCTGCTGGTTGCGACGGGCGCAATGGTGATCTCAGGAACTGCGCTTTATGGGCTTGCCCATTTCCGGCGGCCAAAGACCGCCTGAGCTCGTCATCGACAAATCTTGTCGCGGCCCAAATCGAAATGCAGGTGGCTCCGATGCGCGCGATTGTAATCGGGTGAAAGCACCGCCTGGAAATATCGGCAAGCTCCGCCCCGCACGTCGCGAAGAAAGGCTTTCTCCTGGGGCGCGCCATTGCGCCAAGCTCGCGCAATGGTGATGACGCCGCCATTGGCGAGTTTGAACCCGCCAATATCGATTGCGTTGGCGTAGGCGTGTTCGCTCAAGCGGTGATCGCTGCGCCCAGCGATTGGCCGACACTGATAGGGCGCGCCGGCGATTTCGATTTCTGTGACGTTTGTCCCCAGGTGTTGTTGCGCGGCCTTCGCCACCACATCGCGCTCCCACAGCATCAGCCCCGCAGCAAGCGCGCAATCGGAGACCACCGCCTGCGAATAGGGATAGAATGGGGGCGCCACTTGCACGCCATCATGATAACCGCATGCGCCAGGGCCGCTTACGTCCGGCGCGAGCGTTGTGCGAAATGATGCTGACGCGAGCGCGGCGCGGCAGGCGTTCACGTCATGCTCGAAGCTTAAAATGTGGCGCGCGCTCAGCGGCGCCGGCGTCAGATCGGCGCGGCGTGGCAGGGTCATGAACAGCACCAACGCCATCACCGCCAACATCGCCAAGGCGGCGCTGGCGACCAATCGGGCGCGCTCACTGTCGTGTGCGGGGAAGACTCGCAACATGGAACGGGGCGGCTTAGCGCGCCTGAGCCCAGGGCGCGACTATCAGAGTCAGCTTTGATGTCGCGCTTTGGCGGAGCGCTAGCCGATGACTGAGCGAAGCGACGCCTCCACCACCGGCCAATCTTCATCTTTGCAGACGCTGATGCGGATGCAATCGTCCATGCCGTAGGGCTCAAGCCCGCGCACGAGGACCCCGCGCTCAGCGAGCTTTGCGGTAGCGGCCGCGGCGGTAATTGAGAACTTCGCTGGAAACTTCGCGGTGACAAAGTTGGTTGCCGACGGCGCTGCGACCAGCCCAAGCTCGCTCACCAATTTAGCCAGCTTGGCGCGACCAATGACTGCGTGCGCGATCGAACGCGCGGCGAATTCCTCGTCATCGACCGCCGCCGTGGCCGCCGCAATCGCCTCCACGCTCAAATTGAAGGGCAGGCGAATGCGGTTCAGCGTTTCAATCAGCGCGGGCGCCGCGTAGCCCCAGCCGATGCGCAACGCAGCCAGCCCGTAGAGCTTGGAAAAAGTGCGGGTGATTAATACGTTGGGCGCGTCCGCGAAGGTCTCAAACAAGGGCGCCTGCTCGGCGAACTCGGCGTAGGCCTCGTCGAGGACAAAGAGCACGTTGGTCGGCAACCTGGCGTGAAAGCGCGCGATGTCTTGGTGAGAAATCTTTGTCCCGGTTGGATTGGCGGGATTGGCGATAAACACCACCCGCGTTCGCGCATCCACCGCCGCTAACATCGCATCGACATCGACGTGATAGTGGCGCTCCGGGGCTGACTTCACCACCGCGCCTTGAGCGCGCGCAGCGATTGCCCATGCCGCAAACGCCCATTGCGGCTGCACCATCGTATCGCCCGGCGAAAGATAAGCCTGGCACGCCATGGAGAAAATTTCGTCAGAACCGGTGCCAAAGACCAGGCGCGCTGGATCAAGCCCATGCTTTGCGGCCAGCTTTTCACGCAGGTCGTTGGCGCGGGGATCGGGATAAAAATTGAGGCGATCGGCGGCCTTCAGATAGGCAATGCGCGCGGCGGGACTTGTCCCCAGCGGGTTTTCATTCGCTGAAATCTTGATGGGATGGGCAAATCCCGGCGCCGTGGCGCGGCCTGCTTTGTAAGGGCTGATCTCCAGGATTGTCGGCTTAGGCGCAGGCGTTTGCATCATGTTTTCTCCGCGCGCGCCCTCAGCACCTTCATGACCTCATCCAGGCAAAGCCCCCGCGCGCGCAACAAAACCGTCACGTGATAGAAGAGATCGGCAGCCTCCTCGCACAATTCTGTGGCGCTCCCAGCTGCGCCCGCCAGCGCGGTCTCTACACCTTCTTCGCCAACTTTCTGGGCAATGCGCTTGGGCCCCTCGGCTAAAAGCTGTGCTGTGTAACTCTGCGCGGGCGCCGCTGAAGCGCGCGCGCCGATGGTTTGCTCCAAGAGCGCGAGCTGACCCACGCCAATCGCTGGATCATCGCCCCAGCAGGTCACCGTGTTGCGATGGCAAGCAGGCCCGCTGGGTTCAACCAGCACCAAAAGCGCGTCGCCGTCGCAATCGAGCTCCACGCTTTTGACTTTCATGCGATTGCCGGAGCTTTCGCCTTTGCGCCAGCGACCTCCGCGTGAGCGGGAAAAAAATGTCGCCTCGCCGCTTTGCAAAGTTTCATCAAGCGCCGCACGGTCCATGTAGGCCAGCATCAGCACTTGTAATGTGGCGCTATCCTGCACGATGGCCGGCACCAAATCGCCGCCTTTGGCGAAGTCAACGCGCGCTCGTTCCTGGGAGTTCATCTGCGAACCTCAAATCCGGCCGCGGCGACGGCGTCCTTGACTTCGCCCACCTTCAGCTTGCGAAAGTGAAAAACGCTCGCCGCCAGAGCGCCGGAAACATCGGCGCCTGCGAAAACTTCCGAAAAGTGCCGCGCAAGACCTGCCCCGCCCGAGGCGACCAACGGCGCCGACAGCAGCGCCCGGGCCTTGGCCAGCTGGGCGATGTCATAGCCGTCGCGGGCGCCATCGTGGTCCATGCAATTGAGCACGACCTCTCCTGCCCCACGCGCCTGCGCCTCGACGATCCAGTCCAAAGTCTTGCGCGGGGTCTTGCGGATCGTGCTGGCGTCGCCCGTATATTGATAAATGACATACTCGCCGTTCTCTTCGCGGCTATCGACACCCAGGACGACGCACTGCGAGCCAGCAATTTCGGCAAGCTCATTGATAAAGTCGGGGCGCTCCAAAGCTGGCGAATTGATCGACACTTTGTCGGCGCCATGCTCAAGACAGGCAATCGCTTGTTCGACCGTGCGGATGCCGCCCGCCACACAGAGCGGCACGTCAAGCTCTTGGGCCACGCGCGCTAGCCACTGATAATCGATGGTGCGCTGCTGGGCTGAGGCGGCAATGTCATAGATGACAATCTCGTCGGCGCCTTCGTCGCGATAACGCAACGCCAGATCCAGAGGATCGCCGGCGTCGACATGGCCTTCAAAACGCACGCCTTTGACGACGCGCCCATCCTTCACATCCAGACAGGCGATGATGCGCCTAGAGGGCAAGGGCGGCCTCCAGGCTAAATCGGCTCTCATAGAGCGCCCGTCCAATGATGGCGCCGGCCGCGCCAGTCTGTTGCAAGGCTTCAACATCGTCGAGCGACGACACCCCGCCGGAGGCCTGAACCGCGAGATCGGGGCGAGCTCGAACCACTGCGCCCATCAGCGCCGTGTTAGGGCCGCTCAGCACCCCATCGCGCGAGACATCCGTCACCAGCACGTGTTTTAGCGTGTTGGCCGGATAGCGATCGAGAGCGGCCATGAGCGATACGCCGCCGTCTTCGGCCCAGCCATGCACCACGACATCGAAATCGCCGGCGCTGGGGCGGACGTCGAATGCGCAGCACACGCGCTCCATGCCGAAGTCTGCGATCCAATGGCGGACATCGTCGGGGCGCTTCAAAGCCGCTGAGCCGATCACCACACGCGCTGCACCCGCCTCCAGCAAGCGAAATGCATCATCTCTTGTCCGCACTCCGCCGCCGCATTGGATCTTCACATCGGTTTGCCGCGACAGCGCGCGCAATTGGGCGTGCTGAACCGGCCTGCCTTCGCGCGCGCCGTCGAGATCAACGACATGCACCCAGCGCGCGCCCTTTGCCGCAAATTCTGCAAGCTGGGCTGCGGGATCTCCATAGGTGGTTGCGTCTTCGAACTTCCCGAGCGCCAGACGCACGCATCTGCCGCCCATCAAGTCAATCGCCGGCAGAATCAGCATGGCAAATTCAAGAAGTTGGAGAGGATACGCGCCCCGATCGCCGATGAGCGCTCGGGATGAAATTGGCAACCGTAAATATTCGCTTTGGCCACCATGGCTGAGAAGCGTTCGCCATAATGCGACGCCGCCAGTGTTTCGCTGCCCAGCGGGCAAACATACGAATGGACAAAATAGGCGTAAGAGCCATCGGCTACGCCTTCGAGCAGGGCGTGGGGGCGCTCGATCTCAAGTTTCGCCCAGCCCATATGCGGCGCGGGGGTTTGTCGCGAAGCGGGCAACGCCGTAACGCGCCCTGGCATCAAGTGGAGCCCCTCGGCGGCGCCCTCTTCACTCCAATCATAGAGCAATTGCTGGCCAAGGCAGATGCCCAGAAGCGGGCGCGCAAAGCGCCTCAGCACCTCGCGCAAGCCCTTTTCCTGCAGCAATCGCATCGCGTAAGCGGCAGCGCCAACCCCCGGCACAATCACGCGCTCAGCCTCCGCGATGCGCGTTGGATCATCGGTGAGCACCGCCGGCGCATTGAGGCGCTGGAGCGCGAACATCACCGAGGCGGTATTGCCTACGCCTAATTTCACCACCGCCGTCGTCATTCGATGAGGCCCTTGGTGGAGGGAAGCGTATCGCCTTCGATGGCGATGGCTTGGCGCAGCGCGCGCCCAAAAGCTTTAAAGCACGCCTCGGTTTTATGGTGATCGTTGCCGCCTTTGACGGCGACATGAATTGCCGCGCCCAAAGCTTGCGAGAGCGAGCGAAACACGTGTTCTGTCATTTCCGTTGGATATTGCCCGAGCAAGGGGGCTCTAAATTCGCCTTCAAACACCAGATAAGGGCGCCCGCCCAGGTCGATGGAGACCTTTGCCTCCGTTTCATCCATCGGCAGCAGAAAACCGAAGCGCGCGATGCCGCGCCGTTCGCCCAAGGCCTGCTTCAGCGCTTGGCCAAAAGCCAGCGCGCAATCTTCAATGGTGTGGTGTGGGTCGATCTCAAGATCGCCGTCGCACCTAAGCTCGAGCGCAAAGCCGCCATGCTGGGCGATCTGAGCAAGCATGTGGTCGTAAAACCCGACGCCGGTCGCAACATTCGGGGGTGTTTGTTTGTCGAGATCAACGCAGACGGAGATTTTTGTTTCTTTGGTCTCCCGCACGAGATCTGCGCGTCGGCGACGCAAGCTTGGGCCGGTAAGTGCCTGCTCGTTGCTCTCGAGGCGAACCTCTGCGGCGCGCGCGTGCGCCTCCAATCCCTCCAGCCGCGCCAGCCGCGCGGTCGCATCGGCAAGTTTACGCGCGCCCTCGCCGTCAAGCTGCTGCACGCTCAGAGGTTTCATGAAGGAGGCTGTGCACACCCCGCCCCAAGTCCTGGCGGCCCCGTCCGTGGGCAGAACATGGCTGGGTCCTGCTACATAGTCGCCGAAGGTCTCAGCGCTATAGGCGCCGATAAACACCGCGCCGGCGTTTTGGATGCCTGCAATGGCGGCGTGCGGCTTGGCGATTTGCAGCGACAAGTGTTCTGGCCCGTAGGCGTTCGCCACCTCAACCGCCGCCTCGATATCGTCGACCTTGATCGCGCGCGATTGATTGAGAGCGCCGGCAGCGATTGCTGCGCGGGGCAGCGATGCGAGTTGGCGCTCCACTTCGGCGCACACCCGATCAATCAACTCGGCCGAGGTCGACACCAATATGACCTGCGCGTCCGCGTCATGTTCAGCTTGGCTCAGCAAATCCGCGGCTACCAGCCTTGGATCGGCGCTCGCATCGGCCACCACCATCAACTCGCTCGGCCCCGCCGGCAAATCGATGGCCGGTCCGTTCGGCAGGCTCGCCGCATAGCGCTTGGCTTCCGCGACATAAGCGTTGCCGGGGCCGAATATCTTGTCGGCTTTGGGCGTCCCTACGCCGAAGGTCAGCGCCGCGATCGCCTGCGCGCCGCCGACGCGATGCAGGCGTTCAATGCCGCACAAGGCCGCCGCGACGATGAGCGCAGGGTGGGTCTCGCCACCGCGTTTTACCGGGCTTGCCAACACCCGGTTGGGCACGCCCGCAGCGCCTGCGGGCGCGGCAAGCATGATAAGCGTTGACACAAGCGGGGCGGTGCCGGCCGGCACGTAGAGGCCACAGGTTGGGATCGCCCGCCAAAGCCGCGTCGTCCGCACCCCGGGCATCGGCTCGACAACCTCCGGCTTGGGCGCAGTGGCTCTATGATAGAAGCTCACATTGTCGGCGGCGAATTCGACCGCCTTGAGATCTTCGCTTGCCAAAGCTGCGCGCGCACGGTCCACCACCGCGCCGGTGAGTTCCAAGACATCTGGCGCACGCGCGTCGATTTCAAGCGACCACCGTCTAAGCGCCGCCTCTCGGTGAGCCTCCACGTCTTCGAAAATGCGGCGCACCGTCTCGACCACCGCCGCATCTCGGCGCTGAGCGGGCCGCTCCAGCGCCTGCGCGCGCTCGTCGCCTTGAAGCGATTTCCAGACCAGCCGCTTCATCGCTCACATCATTTTTTCTATATTGAGCACCAAAATAGCCGAGGCGCCCGCGGCTTTGAGCTTCTCAAGCGTCTCCCAAAACACGGATTCGCGGCACACAGCGTGCACCGCGACGGCGTCGTCGCGCCCAGCCAAGGGCGTCACCGTCGGCGCGCCGGCCCCCGGCAGAATCGCGGTAATTTGGGGTAGCGCTGAACGCGGCGCATTCATCATCACATATTTCGCTCCTTCGCTGGCGGACACGCCCTCGAAGCGTTGCACCACGCTCTGCGCCAAGTGCTGCAGTTCCGCATTCGCCGCCTTCGGCGACCGAATCAGCACCGCCTCGCTCTTCATCACCGTGTCGAATGCGGCCAAGCCGTTGGCCTCAAGCGTCGCCCCCGTGGACACCAGATCACAAATCACGTGCGCCAACTTCAAACGCGGCGCGACCTCCACCGCGCCATGCATGTGCACAATTTCCGCCGCGACGCCGTGGCGTTTGAGAAAACGCGCCAAGGTGTTGGGGTAGGTGGTGGCGATCCGCAGACCGTCTAGGGCCTGGGGGTCGGTATAGACAAACCCCGCAGGACCGGCGATCTTCAGATCGCAGCGGCCAAACCCCAGCGCCATCACCTCCGCCGAACGCCCTTGGCCGCGCTCTTCAAGCACATTGCGTCCCACGATGCCGAAATCGGCGACGCCGTCTTCCACGAACACGGGGATATCGTCGTCGCGTACACGCAATAGGTCGATGGGGGCGTTCTCGATGCGATAGAGCAAGTCGTTAGCGCCTTTGACGACACGCAGGCCGGCCGCTTCGAAAAGCCCCAGGCTCCTCTCGGCAAGACGGCCGCTCTTTTGAATGGCGATGCGCAGACGCGCGCTCATCGGCGGCGTTCCTTCAATCGGTCGATCACGCGTCGGTATCCTTTGTAAGGCATGTCGTTGAGAAAACGGGCGATCCGCACCACCGTGGCGGTGCTCGAACCCGCTCGTTTGGCGATGTCGCGATAGGAAAGCTCGCCTTTGTCCAGGAGTTGGGCCACACGCCAGCGTTCTTCAAATGCCTTAACCTCGCCGGGGGTGCAGAGGTCGGCCAGGAAGGCGTCAACCTCAGCGCGGGTCTTTAGCGCCAAAACGGCGTCGGTGAGGTCGTATTCGGCCATTGTTATCTTGTGCTATCACGTTAAAACGTCCTGGGCAAGCGGAAGATCCCCCTCATGGGCGCCAACCTGGGCGCCGACGTGGCGCGAAGCTGGCTTAGGCCGGCAGCGCCCAAACGCGCGTCCGCCGCGGCAAAAGACGCACGCGTTCGCGCGGCGAGAGTTTCTCGGCTTCGTCGTGCTCAAGGCGGATCTCGATGGCCCCGCCCCGGTCGAGCGCGCAATCGAGGCTGGCGTGAGGACCGACCAGGCTAATGTCGCGGATGCGCGCCGCCAGCCCCGCGCCCTCGCCGGTTTCGACCTCGAACTCGTCGGGGCGCAAATACGCCATTGCCGGGCCCTTTTCGGGATGCGCGCCGAGAATGGGCACCCCGAACCCTTCGATCACCGCCACGCCGCCATCGACAGTGCATGGCAGCTGGATGGTGTCGCCAAGGAAATCGAAGACGAATGCGCTCGCGGGCTCGTGATAGAGTTCTTCGGGGGTGCCAACTTGCTCCAATGCGCCTTGCTTTAGCAGCGCGACGCGGTCGGCGATTTCCAACGCCTCTTCCTGATCGTGAGTGACAAATATGGTCGTCAGGCCGGTGCGCTCATGGAGATCGCGCAGCCAAGCGCGGAGTTCGCGCCGCACCTTGGCGTCCAGCGCCCCAAACGGCTCATCCAACAACAGGATTTTGGGCTCGATGGCGAGCGCGCGCGCCAGCGCCACGCGCTGACGCTGGCCCCCGGAGAGTTGGCTGGGGAAGCGTTTACCGAGCGTATCGAGCTGCATCATGGTCAAGAGCTCGCCCACTCGGCTCTTGATCTCCGCCGAGCTTGGGCGCGATCTAGCTGGTTTGGCGTGAATGCCAAAGCCGATGTTCTGCTCCACCGTCATGTGCCGGAAGAGCGCGTAGTGCTGGAACACAAAGCCGATGCCGCGACGGCGCACAGGCGTTGCCAGCAAATCCTCGCCGCGGAAGCTGACCGCGCCTGAGTCCGGCTGTTCAAGACCCGCAATAATGCGCAAAACCGTCGTCTTGCCTGAACCCGAAGGTCCTAGCAGCGCCAGGAATTCGCCGTCCTCGGCAAAAAGCGAGACATCGTTGAGCGCGGGGAAGCGCCCGAACTGCTTCTTGATATTAGAGATCACCAGCGACATCGGGCGGGTCACCTCAACCGTTGTGCGGCGAGATCGTCCGCAAAGCGCGCTTCAAGCGCGGTCTTGATGGCCAGCGTCACCAAGGCGAAGAACGCCAATAACGAGGCCAGCGAGAAGGCTGCGACGGAATTGTACTCGTTGTAGAGAATTTCAATCTGCAGCGGCATGGTGGCGGTTTGGCCTCGAATGTGTCCCGATACCACCGACACCGCGCCAAACTCGCCCATGGCGCGCGCGGTGCAAAGCAGCACCCCATACATGAGCGCCCAACGAATATTGGGCAGCGTTACAAAAAACAAAGTGCGCCAAGCGCCTGCGCCGAGCGTTACGGCGGCGGCCTCCTCATCGGCGCCTTGGGATTGCATCAGCGGAATGAGTTCGCGGGCGACAAAGGGCAAGGTCACCAAAGTGGTCGCAAGCACAAGCGCCGTGACTGTGAATATGATCTGGACGTTGTAGTTGTCGAGGAGCGCTCCAAACCAACCGTGGGCGCCGTAGAGCAGCACGAAAACCAGGCCGGAGATCACCGGCGATATCGAGAACGGAAGGTCGATTAAAGTGACCAACGCGTTCTTGCCCCAAAACTCGAACTTGGTGACCGCCCAAGCAGCGGCGACGCCAAAGGCGGTATTTAGCGGCACGGCGATAGCGGTAACTATCAAGGTGAGCCAAATCGCCGACTGCGCTTCAGGATCGGCGATCGCGGCAAGGTAGGCGCCCAATCCCTTGCGCAGCGCTTCTGCGAACACCGTCCCCAGCGGCAACAGCAAAACCAGCGCGAAATAGATGACGCTCACGACAATGAGCGCGTTAACCATCCAGCCCGGATCACGGCGGGTCGCCGAACGGCTCATGAGCGGCCTCTTCGGCTGATGAAGTCCTGGAGCGTGTTCAAAGCCAACAGCAATAGGAACGAAATGCTCAACATCACGAAGCCGACGGCGGCCGCGCCCGCATAATCAAATTCATCGAGCCGGATGACAATCAAGAGCGGCGCAATCTCGGAAACGTTCGGGATATTGCCGGCAATGAAAATAACCGAACCGTACTCGCCGACGGCGCGCGCCAGGGCAAGCGAAAAACCTGCGAGAATTGCCGGGGCGATGGCTGGCAGCACAATTTGCCAGATGGTGCGAAGACGATTGGCGCCTAGGGTCGCTGCAGCCTCCTCGGCCTCAAGATCAAGGTCCTCGAGCACCGGCTGGATCGAGCGGACCATGAACGGAAAGCCGACAAAAATAAGCGCGATCATCACCCCGAGCGGGGTGTATGCGATGCGAACCCCCATCGGCGCAAACAGCGAGCCGATGATGCCGTTGGGCGCGTAGATGGCGGCCAGGGCAATGCCGGCCACCGCCGTCGGCAGCGCAAACGGCAAATCGACTAGCGCATCGAGCAGACGTCGCGCCGGGAAATCGTAACGCACCAGCACCCAGGCGACGATGGTCCCGAATACGGCGTTGATTGAGGCGGCGATGAACGAAGCGCCGAAGCTCAATCGCAGCGCATCTAAAGTGCGCGCGTCGGAGATCACGGCCCAGAAATGCCCAAACCCGGCCTCCCAGGGGCGCAGAACGAGGGCCGCCAGCGGTATGAGCACGAAGAAGGAGAGATAAAGAAGGGTAAAGCCGAGCGCGGGGCCAAAACCAGGCAGCACGCTTGGCTCGACGAAACGTCGAGCTGAACCGGCTTTTGTTGTCACGGAGCGCGCCCCGCCGTGACCTGGTCGAAGACCCCGCCGGAGGCGAAGTGAATTCGCTGAGCTTCGCTCCAGCCGCCAACCACCTCTTCGACGCGCACCATGGGCAGATCGGGGAACATCCCCGCATAACGGCGTCTGAGGTTCTGATCGGCGGGACGGAAGAAATTGCGCGCCGCTATGTCTTGCGCCGTCGGCTGGTAAAGGAACTGCAGATACGCCTGCGCCAACTTTTGGGTGTGCTTGCGCGCCACATTGGCGTCGACGAGCGCGGCCACCGGATCGGCGGCGATGCTGAGCGAGGGATAGACAATCTCGAAATGATCTTCGCTGAAATCGACGAGCCCTAGATGCGCCTCGTTCTCCCAAGCGATCAGCACATCGCCCACCCCGCGCTGCGCAAAGGTGGTGAGCGCTGCACGCGCGCCGGTGTCAAGCACTTGGGCATTGGCGTATAGGCGGCGCACGAACTCTTTTGCGCTGGCCTCATTGCCGCCGGGCTGGCGCAACGCATAAGCCCATGCTGCAAGATAGTTCCAACGCGCGCCTCCCGAGGTCTTCGGGTTGGGGGTCACCACCGATACGCCTGGACGGGCAACGTCGCTCCAGTCGTGAATGGACTTGGGATTGCCCGCACGCACAACCAAGACGATCGTGGAGGTGTAAGGCGAACTTTGATTTGGCAGGCGGGCGCGCCAAGCTTTGTCGAGCAAGCCTGACGCTGCGATCTGATCAACATCATAAGGTGTGGCAAGCGTCACGACATCGGCGCGCAACCCCTCTATTACGGCGCGCGCCTGCCGGCCGGAGCCGCCATGCGACATTTCAATGCTGGCGCGCCCGACCTCGGCGTGGCTATGCGCATACTCGGCAATGAAGGCTGCATTGATCGCGGCATACAATTCCCGCGTCGCGTCATAGGAAACATTCAGCTGCGAGGTCGAAGCTGTCGCCGGGGCGCGGCCGCAAGAAGCCAACAGCCCAACGCCTGCGCCCAGCACGGCGCGGCGCGGCAACTGGGCCAATGTCACGTGGGCAAACACGGCGGCGATATCACCCGCATAATCCCCATAGGGTCAATAGACGACCTATGCGGAATTGTTTAGCGGAAGTTCACCGTTGCATTAGCTGCGTCGGGTAATTTGGTCGAATATGCCCCCGTCGGCGAAATGTGCAGTCTGCACACGCGTCCAACCACCTAATTCGTCAATGGTCGTGAGGCTCATGTCGGGAAACTGCGCGCGATGGCGCGCGAGTGCTGCAGCGTCCCGCGGGCGATAAAAGTTCCGCGCCGCAAGATCCTGCGCCTGGTCCGAATAAAGAAACTGCAGATAGGCTTGGGCCGGCGCACGTGTGCCGTGGCGATCGACATTGCGGTCGACAACCGCCACGTTGGGCTCGGCCAGAATGCTGGTGGGCGGATAAATGATGTCAAAATTGTCGGCGCCAAACTCGTTCAAGACTAGGTGCGCTTCATTTTCCCAATTCAGCAGCACATCGCCGATGCGCCGTTGCGCGAAAGTGGTTGTCGCACCGCGCGCGCCGGTGTCCAGCACCGGCACATGGCGATAAAGTTGCTGCACAAACGACCGCGCGCTCGCTTCAGAGGCGCCTGGCTGATGCAAAGCGTAAGCCCAGGCGCCCAGATACGCCCAACGCGCTCCGCCGGAAGTTTTCGGGTTGGCGGTCACGACGCTAATTCCGGCGCGGACAAGATCGCTCCAGTCCCGGATCCGCCAGGGGTTGCCCTTGTGCACGACAAACACTTGCGTGGATGTATACGGCGAACTGTTGTCCGGCAGGCGCGTGATCCAATTTCTCGCGATGAGGCCCGTGTTCGCGATTGCATCGATGTCAGCGGCGAGCGCGAGCGTGACGACGTCAGCTTGCAACCCATCGATGACTGAACGCGCCTGCCGGCCAGACCCTCCGTGGGATTGGTTTATGTGAATTTGCTGACCCCCATGCGTGCGCGCCCATTCGCCGGCAAAGAGCCCATTGTATTGTTCGTAGAACTCGCGCGTGGGATCGTAAGAGACGTTCAAGAGATTGATGGCGCGGTTGGCTTCACCGCGAGCCGGCGATGGCGCCCCAAGCGCGGCGATCCCAAGTCCTACTGCAAGCCGGCGACGGGTAATATGAGAAGACAATCTAAGCTCTCCCGGGCGGATTAAAATGCAAATTGAGTCCTAAGCGTCACGGCCTGGAACCTTTGGCCAATCTGGGCGCCATTGCCGGCGACCGAAGGCGCGCCGCCGAACACCGTGGTGCCGGCGACAACGCCATTTTCCGGGTCCAGTCGATCGACATCTACCCATTGATAATCGAGCAGGAAGCGTATGAATGCGTTGGGGTGCCAGTTGAGCCCAAGGCTGGTGATTTTTTGTTCGCCGCCGCGCACCGTGTCGCCGACGATTGCAGCGCTGGCGAGCGCGCCTGCGTGATAATTCAAATCGAGATCACTGTAGCGCGCAGCGATCTCCCAAGCGCCCCAATGGCCAGTTCGCGGATCGAACGCAGCGCTTGGTCGAATGCCATTGAAACCGCCATTGGCGGCGCTCCACGCGCGATGTTCGCCGGTGAGTGTCCAGGCGCCTTGCACATACCAGCCGCCAAATTGGGGGTCGAGTGCGCCAACCCCGGCGCGGTTGACATCAATCTGGAAGGCTTCGGCGGCGATGTAGAAGTTGTCGTAAGCTGCGCCGAGTTCGCCGCCATAAGCAACCGCGCCGGAGGCTGGAATGTTTCCAGTATCGACAAAGCGTGTCGCGTCGGTGCGGAGCTCAGGCCGCTCCCGTAGACGCAATACCTTGTTTGTAGGCGATGAAGACGTGTGCGTATCGGCGGGATCAAGGACGCCGGATATGTTGGCGCCAATATGAAGGGCGTAATTGTCGCCGTGCAGCGGACTAAAGGCGAAACGCGCCACATAGCCTGTTTGCTCGTCGTATTCAGTTGTGCCGTTGTCGTTGCCGACCGTTCCCCCCGTGAGGGCGCCCGACAAATACCAATACCTACCGTTTGCGAATGCGCCGAGGCCCGAACGACCGTCGCCGCCGGCGAGGCCGCGGACAAGCTCGGCTGCGGCGGGGCGCTCGACAAACAACAAATCGCTGGTCGGGGTTGCGTCTTCCAAGCCGGTGGGCGTCGCCCACGCGCCGATGCGCAAGCGAAGCGGCGTATCAGAGCCCAATGGCTGCCAGCCCACATATTCGAGATAAGCCTGGTTCAAGATCGGACTTTCGACGCCCGAACCACCCCATTCTCCCCAAATGGCGTAATTCCAATCTGTGTACGCTACGCCCTCGACGCCAAGGCGAGCGCGTCGAAAATTCGTGCCGGAACTCAGATCGCTTGCCGCCTGGGTGTCGGCGCGGCGATTGTCGGGCGTGCGGGGCGCTTGTTGATCGTAGTGGGAGACGTCGAATTGCACGATGGTGCGCACCGCGAACTTCTGGGTGACCTCGCCGCCGAAATTCTGCGTGGGATCGGTGGTGGTGATGCTCGGGCGACCGTTTGACACCACGACCTGCGGCGCTTGAGCTTGGGTGCGGCGAATATCTCCCGCGTCCGCCGCCTCGCCGGCCTTGAGGTCGGCGAGTTCAGCTTGGATGTCATGCACCTCCTGCTCGAGCTGCTGGATGCGCGCGTCGCGATCATCGCCTGGCGTGGGCGGGTTTTGCGCCCAGGCCGGGGCGGTTGCCGCCAACCAACCCGCGCCCAACACAGCCTTGGCTTTCCAACTCATCGGACCCTCCTGGTCCCTGAGTTGAGTTTAGTAACTCGACCGAGTCAATCGAGATTAACTAAAGGCTCGGCTTAGTTCGACTTAATAGGCCTGTTGGGCTCACGCGCCGGACTTGGCGCGCTTAGGAGATTTAAGTGAAACCGCCGGGGTCGGCGCCCCAAGGCCTGCCGCGCCGGCAAGCGTGGCGCTCTCCAGGATGGCTGCGGTCGCCTCACGGACTTTGACCAGCGTGTTGCGTAAAGCACAGGTCGCTTCGTCGCGACAATCATCACAGCGGCGATAGGAAGTGCGGCTTGTGCAGGCGGTCAGCGCCAACGGCCCGTCGATGGCGCGAATGATGTCGGCAAACGTGATCTGATCGGGGGCGCGGGCCAGGGCATAGCCGCCCGCCTTGCCCCGATGTGAGACCACCAGTCCGTGTTTGCGCAACTCAAGCAGGATGTTTTCCAGGAAGCGCCGCGGAATGTCCTGTCGCCCGGAGATATCGCCGATGAACAGCGGCCGGCGTTCCCCGTACCCCCCCTGCTCGGCAAGATCGATCATGGCGCGGAGGGCGTATTTGGCTTTGCTGGTCAGCATGAGTGGGTTTTGCGAGCCCTAACCCGAGCTGTTTGGTCGACTCAAGCGCTTTCTCCAGCGCCGCCCCGCCGCCGCTTTATGTCCTCGAGCTACGCTTGACGCTCCGATGACACGCTTTTACCAGAGCGCGCTCTGGCCTCGTGGCGGAGTGGCTACGCAGAGGACTGCAAATCCTTGCACCCCGGTTCGATTCCGGGCGAGGCCTCCATCTCCTCAAATACTGGCCCTCGCAAGGCGGCGCCTGAATTTGGCGCTTGCTCGGTCGCACCCGTGGAAGCTGAATGACGCCCTCGCCAAGCCATCCGCCCTTGCGCGCGCGGGGGCATTGCGCCTGCCAACTGAAACCTTTTGGCAGGTCTCGTGAACGCCGCGTTTGCCATTAACTCGGTCTTAAGAAGTTAGCGTCATATTCACGATGTCTTCCCTTGGAGACACCCCACCATACCCAACGCCTTCGAGGGCCCCGCAAGGGGCCCTCGTTTTATAATGCGCCGAGGCGGCATGAGCGGTGGTTTTCCATCAGAAGGGCTCTGGCGGGACTTTCCCGGCGACCCCGAACTTGATAGAGACCCCGCTCCCGCTTCGCAGGCGGGTGAGCTGTTCCGCGGTAGCTCAGTGGTAGAGCAACCGGCTGTTAACCGGTTGGTCGTAGGTTCGAATCCTACCCGCGGAGCCATCAAACCGCAGCGCAAGCGGTTGATCTCAAAGCAAAACCAACAATTCCTGTGCCAAGCTAAGCGCTCCCCACGCGGGTTTGCGTAAGCCTTCTGGGCGCGAACACGACCTTTGTAATGGCGCCAACCCAATGCACGCCGGCGCTTGCGTTGCCCCCAATCGCCTCACGTGCGCATGGGTTGGCCCGCGGCGCTTGAATTGGAGCGAGGCAAAGCTAGCCGGCTTTCGCTCAGCGAGCGCGCCCAACGCGCGCGCCGCGGACAAAAATATGGGCGCCGCGTCGCGGACGCAGTGCCCAGGTTCACCAACCAGGCCGTTAAACTTTTAGCCGGCGCCGCTCAGTTTCGTCGAAACCGAGTTGAAGGTGTTGTTGAGCCCGGTTCCAAGCAGTCCAACTGCGGTGATGATGCCGACGCCGATGAGCGCCGCAATCAAACCGTACTCAATCGCCGTCACGCCGCATTCGTTCTGAAAAAAGCGTTTGATAGAAATCATGTCAGGGTCCCGCTCGCGATCGGCGGAGAAACTAGCCCCGGTGTATTAAGAATGACCGTTACGCGAACGGATAATAGTCATTAAACCCTGCCGGTAGGTGATGTACAAATCCAAGTGTCGAAGGGTTCCCGCGCCGCCTCAACACCCTTGTCGCCCAAGAGCGATCACAATCTTGGCCGCCCTGCATGGGCGCTAAGAGGTAATCGCAGACAGCTTTGTCTGCTTTCTCCAGCATACGAGCTTCACCGCGCGCGGCGCTCTAAAGGCGTCCGCGCCGGACGCGTGGTTACTGGGAGACGGCCCAACCTGCGCCGGTCAGGCAAAGCCGAACTGCTCTGGTGGTCACCAACTGGCCAGATGGCGCGTAGAGTTTGTCTGCGCCGAGGGCGCAATCGCCAACGTTATAATGCACCGTAGAGGCTGCCGAGTAGTGATGAATTGGGGCCACCGGCCGGCAGGTGCCGCGATCGGCTTCGCGGCCGCCAATAGTCGCGCCAGCGATGGCGCCCACGCCGGATCCGACGCCGTGATTGTGGCCCGACACCGACGATCCAATCAATGCGCCAGCCGCGCCGCCGAGCACGCTGCCCTCCACGCCATGGGTCTTTAGCGCATTCTCACAATCGTGAAGCGAGGAGTACACTTGTCCGTTCAAGGTATATTGCTCTGCCGATGCTAACGCGCAGGTGCTGGCGACAAGCAAAGCCGCGCCGAAAACTAAGTTCGTCACTCGACGGATCATGGCAACAACCCCACATGGAAACTATGATCAAACGACCCGATCGACCTACATCGTTGTGCGATTGCTGTAAACCAGGCCGCGGGATCTGGCGGGTTTGAGGGTTCGGCAATTTCAGCGCGCATGGACGCCGTTTCCGTCGCTTCAAGGGCCTATAGCGCGTCTGTCAAAGGGATGATTTAGCGCGGCCGCGCCGAGAGCCCGCAGGCGCGCCAACAAAGCCTACCCCGCACGCGCCCTCTTTAGTGTGGAAGGTTCGGGAGCACGATCAACGCCGTGATCGCTAAGGCGAATGCAAACGTTGCGAGCAAGCGCGCGAGCAGGTTCTGGCGATTGTCGATTTCAAAATCGTTCTTTTTCAAAACCGTTGGCATGGCCGTCCTCGATCCGGTTCGACCAAGCTTTGGCATCGGCGCCGCTCTGGTCGACAGTTAAAGCCTTCTCGGCGCCATTTTGGGCGACGGTTGAAGCTCCGGTTCAAGTTAGGCGCTCGGTGGCGTGCGCTTGAACACGCGAGAAGATGCCGGTCCGAACCTGAGCGGCGCTTGAACGCGTCCTTCAGCTGCAGAGCTTGGAGTGCTTTGCGACGGCCTAAGACAGAGCCGAGCCGGTCGACTTTGCGGGAGTAGGGAAATTTGGAGAAGGCTAGCGCGATCCGAACGCCGCGCCAGCACTTCACCCCGCGAACGCGATGACGCAAGGGGCGCCGGCAATTGCTGCTATAGCGCCAATACTGTCAGGCGCGGGCTCGGATCGGCGGCGCCAACAGATTGAGCGCCTTAAAGAAGAATACCCCCGCCAAGCGCATCAAGCCCCAGTGCTGACGGATGATGCCAAAAGGCGAAAGCACGCGGACCATGTCACGGAACATCGTCCATTCCTGCTTGGCGCCGGCTTTCTTGGAGCCGACTTTTTCGGCCTTCGGCGTATGGAAGACTTCGCGCCAGTCGACGACGCTCACCCGCAGACGCTGCTTGATGATCAGCTCATTGATGAACACTTCGCCGCCCCAGCGCGGCAACAGCGCCATTTCGTCAAAAGCTTGCGCAAACATCTTGCGCGGCAGCACGCGCTCGCCGGAAATGAAATCGATGCCGAGCGCGCGATACAGCGAAAGCGTATCGCCGCGCATGGAAATGCTGGATTCGGCTTGGCCCGAGAGCACCGGCTGGGCCAAACGATCGATCGCTCCTGGGGTCAATCCATCGAGGTCGGCGTCGAGCAGCATCAGATATTCGCTCTTGGCCATAGCGATGCCGGCGGTGAGCGCTTGGGTCTTGCCGCCATTGGGGTGGATCGAAACCACGGTCACACCCGCAAACGCGCGCGCGCGCGCCTCGGTCTGGTCGGTCGAGCCGTCGTTCATGACGATGATCTCGTCGATCAGGGGGTGGCCTACGACGGCCTTCAGAACCCGGCCGATGCGGTCGGCTTCGTTATAGGCGCAGATAATGCAGCTGATCGAATTGGGCGCAGGCTTTGCCGCATCGATCGTAATTTCGTTGCCCACTATGGCTCTCCGTGCCCCCCAAACGCGCCGAACCTTAGCGAGGCGTTAAGCTAAGTCAAAGGTCGCCTTCCGGGCGCATAGCCGCGCGTTACCGCCCGAATTTGGCCTCAAACCGGGCCTTGCGCCTTTTGTTTGCGCTGCGCCTCCGGCATGGAGGCTCCAAAGGGGCGACAGGTGCAAGACGTCATTATCATCGGCGCCGGCCACAACGGGCTCGTTTGCGCCGCCTATTTGGCCAAGGCAGGCCTCAAAGTGCTGGTTTTGGAGCGCCGCGACGTGGTGGGGGGCGCCGCGGTAACCCAGGAATTCCATCCCGGCTTCCGCAATTCGGTGGCCTCCTATACCGTCTCCCTGCTCAACCCAAAGGTAATCGCCGACCTCGACCTCCACCGCCACGGGCTCAACATCGTCGAGCGGCGGGTGGCCAATTTTCTACCGTTGCCGAATGGCGACAGTTTTTCCTCTGCGCCGGGGCTTACCCAGAGCGAACTCGCCCGCTTCTCTAACCGGGATGCAGCGCGCCTGGCGCTCTACGAGGCCCGCTTGGAGGCGATCGCCGACATCGTTCGGGCTCTGGTGCTCGAGGTCCCGCCCAACCTGCCGAACGGGGGGATAGGCGCGGCCATCGAGGAGGGCCTGCGTGCGGCCCAAGTCGCCGGCCGGCTGAATAAACTCAACCTCACCGCCAAGACAGCGCACGTGACACAGTCACTGGCTACAGTGTCCAGCCGCGGATCGGTGTTC
>Ga0209698_10002551_pt1 | contig 20587 bp, 19 predicted proteins | sample LitLauG_LLR_2012_FD_187203 | JGI IMG/M metagenome (GOLD analysis project Ga0209698, IMG submission 187203) | Freshwater sediment microbial communities from Pennsylvania, USA - Little Laurel Run_MetaG_LLR_2012 (SPAdes) (version 2) | ecosystem: Environmental > Aquatic > Freshwater > Creek >...
GCGCCGTCGCCGCGCCTTCATTCTGAGCCGGCGCAGAAAACCCGTGCCGGTGCCGCCGCAGGCGGACCGCGATGTCGCTACTTCCACATAGTCCGGTAGGAGTCGAGTCAGAGTATTCCCAGGACGAGCGATCCCTGCTGCTCCGTCTGGCGCACGATTCAATTCTCTCGGCCCTGGAACAGCGCGAAATTCCTCTCGATCCGCCCACCGAACACCTCGCCCAGCCTCGCGGTGTCTTCACCTCGCTGCACTTAAATGGTCAGTTGCGGGGATGCGTAGGTTACGTCCTTCCCGTGAGCTCGCTTTATCGCGCCGTGGCCGAAACCGCGCGCGCCGCGGCCTTTGAAGATACCCGCTTTTACCCCGTCACTCGGGAGGAGGCTCCGCAGTTGGAAATCGAGCTCAGCATCCTCTCACCCCCGCAACCGATTCAACCCGAAGCGGTCGAAGTCGGCCGCCATGGACTTCTGATCGACTTGGCCGGCCAGCGGGGCCTCCTTTTGCCGCAGGTGCCCATAGAACACCACTGGGATCGCGTAACGTTCCTCGAGCAGACCTGCCGCAAAGCGGGCCTGCCCCTGGATGCCTGGCGGAAAGGCGCGACGATCGAAGCTTTCACGGCCGAAATATTCGGCGACTGAGCGCCATCACCAGCGCTTTCTGCGACGCTCAGCCTTGTAGTCTACTCCGATCAAAGTCGACGGTACCGAACAACGTCAAGACTCTTCTCTGCTTGAGCCGCATCACATATTCTCTGAGAGTCACGGTGATGGCCTCATGGTTGGACCTGTGCTCGCTCAGACGGCGTGCATCTTTGATTAAGCTCTTGTCAATTTTGAAAGCAGCTGCCCCTCGACATCGTCTCACGACTACCACGCTCTCACACGAAAACCGGGGACGGTTTCCCGTCCCCGGCCCCAGACTGCGTCAACCCGTCTCGAACTAGTTCAACTGGTCCACTTCCACCCCATCGCCTGCATGCACATCCTCGAGCGAGAAAACGATCATGCCAGTCGCAGTGGTCGGCGTCACCCCGATGATGACGATCTCGCCGACTGAACGGCGCGGCAGATCGCGCACATGAATCACCGGGCCATTCGACTTGGTGAACATGTGCGGGTCGACCGAGGGCGTCTTCATCTGCGTGTCCTCGGCAATTGCCGCCTTGAAGGAAAGCGAATCCACGGGATCGGCCAGGTCCGCATCGTACGAACGCACCGCCCGGAAGTAGTCACCCACCTTGACACCCTGGTTTGCGCCCACGTTGAGGTACACCTTATGGCCGGTACCCAACTGCGAATCGAAATCCTTGCCCATCACAATGCGTCCGGAAAGTTTGCTGCTCGAGGGCAGGAAGAGATCAAATTTCGCCGGTGTGTGGAAGGCCACCGTCAGCTTTTCGGCAAACGGAATCGCGGTGTCGCCCGGATTCACTCCGTCGCACGCGTATTCGATACGCGCAATCGCGACTCGGCTGCGGGTGTCAATGATCCTCACGCGGCCGACTTCCTCATAGGGTTGGCCGGTCTCCTTGAGCAGCTTTTTTTGCCCCGGGAACATCTCGTATTCGTTGACATCACGCAGCGCACGCACGATCTCATATTCGGCTCCGGCGCTATAACCGGTTCCCTGGAGATAAATCACGTCGCCACGCGTGAACTTCGTGGTGGTGGGAGTCTCCAGTCCGCCGGCGACGTAGTTAGCGTCGGGCAGGATCTGTTTGCTGATGAATCCAGCGCAATACACGTCAGCGTAGGTCGGGGTCTGCACCCGCTCTGTGGGGAAGCTGGCCGAGTTCGGCACGGTGCCCTGCGGTACGTCGGCACTGGCATCGGCGCCCGATTGGGCCCATCCCGCCGTCGCCAGCAACAACAACAACAGTCCTGTTTTCTTCATGTTACCTCCGGAGCGAGACCGCCCAGCGTCCCCACCCAGTTAAATGCCAGAAAAGAAAGGCTTCAGCCGGAAGGTAACAAGGGGGTAAGGGTGGGTCAAGGTTACGAGGGTGATGGGCACCGTGGGCAAAAGTTTTTTCGCGGCAACCACTAATCCGTTGTTGCATATGTAATTACTCCCCTGTAATAATTCGCCGTCTTCCCCTATGTGCATCAGCGTGAGTGATCGAACCTGGAAATGAACCCCAACCCCGGCTATTCGCCGCGTCTTCTGCCCTTGCGTTTGCCACGAGTCTGTGTCGCGGTGATCGGTGCCGATCCCAACCAGATGATCGAAAAGGCAGAGGCTCTGGTTAGGGATAACTCCTTTCTTGAGTTAAGGTTGGACTACCTTGCCAAGCCCGGCTTGGCGATGCCGAAAATCAAACGCTTCACCGAATCCCATCCCGGAACGGTGCTCATTGCCACCTGCCGCCGAGTGAGCGGCGGAGGAAGGTTCAAGGGTTCGATCGCATCTCAGTTGGACCTCCTGGGCAAGGCCTCGTTAGCCGGCTGCCAACTCGTCGATGTCGAGCTACAAACCGCCGCCAAGTGCAAGCCGGAACAACTTCAGAAGTTACGCAGCCGCGCTGCCTTAGTCCTTTCGTTCCACGATTTCCGGGCGACCAAGAAGCTCGATGAGACCATGGAGAAGATGCTTGCCTATCCAGCCGACTTCTACAAGGTTATCAGCACGGCAACCACGCTTTCCGACAACGTTGCCATGATCAAGTTTCTGGGCCGTCAGGGCGACCGCCATTCCCTGGTCAGCATGTGCATGGGGGAGCAGGGAATCATCAGTCGCGTCCTGGGGGTGCGGGCAGGAAGCGTTTTCATCTTCGCCTCCGCTACCGCCGGGGAAGCCACCGCGCCAGGCCAGGTGACCGCCCAGGAATTGCGCAACGTTTATCGCATCGACCAACTGGATGCCGCCACCCGCGTTTATGGGGTGGTCGGAGATCCGGTTGCGCACTCGCTCTCTCCAGCCATCATGAACGCTGCCTTCCGCCGCGAAAACGTCAACGCCGTCTACCTTCCCCTTCACGCCAAAACCCTGAAGGATCTGTTGACCTGCGTGCGCGAGATCCCCATTCACGGCATCAGCGTGACCATGCCCTATAAAGAGGCGATGCTGCCGCACTTGGATAACACAGACTCCCACACCACCAAGATCGGCGCCTGTAACACTGTGGTGCGCGCGCAGGATGGAAAGCTTTACGGCTTCAACACCGACGCCTCCGGGATCGTCCGGCCGCTGGAACGCCGGCTGAACACGCTCGAAGGTGCACGCATTCTGGTCATCGGAGCTGGAGGTGCCGCCCGCGCGGCCGTGTTCGGACTCAAGGAGCGGGGCTCGGAAGTTTACATTCTCAACCGGAGCGCAGCCCCGGCAAAGAAACTTGCGCACCAGGCCCGAGCCCGCATCATGAAGCGCCCCGATCTGAAGAAACTGGCCTTCGATGTCATCATCAACGCCACCCCCGTGGGAATGGGAAATACGCGCGAAACACCGCTGCAGGAAAAAGAGATTAATGCCCGCTATGTCTTTGACATGGTTTACGATCCGGCTGAAACACGGCTTCTGAAGCTGGCCAAAGAACGAGGGGCGCAGGTGATTCCCGGCATCGAGATGTTTGTCCATCAGGCGGCTCGCCAGTTTGAGATCTGGACCGGCAAACCGGCCCCCTGGGACGAGATGCTGCGCGTGGTTCTTCTCGCCCTGCAGGAACGCACTAACCGGACTTCCGGTGGAAAATGAAGGGGAATGATGCCTTTCGTAAAGAAAAAGTTGCTTTTTTCAACGTGCCCAAAGTAATATGCAAATAGGGAATGCGACTGTAAGCATTTCCGGTTCGTTCGAGACCCTGTACCGCCCGTTTCCATACTTCCAAACTCGCAGTATCAAAAGCTTTGGTTAAAAAACTCGACGCGGATGCGGCTTGCTCCGCCTCCCTCCCGGTCCGGAGAGTTCAAATATGGCGTGGTACGCGTACTGCCTTACCGAGCATCAAACCCTCCCCAATGGAACCCGCACTCGCCGCCCCTTTTTGCTGGAAGGCGTTCAAGGGGTCAATGGCGCAGCGGTTCTGAGCTATCCCAGTGGTGAATTCGCGGTCATTGTCAGCGAATACGACCACGCAGCCGGTGAACTAGACCACAAGTCCGCGATTGACCACGCCCGCGTGGTCAGCAACTGCTTCCGCAATTCCACCGTTTTGCCATTCAAGTTTGGAACCATTTTTGACAGCGATGACGCGCTCCGCCAGGCCGTCCGGGTGAACCGGCGTGCTTTTGGCGTAAGCGTCGCCAGGCTGCGGGGCAAGTCCGAAATGCACATCAAGCTGGTCGTCCGGGATGGCTCGCTGCGCGAGGCTATGATCGACATCGAGTTGCCCCACACCGTCGGCGGCGACTACCTCTCCAAGCTGAAGGTGAAGGCGTCGCGCGAGCGCGAGCGCCAGACCAAAGCCCGAGCCCTGTCCGTTCAGGTCCACAAACTCTTCAACCCGCTGGAGGAGGAAGTGAGCTGCAAGAAAGTGGCTCCCGAGGGCATGCTCATTGACATCGCCCACCTGATCGACTCCAAGAGCGTAGAAAAATACCAGAACCGCTACACTACTGCCGCCAAGCAGCTAAAGAACTGTGAAGTGGCGATCAGCGGTCCGTGGCCGCCCTACCACTTCCTGCCCGGGAAGCTGCGCACGGTGGCCGGCAACAGCTAGGAATTCCCGCAACTCCAAATCGCCCGGATCGGCGAAAGCCGCTCCGGGCTTGGTGTTTCGGGCTGTTTGGTAGCGTAATGCATCGAATGTGCATTCTTCTGCACTTCGGCATTCTTGATTTCATCGAGGCGGCATTCGCTACTTCTCGATCGACCCCCGCTAAATCCTTGGTGGTCACTCACTTGCCAGACAGCGTGATCGGGATCACGACGTCTTCATATTTTGGCGCGGGAAATGCTTCAGTAGACTGCAATAAAGAGGCCGCACCTCTAAGCATGACAACTCTCTTTGATTCTCCGTGTCACTTCCCGAACTGCCGTTCCTGGCGGAATGGCATGTTGCATCGCCTTTCCTGACATTGCCCACCTTTTGCCTCTTTGAACTTGGCCCCAGCGATGGGGCCATTTTTTTGGTTCCTCGCGATTCGATGGTAAGCGGGTGCCCCTCGCGCATTTTGCGAAGGGCGGGAACCGGACTGGCGGGTGGCCCAGCCTTTGAACTTGCCGAGACAATCAACGCAGTGCGTGCCCCACTCTTCGCGTTGTTTGCGAAGGGTGGGCACGATGCCGTATGCAGCGCCGGTTTTGACTCCGCCGAAATCTCATGGTACAAGCAAATCGTACCCGCCCTTGCCAAGAGAGCAAGCACGGGGCACCCACAGCTTCGGAACGGGAAGGAGACAACAAGATGAAAGGCTGGGCCACCCGTCCGAAACGATCACCCGGCCCCGTGCCGAGTTCAAGAAGATGCAAATCGTCGAACTCAAGGGCTCGACCCTGACGATCCGCAACAAGGTTGCGCTGGGCGAACTCATGGCCATTTGAGCTTTTGAGTAACCATTTGGGATACGATTGGGTGTGAACTGGAGAACGCGCAATGGCTACTGAATTCTGCCAGAAATGCAAACAAGCCCACCCCGGTCGCGAGTGTGACTACGACGAAAAAGGCGACTGCGCCGAGACGGTCGAAGTCAACGAGGTTGCTGAAACAGAGAACGAGGAATCAAAAAGCAGTCCGCCGTCGTAGAGACGTAGCTGGCTACGTCTCTGCCGCCAGAATTACGGAACTCACCCCGTCGCGTCCAAAGGCTCCCGTTTCATGCGGCCAAAGGCAAGCGTACCCTGTAATATATTGGTGAGTAGTCACCTCAGACATCTTGATATTGATTGCTGACGCGACATCTTTCTAGAAGACATCCGGGCAGGCGTCCCCAACCGCCGATAACGACGAGGAACATGTCTCAAAACCACTACACCACAAAAAGAAAACGCCGCCCCAAGAACAAAAACCGCAAGGACCAGTCGGCTGACACGATGGCCGCATTGCGCCAACTGGCTAAAAAGGAATCAGCTACCAAGTGATCGTCCCGGCAATTCTGTGATTTCTCGCCCCGGCCGCGTGCCCCATTTCTCGCGTTCTTTGCGAGAAGTGGGGGGGGCGCGCTATCCGTCAGAATCTGCACTTCGGTGCTGAGGGGGGCCTCTCCGTCCAACCATCATTCGCTTCCTCCCACCCTCCTTTTTCCGCTATTCGGCTCATCTCCCAGCACTTAGCATCAAAACCATTGCTTGTCCGAAGTCCGTCTGTTAGCCTTTTTCTAGGACTTCCTTTCGACGCGCCGCTCCGTCGCGGCCGTGGATTTCCGCTGGCCCCGTCAGATCCCAGAGCCCCGAATTTTGCACGACGACAGAACGTGCACGGAACTAATAAAACGTGCACGGAACTAATAAGGAGATACACAACTTGGCAGCAAAGAACCGTTACCTGTTTACCTCCGAGTCGGTCACCGAAGGCCATCCCGATAAAATCGCTGACCAGATTTCCGACGCCATCCTCGACGCTTGCCTCACCGACGATTCCTCCAGCCGTGTCGCCTGCGAAACCTTAACCGCCACCGGCCTGGTAGTCATCGCCGGCGAAATTACGACCAAAGCCTACGTCGATTTCCAAAACGTCGTCCGCGGCACCGTCGCTGCCATCGGTTACGACAACGCCCTCTACGGCTTCGACGCCAACACCTGCGCCGTCATCTCCAGCATCAACAAGCAATCCGGCGACATCGCCATGGGCGTAGATACCGGCGGCGCCGGCGACCAGGGAATGATGTTTGGGTATGCGGTTAATGAGAATGAGGAGTTGATGCCTACTCCCATCTCGCTGGCGCACAAGCTCACGCAGCGGCTCTCGCTGGTTCGCAAGAACGGAACACTTCCTTTCCTTCGCCCCGACGGCAAGTCTCAAGTCACAGTCGAATATGACGCCAAGGGTAAAGTCGTGCGCGTCGACGCCGTCGTGATTTCCACGCAGCACTCCGAGACCGTGACCAACGATGAGTTGCGTTCGAGCATTCTGAAGTATGTCATCCAGGCCGTAATTCCGGCTCACTTGCTTGACGAAGACACCAAGTACCACATCAATCCCACCGGACGCTTCGTCATCGGCGGCCCCATGGGCGACACCGGGCTGACCGGCCGCAAGATCATCGTTGATACCTACGGCGGCATGGGACGTCACGGTGGCGGAGCCTTTAGCGGCAAGGATCCGACTAAGGTCGATCGCTCCGCCGCCTACATGGCGCGCCACATCGCCAAGAACGTAGTTGCTGCCGGACTGGCTGATCGCTGCGAAGTGCAGCTCGCTTACGCCATCGGCGTAGCCGATCCGGTCAGCGTGCTGGTCGAAACCTTCGGGACCGAGAAGGTCGATCCGGCGATCATTCCGGACCTGATTCGCGCGCACTTCAAGCTGACGCCGCGTGGCATTATCGAGTCGCTTAACCTGCGCCGGCCCATCTATAAGAAGACCGCCGCGTACGGCCACTTCGGCCGCAGTGATGCGGATTTCACGTGGGAGCTCACCGACAAAGCCGCGAAACTATCGAGCGACGCGGGCGTGGGCCGTCCCGCCGAAGTGGTTCGCAAGTAACGGTTTTGATTTGTCATCCCGAGCGAAGCGAGGGACCTGGGTGTTTGCCGAATGCTGACACTCAGCTCAATACGAGCAAGAACCCAGATCCCTCGCTTTGCTCGGGATGACACAAGACAAGCGATCGTCGAGAACCAAAGGGCTACTCCGTCGTAGTCCCAAAGGCGTATCCCATACGAGCGGATAGGAATCCTGACCGGTTCTCCAAGTTCGTGTATTCTTTAAAAAATTCGCAATGCTCACGAGATTTCGTAGTTCATTAATCTAATTTTCCGCCGCTTCACAGCGCGCCAAAAGCAAACGAAGAGGAGAAGTAATGTCAACCGCCGCTATCAATTGCGACATCAAGAACGTCGAACTGGCCGATCTGGGCAAGAAGCGCATCGAGTGGGCCAACCAGTCGATGAAGGTCCTGCAGATCATCCGCAAGGAATTCATCAAGAACCAGCCCCTGAAGGGCATCCGCATCTCCGCTTGTCTGCACGTCACCGCGGAGACAGCCAACCTCGGCATCTGCCTGCGCGACGGCGGCGCCGAAGTTGTGCTTTGCGCCTCGAACCCGCTGTCTACCCAGGACGATGTGGCCGCCAGCCTGGTCCGCGACCACAACATTCCCGTGTTCGCCATCAAGGGCGAGGACAACGACACGTACTACAACCATATCCTCGCCGCCATTGATCACAAGCCGCATATCACGATGGACGACGGCGCCGACCTGGTCACCATCCTGCACACCAAGCGCACCGACGCGCTCGACGGCGTCATCGGCGGCACCGAAGAGACCACCACGGGCGTCATCCGCCTGCGCGCCATGGCCAAGGAAGGCGTGCTGAAGTTCCCGATCGTCGCCGTCAATGACGCCGACACCAAGCATCTGTTCGACAACCGTTACGGCACCGGACAATCCACCATCGACGGCATCATCCGCGCCACCAATTTTCTTCTGGCCGGATCGAAGTTCGTCGTCGCCGGCTACGGATGGTGCGGCCGCGGACTCGCCAGCCGTGCCCGCGGCAACGGCGCCGAAGTAATCATCACGGAAGTCGATCCGACCAAGGCCCTTGAGGCCGTCATGGATGGCTTCCGGGTCATGTCGATGACCGAAGCCGCCAAACTCGGCGACGTCTTCTGCACCGTGACCGGCAACAAGAGCGTGCTCACCAAAGAACACTTCGAATTGATGAAAGACGGAGCCATCATCTCCAACTCCGGCCACTTCAACGTTGAGATCGACATCCCCGCGCTGGAAAAGATGTCGTCTTCGAAGCGGACAACTCGTAATTTTGTGGACGAGTACTCCCTCAAAGACGGACGCAAGATCAACCTGCTCGGCGAAGGCCGCCTCATCAACCTGTCCGCAGCCGAAGGCCATCCGGCGTCAGTCATGGATATGAGCTTCGCCGACCAGGCTCTCTCGGTCGACTTCATGGTGAAGAACCACAAAGATTTGGAGAAGACGGTCTATAAGGTTCCCGACGAGCTCGACAAGCGCGTAGCCCGCCTGAAGCTGGAATCGATGGGAATTAAGATCGATCGGCTTACGCCGGAGCAGGAAGAGTATCTGGCGGGCTGGTCGGAAGGGACGTAAGCAGCAATTAGCAGTTGGCATTTAGCAGTTAGCCATCAGCAAGAGCCATGTAGGGACAGCCGCCTCGGCTGTCCAGCGGCCCGGAAGGTTCGGGCCGCTTGCTTTTTGCGTTTGGGTAGCGTGGGCACTCGTGGGAAGAGTCCCCACGTCTCAAACGGGCGAGACGTGCGTCGCCCGGCTATGTTTCATCTGGTATCCTTTGGTGCTCTTTGCCGTCTGACCCGGACCACAGCTGGTCCTGACTCCTCCAAACTTTGCGAACTCGTCGGGGACGAGAACTCTCGTCGCGTCGTAACAATCGACGTCGGCGGTGGCTGGCAGATTGCTCCTGTCGACTCTTACTCTCTGATGACTCTGCGATTCGGAATAGGACTGGGGTTGGGGAAGGGCACGGCTGGCTCGAAATTCGCGGAGCGCGAGCATGCCGATTGCGATGGGCAATGAACGGTACCGCTGTGGCTCCCAAAAGAACGGTCAAAACCTGCACTTCAGGAAAGACTTGCAGTCGGAGAGCGGCGGCCGTGTTGATGATCTCCAAACGTGCGATCTTCACCTTGGAGGCTCCGAAAAAGAAAGGCGCCCTCAGCGGTTGGCTATGAGTGAAGCTCGGTCCGGGGCGAGTTACGCCGGGGATCGTTACAATGACGGTTTCTTGAAAGGTTGGCGCGATGGCAAACACCAAACATCTGGCAAAGATCAAGCAGGGTGTGGCGGCTTGGAATGAGTGGCGAAAAGGAAATACCGAAGTAATGCCGGACCTTAGCGGGGCGGATCTGATCCGGGCAAGCCTCAGCCGAGCGGAACTCAGCTGGGCCAACCTCCGGGGGGCATCCCTCAGCTGGGCCACGCTCCGTGGGACAAACCTCAGCGCGTCAGATCTTATCTGGGCCGACTTCCGCGATGCTGACCTCAGAGGAGCGCAGCTCCAAGGGACGGATCTGGGCGGTGCGGATCTGAGTGGGGCCAACCTAAGCGAGGCTTACCTCTGCGAGTCGAACCTCAGTCGGGCGAACCTTGCTGACACCGACTTGAGTCAAGCAACGGTCGGCTGGACAGTCTTCGGGAGCAACGATCTCAGCGTTGCGAGAGGCTTAACTGCAATCCGCCATGAAGGAGCGTCCGTGATTGGCATCGACACCATCTATCGTTCCCAGGGGAAGATTCCGCTGGCATTTCTGCGTGGCGCGGGAGTCCCCGAGAATTTCATCGAGTACATGCCATCACTGGTAGCGCCGGGGGCGATTCAGTTTTACTCCTGCTTCATCAGCTACTCCACCAAAGACCAGGAATTCGCCGACCGCCTGTACGCCGACTTGCAGAACAAAGGCGTGCGGTGCTGGTTTGCGCCGCATGACGTTCAAGGCGGTAAGAAACTTCATGAGCAGATTGATGAGGCGATCCGCATGCATGAGCGGCTGCTGCTGATCCTGTCGCCGAACAGCATGAGCAGCGAGTGGGTGAAGACGGAAGTCAGGAAGGCGCGCAAGCGGGAGCGCACGGAGAAGAAGCGCGTGCTGTTTCCCGTCCGGCTGGCTTCGTTTGAAGCGATTCGGGATTGGGAGCTTTTCGACGCCGACGAGGGGAAGGATTTGGCGGTGGAGATTCGCGAATACTACATTCCTGACTTCAGCGCGTGGAAGAACCACGATCCTTATCAGAAAGAGTTCGAGAAGTTGTTGCGCGATTTGAGGACGGAGGGGGCGAAGTCGGTGTGAGGGGTTTCTGTCGTCCCGCCGGGACTTGGTCTATTCTGTCAATGGCTACCCAGCGCTGAAGCGCTGGGCTAACGATCGGGTGCCCCTACGGGGCGGTGCCATCTTGGTTCCGATCATCTTCCCGAGTCCGTAGCGGCCCTCCCACGTCTCGCAAAAGCGGCGAGACGTGGGGCACCCGGCAGATAGTCGGCAGCCACATCACTACCGCTTACAATGGCGTGTTTCGTGAAAGGCTGGCGCCATGGCGAATGAAGAGCATCTCGCAAAGCTCAAGGAGGGTGTGGACGCGTGGAATGAATGGCGCACGGCGAACCCAGATATCCGGCCCGACCTTAGCAATGCCGACCTCGCCGGAGCGAACCTTATTGGGGCGGACCTTCGCAGGGCGAACCTCCTCAGTGCGGACCTCCGAGAAGTAGATCTCGGCGAGGCCGACTTGCGCAAAGCGCACCTCGCTGGAGCGTATCTCGACTCTGCGGACCTCCGCGGGGCCAACCTCACGGAGGCCGAGCTCACGCAGGCGATCCTCCTTCGCGCGGAACTCACGGGGGCGAATCTTTCCGGAGCGGATCTCTCCGGGGCGGACCTCGGAGGGGCGGATCTCACAGGAGCCGACCTCCGGAAGGCCGACCTGACGCAGGCGAACCTCTATTCAACGAATCTGGCTAAGAACGACCTTAGCATGACCAAGGGCCTTGAGATGGTTAAACACCTTGCTCCTTCGACCGTCGGCATCGACACTATCTACAAGTCTCAGGGCAAGATTCCGCCGAAGTTTCTGCGAGGCGCTGGCGTGCCCGAGATTTTCATCCAATACATGCCCTCGCTGGTCGCACCGGGTGCAATCCAGTTCTACTCTTGCTTCATCAGCTACTCGACCAAAGATCAGGAATTCGCCGACCGGCTTTACGCCGACCTGCAGAACAAGGGCGTGCGCTGCTGGTTTGCTCCGCATGACGTGCAGGGCGGGAAGAAACTGCACGAGCAGATTGAGGAAGCGATCCGGATGCATGAGAGACTGCTACTGATCCTTTCGCCGAGCAGCATGAACAGCGAATGGGTGAAGACGGAAATAAGGAAAGCGCGCAAGCGGGAGCGCACGGAGAAGAAGCGCGTGTTGTTTCCCGTCCGGATGGCTGCGTTTGATGCGATTCGGGACTGGGAGCTTTTCGACGCCGACGAAGGAAAGGATTTGGCGGTTGAGATTCGCGAATACTACATTCCCGACTTCAGCGCGTGGAAGGAGCATGATCCTTATCAGAAAGAGTTCGAGAAGTTGTTGCGCGATTTGAGGACGGAGGGGGCGAAGTCGGTGTGAGGGTTTCTGTCGTCCCGCCGGGACTTGGTCTATTCTGTCAATGGCTACCCAGCGCTGAAGCGCTGGGCTACGATCGGGTGCCCCTACGGGGCGGTGCCATCTTGGCTCCGATGATCTTCCTCAGTCCGGAGCGGCCCTCCCACGTCTCGCAAAAGCGGCGAGACGTGGGGCACCCGGCCGTTTGTCCTAGTTTGTCCGTACGCCCTCAGTTATCAGTTGTTTTTCTCGCTTGACTTTGTCCCAGACGGATGTATTGTGTGCTTATTCGGCCCGAACAGAGGTCGAACTAGTAACTCTCTTCCCCGTTTTTCTATCTCGCTGAAGACTCTGGCCTGCATTACGTCCGAAAAAGTCGCGAAGATCTGCGTCGAGTCTCAAAGGAGGCTATATGAAAACCTGCCGGATGTTTCCGGTCCTGCTGATGTGGTGTGCTTCCTTGGCGTTTGCCCAATCCGGCATCACGGGAGCAGCCAATGCATCTGTAACTTCGACTGAAGAGGAAGGATGCCACACGTCAACCTTACCCAACGTTAACCAACTGGCTTTACTGCGCTGGTATGACGCGAATGAAGTTAGCACGTTTGCGATAGGCGCCCGCCCTAACGGCCTTGCGTTTGATGGGCAGAACATATGGGCCGTGCGCGGGCCAACTAACTCTGTCTCCAAGATACGGGCCAATGACGGCACGCTGCTCGGGACGTTTCCCCTGGGGAATATTCCGGGATATGCAGCTTTTGATGGGGCGAATATTTGGATCACCAATCTTCTGGATAATACAGTCAGCAAACTACGTGCGAGCGATGGAGCAAACCTGGGCACCTTCCCGACCGGCAAGGCCCCCTGGGTCATTGCATTTGATGGGAGCAGTATCTGGATTGCCGACATCCTGGACGACGCAGTCAGCAAAGTGCGGCCAAGCGACGGCGCAACTTTGGGTGTTTTCCCAGCTGGACTTGCTCCGATTGGCCTAGCTTTTGACGGGAAGAACATCTGGGTGGCGAACCAGGGCAATGCGAACACTGTGACCAAGTTAAGGGCAAGTGACGGAGCGTTGTTAGGAACGTTCCCGGTGGGAAATAACCCGGTGGGCGTAACCTTCGATGGCCGTTCCATCTGGGTCACCAATTCCAACAGCAATACCGTGAGCCGCTTGCGACCTTCGGACGGCAAAATCACAGGAACCTTCGCAGTCGGGGTGAGCCCTCAGTTTATTGCTTTTGACGGAACCAATCTGTGGGTGACTAACCTGGGCAGCAATAACATCACCAAGCTCCGCGATTGCGACGGGGCCGTGCTGGGAACTTTCCCAACAGGCGACGGCCCAATCGGAGTCGCTTTTGATGGCGCCAATGTGTGGACCGCCAACAACATCGGCGGATCGGTTTCTAAGTTGTGACACATCTCTTTGACCTCAGGTAACCGAAACACTATGACTAAGAAAGGAAGGAATCAATGTCGACCAACACTATCATGCTCTCGCAGCGACTCCTGCTTCTGCTGGCCATGGCATTCACCGTCGCGGCTGCGGCACACGCCCAGTCTTACTATTACGTAGACTGCTCGGGTACAAATCCGGCAGACTTCTCTACGATCGGCGCAGCGCTAGCCGTGGCCGGACCGAATTCGTACATCCTCGTAACTGGAACCTGCAATGAGAAGGTGAACATTACCAACTTCTCGAATCTCAATCTCGGCGCATTTTATGGTTCTACTGCAACCATTAACGGCAACGTGTCGGTCACTGCTTCGAACAGTGTGTTCCTCTACGGGCTCAACGTCACAAATCCATCTGGCGACGGCTTTGATATCAACAGCAGCCACAACGTCACGTTGTGGACCTGTACGGCGAACGGAAATGCAGGTACTGGCCTGGGGGTAGGTACGATATCCGATGTGGTCGTCCAGGGACCGGGGTCCTTCGACTCGAATGGTGCTGGGGGAATCAGTGTGGACGCTAACTCGGTTTTGGCCGTGGTGGCGTTCGGGGGCCCCGTCGACATCAGCAGCAACCACGGAGCAGGTGTTGGCGTCAACGACGGCGCTCTGTTCAGGATATACGGAAATGCCACGATCGAAAACAACATCAATACTTCGACAGGCGGTCGCCCGAACGGCTACGGCATACAGCTACTCGCCGGCGCCAAGCTTCAGGTTGCGAATTGCAACGGAGCCAACCAGATCTCGGGCAACCAGAGCGGGGGAATCGACGCCCGCGAGCATTCCCGCATCTCGATCTGGGCCTGCGGGCCGAGCGACAACATTATCAAAGACAATGGCCCTGTGGGAGTTGAGCTGGGGATGGAAAGCGAACTCGCTCTCTATACGAACGTCGTCATCTCCGGACACACCTCGTCCGGGATCGATATGTATGGCGGGGCACAGCTCTACATGATCGGGCCGAATCTGATTTCACAAAACGGCACCAGCGGCAATGCACGCAGCGCCGGGGTAGTGGTCGATGGAAACTCCGAAGCGTATCTGCGCGGCGGAACGATTTCCTCAAACGAGGGCCCGGGCATCTTAGCCCTGGTCAATTCCAGTGTGGACTCCGTGGGCGCATCCTTCCCCGACAATACCCGAGGAATCATCACGTGCGACTCCAGCGCATACTTGGTTAGCGACCTGCTTCCGGCCCACGGCACTCCACCTCCAGGAATTGAATGCCGCACACCGCACCATCTCGGGAATGGAGATCGCCCAGCCGCGGTGCCGGTCGCACCGGATTTCACGGCACAAAAGAGCCAGGCCGCGCAGTACAAGAAGTTTGCATCCCCAAAAATAAGTCGATAGAAAATGTGGGGCCAGATGGGACGTACCCCGTTTTCCGTGCCGCTGAGTCGATGAAGAACCGGTGAACGCGGGTGGCCCACCCTCGCGCACTTTGCCCAGTCCCGGGACTAGACAAAGTGCGCAAGGGCGGGCCACCCGCCTCCCAGCTTTATTTGGGGTCAGAGTTGGGCATGGTTGGGGGCTTTGATTTTTAACCCACTCTTCAAACGACGTTTCCGGCCCTTACTTCATCTCCGATTTCATTTCCGACTTCATCTTCGATTTCATGTCCGACTTTGCCGCATGCCCCTTCAGTTCCACCAGGATCAAGTCAAACGGCGTGTCTTTGAGGTTCTCCGGCAAGTGCGTGCCCGCGGGGGTGAACTGCGCGTCGCCAGCCTTGGTGGTTAGGTCCTGCGTTTTCCCGTCTGGGAAAGTGAACTTCCCGCTGGTGTCGGTGAGGAACACCGCAACCGAGTTGGGATGGCTGTGCATGATCGACTTCTCGTGCGGGCCGTAGTGCACCTTCAGAATCCGCACCTGATCGTTTTCGCTGACCACCGTGTAGTGCTTGGGATCGGTCTTGACCGCATCCTGCGCCGAGACGATCGGGGCCAGACACAAACACACCGCCACACCGCAAAGCGCTAATGGCACTCGCATGTTGCTCTCCTTAGATTCTTTCGTGGGATGGACTTGAAAAAGCGGCCCAACCCTACGCCGCCCCGAGTGCAAAGTCAACCTGCTCACGGCCGCGCTCTACGAGTGAGGGGTCTGCTAAGTGAAGAGGGGCGGTACATGGCCGCCCCTTCTTTGGTGCGCGTTGGGGGTCGAACATCTGTGTCGCATCCACTTATCGAACCTGCAGGGGCCTAGTAGCGGCGGTCGGCGGCCCAGCGAAGAACTTCGTCCTCGACCGAAAACTTCTCCGGTGCCGGTCGCAGAAACTTCGAGGCGAGAGAAAACGCGTGCACTTCAAGAGGCACGGTGAAGTGGGCATGGGTCTTGAGGAATCCGCGCACCCACAGGTCGGCGTAATGCTCGAGGCCAAGCACCTCGATCTGTACCGAATGCACCAGCGCGTGAAACAGCGCGCGCTCCGTGAGTTTCTCGTTGAAGGCCACAACGTCGACGAAGGTCAGCGACTCCATGTGAGGGATGTCGGGCAGATTGTCGAAGCCCTGGGCACGCACTTGCGCGAAGAAGTCCGGCACGGCAACGCGGGCGCCTTCGAGTTCGACCATGTGGATGCGGTCCAGCAACGCAGCCGGAAAGTACAGCGCCATGGCCGACTTGCTTTGCGTGTCCAGCGGGCGAGCCACAGGCCAATAGCGCTGGCGCTGAGCACGCAGGTAGGACGAGAGCCACTCTACGGCTTGGGCGACCTGTTCGTCGGTCGGCCTGGGGAGAGAGTTAGACGGGGGCGGGGCGGGCTCAGGGCGGCGTTGTTCAATCGACGCGTAAAACTGGCTGAGGGCGTTGGCGGTCTGCGCCGATTTGCGCAGGACGTCGCGCTGGCCGAAGCGCGCCAGATCGTCAGTGGAATAGTGAAGGCGAAGTTGGTGGATGGCGCAATGCGCGCTCAACAATTCCAAGTGAGCGTGGCGCAGTTCGGAATTCAACTGTACAACGGAGACCCGCTGTTCAGCCGGGTCGTCATGCGGGGACATCTTAATACATACTCCTGAAGAAAGCTGCGGCACTGCAGAGTGGCCGGATAGATTATTTATACACCGTTACGTTTACGCTGTCAACGTAATAATATTGGCGGGGGAAAGGCCGCCGCGCAGTTATCTTTAGCCGAAGGGGAACCCAAAGAATTGGCCGGGAGCAGGCTTAACGCCCGTCCCGGCCGTCTTTGACAAGACGTCCGATATATATGGGGGGGAAGGCTTGTATGATTAGATATACAGCGTAATGTCTACATTGTCAATATAATTGTTCCGTGGATCCGTTCCCACGCCACGAGGAGAGCAAGAACGATGCCCCGGCATCCTGATCCCGATCTCGAAGAGCGCGTGCTGAAAGCGGCGCAGGTGTTGTGGAAGCGTGGCGGCGAGAAGGCGCTGACCATGCGCGCGGTGGCGCGGGCGGCACACACAAACACCCCCGCAGTGTATCGCCGCTTTAAGAACCGCCAGGATCTTATCCGCGGGCTCCTGAAGCGGATTGTGGAGCGACTCGGCGAGCAATTCGCGAGCGGAACGCTCGAGCAGATGGCCGAATCCTACGTCGATTACGCCCTGCGGGAGCCTCATGCATACGACTTGTTCTACACCTACGCGCACGAACTTGCTCCGACGAAGGTTGACGGACGGCCGCGGCCCATCCGGGAAGCGCGCGCGAACTTCGCCCTGGTCGAACGGCTACTGGCCAGAGAGTTGGGCGGTTCCCCAGAGGACTACACGCAGCTCGCGTTGGCATTGTGGGCCACCTTGCACGGGACCACCATGCTGCTCTTGTCGAAGGGAATTACCGGTCATGAGGAGGCCTTGCGCGCGGCTTGCCGCAGGGCAGTGAAGGTGCTGCTGGATGGGGCGGCCGAATTTTCCGCCGGGAAAGGGAGTGGTCGCGATGGCCCCGGAAGGGAAGGCGATCCGCGCTGAGGCGGATGCCCTGCGATGGAGTTCGAGAGCCCTAATTGAATGACGGCACGCCGCCACCCTGCTGAGAACAATGCTGGCGGAGCCTGAGAAGAATCTCATCTTTAGTTTGTCGACCGGATTTTTCCACCCGCTGATCAGTTCTGCAATTCTGCCGATAAGAAACGTGAAGGATCGGGTATGACGAAGATTCTGCTGGTCGACGACAGCAAGTTTCTGCGGCTGGCAACGGAGCGGGCGCTGGCCCGGGCCGGGTATGACGTGTGCACGGCCGCCGATGGCGAGCATGCGCTGCAAGTAGCTCGAGAGAAGCGGCCCGACTTGATCCTGCTGGACATGCTGCTGCCCAAGATGACAGGGCCCGACGTGCTGAAGGCGTTGAAGAAAGATCCGGTGACGGCATCGATCGCCGTGGTGGTGTTGACCGGACTGTCGCACAAGAACGCGGTGCGGCTGCAACAGGATGGAGCGGTGGCGTTCTTGGAGAAGTCGGATCTCGCGCTGGACAAAGGTAGCGAAGTGCTGCTGACGGCACTGGCGGAGATCGTCCGGAGGCTGAAGTTGGAAGTTCCGGCGGGGCCCGTCGCCGCAAACGAAGTGAGGGCAGGTACCTGAACGCGCGCAACTCAAACCTCAAGGCCTGACGCCAATCGGATTTTGCATGAGTTCTAGCGTAGGCGGCGGGAATCGTTGGTAACTCATCTCAAATCACCTTCATCTCTAGACAGCATGGTCGGGTGCGGCGTTTGCCCACCGCGTATCTTCCCCAACTCATCCGGCTGAAAATAAAACACTTACAGATGGGAACCCTAGACACCGGTGCGGAGTCTATGTTGAGTGAAAGTCCCGGCTCCGCTTGCAATTGATCCGGACTTGCCTGGCAGTTGAAATTTCGGTTCGCGGTGGGGTGGAAAATCCTATAATCAGAGGACGCCATATGGCGGGAGCAACCACCTTGGGTGATCTGGCAAGTGCAATCGGAGTCCGGTCGCAGGAAGAAGCGGCCATTGTCGCGGAGTTGAAGGCCGGCTCGGAAGAGGCCTATGCCTGGCTGATTGGCGAGTTTCAGCAGCCGGTGTATGGACTGGTGTACCGGATCGTGAACGATCCGGCGGACGCGGCCGATACCACCCAGGACGTCTTCCTGAAAGTGTTTCGCGGGATGAAGCAGTTTCACGGTGAGTCCAGCCTGAAGACCTGGATCTATCGCATCGCGCTGCATGAGGCGGCGAATCGCAGACGATGGTGGTTCCGGCACAAGGCGCGCGAGACTTCGATTGAGCCGGTGGAATCGGACGGAATGGCCCCAGGGGAGAACGCGATGCAGGTGGCGTTGACCGATCGCGCCGACTCTCCGTTTGACAGCGTCGCGCATCACGAAGTCCAGCGGCGGGTGGTACAGGAACTGCAGAAGCTGGCGGAGCCGTATCGCACGACGCTGATTCTGCGTGATCTGGAAGACATGTCGTACGAGGAGATTGCCGAGGTGCTGGAGATTTCGCTGGGCACAGTGAAGTCGAGACTGACGCGCGGCAGAGAAGCCTTGCGGCAACGACTGGCGTCCTATGTGCGCGAGGTCGGAAATGAGCTGGGCTTGACCGCACCGGAAGAAACGCAGAGTGTGCGGCCACAGGTTGCTGGAGGGGGTAGAAGGGCTGAGGTGATGCCATGATTGGCAGAGAAATGCTGGGCACAGGAAGAACGAAGGAACTGCGGTGCCCGCAGGCGAAGCGGTTGTTCTCTCCATATCTGGACGGAGCAGTGACGGGTGCAGAGATGCTCGCGCTGCAGGACCACCTTGCGGACTGCGCGGAGTGCAGCGAACAATACCAATCGCTGCGGGAGACGCAGCGGTTGCTGACCAGCGTGGGGCGACCCAAGGCTCCGGCGGATCTGGGATTGCGGTTGCGGGTGGCGATTTCGCGAGAAGTGGCGCGGGCCAAGCGGCCTCCGTTTGAAGGATTGCTGGTGCGGTTGGAGAATTCTCTGCGGGGCCACATGGTTCCAGCGACGGCCGGCTTTCTGAGCGCGTTCATTATTTTTGGAATTGCGATGGTGTACTTTGTGGCGCCGTCGTCGCTGCAGGCGAATAACGATGTGCCGCTGGTCATGGTCAACACCGCGCCGCAGTTGGAGCAGAGTGCGTTCGGCATGGACACGATCAGCGCCGATTCGCTGGTGATCGAAGCTTATGTCGACGCGAACGGGCGGGTGCAGGATTACCGCATTCTCTCCGATACGGAAGAGTCGAAAGAAGTGCTGCCGCAGGTGAAGCGCATGCTGATCTTCACCACGTTTCGTCCAGCGCTCTCGATGGGACGTCCGACGGCGAGCCGGGCGGTGCTGTCGTTCTCGAAGATCAGCGTGAAAGGGTAAGGGAAGCGATCTAGCTCTATCCCTGCCGGGATTCTTACTTCTCAACGGCTCTAATTCTCAAATGCCCGCCAAGTGAAGCTCATGTGGCATGGGTGGATCGTTCGACGACTCTGGGCTGGTGTGCTCACGCTCGCCTATATACTTTGGGCTGTCGTGAGTCTTCCCAGACAGAGTGGCTGGGAGTTCTTATTCGGGGTTATTGTTTGTCCTGTGTTCTTGGTGTTCTATCTAATCCCGATCGCAGTTTTCAGCGCGAGCGTAGAACTAGTGGAGACAGGGCTCCGCGTTCGGCAATACGGGGAAACGACCCTCCCCTATTCAGACGTTCTAAAGTGTTGCAGCATATTTGCGGTCCCATTTCAGGTCTTGCTGATTATCACACGCAAACCTCTCCCGCTGAAGTTTCTCTATTGTAATGACCGATTGACAGAGCCGAGGACATCGCTCACGCAGGACGGCGAAATGGCAAGGGCGTTGAAAGCTAGAACAGAACGCGCCTAGGGAAAACCGGGGACTGTCCGGTTTTCCCAAATTGGGGGTTGCCCCACCCTTCCCGCGTCCTTTGCGGGAGGGTGGGCTTCGGCTTTATCGGCTCACAATGAAAGTCCCACCCTGTCTCCGCAAAGGGCGCGGAGA
>Ga0209698_10002552_pt1 | contig 20567 bp, 21 predicted proteins | sample LitLauG_LLR_2012_FD_187203 | JGI IMG/M metagenome (GOLD analysis project Ga0209698, IMG submission 187203) | Freshwater sediment microbial communities from Pennsylvania, USA - Little Laurel Run_MetaG_LLR_2012 (SPAdes) (version 2) | ecosystem: Environmental > Aquatic > Freshwater > Creek >...
GCGTTTACCTCACTGGCCGGCCACAGCTCCATGCGTGGACCACCTGGTTCGATCTGCCGTCGTTTGTTTTGATCCACCTCATCGTTCCGCTCGTCTACATCGTTTACTTTGTCGTTCAGGCCAGAAGGATGGAGCAACCTCGCGAGTTGCGCGATCGGCTCATGCTGGTCAACGTAACCGGGGTATTTCTCTTCTTCACGGTCGCGTCCGCGCCCGCGTACAGCCGTCTCTACGTCGTTTCACCTCCGGCCCTTGTGCTGCTCGTCTGGCTGTTCAGCGCAGCGTCGAAACGCCAGCGTGTGCTCTTAAGGCTGGCTTGGGTGGGTGTGCTCTGCATGTTGATCGCTCGACCGTTGGTGACACAGCTTCGTTGGAGGGCTTACCTCGACCTGCCCACCGGACGAACAGCATTTGTAGATCCGCTGCTGTACGAAAAATGCAGTTGGATGCTCTTGCACAGTCAACAGGGCGACTACTTCTTTGGCGATCATTTGCTGTCATTTACGCTTCAATTGCGAAATGTAGGCCGAGTCCCTTTCCTACGGCCGACGGAATATACCCGTCCGGAAGAAGTCGCTGACGCCATCACAGGATTGGAGAAGTTTCACGTCAGATTTGTCAGCTGGTACATCGGATTGGATCGCGAGAAGGACGCGTTGCTTCATCCGCAAGGGAATCACCTCGCCCCCATTCGGAAATATCTTCGTGAGCACTACCATGTCGCGCAGACGTTTACCAACGGCGACCAGATCTGGAAAAGAAATGAGTAGCTAGGCGCAAACGCGGTCAGGCTGATCAATGCTCGTTGGTTCCGATAATTCTCGGCCGGTGCTCTGTATCGGGAAAGCAGAATCCTTCATTCTCATGATTGGACCTTCGAAAAATATCCACGACAAGCTCGCTAATCCAATTGTGCCAGCAATCGCAAGAATGCTGCAGAGGGCTTCGAGCCCAGTGCTCGTCGCAAGCGAATTACGTCCAAGAAGTTTGACAAACACTAACTGGATCACTACGTACGTCGGCAAGTGAATCAAATACATCATGTAGCTGACGTTTCCCAGATGGGCGGCCCTTTTCGAGCGGAGAATTGAAGGAAGCGCTCCGAAAGCACCGCTCCATAGGGCACACACTCCAACGACCGACGCACACAAAATGGCGAGCAAGGAGAAACCCCAAAGGCTGAAGTTCAGAGTGGTTCGCACATCGACCCCACGCGAGATGCCGCAAATCTCAATTAGCCCGAGCAGGCACGTCCCTGCAAAGATTATGGTCGCGATCAGCCCGCGAGCCGCGGATCTCTTGTTGATAAATCCATGGCCGACTCCCCAGAAAAGAAGAGCGACGCATCCTCCGGCAGTGAGACTGTCGAAACGAAAAACGAAACCGATGCTCTCATCGATGTGAGGAGTGGTGTGTGCCAGTCCGCGGAGCAGTGGGCACACCACCAACGGAGCAACCGAAGAGATCAAAATGAGGCGGCGGCTACCTTTCAACACAATGGGCGCCCAGGCCAGGTAAAAGAGTTCTTCGACGGACAGCGACCAGTAGATGCCAAAGCAGTCTTTGAATTGCAGCAGCGAATATTCAAACTGCCTTGGCCCCTGTGGTAGCGGCGCGGTTCCATGCAAGGCCAGACGAGCAAGAGCTAGCTTAAGGAGGCCCGGCGTGGCAGAGGACAAGAACAGCGCGTGACGAACTACCTCTCGATGATTCACGTGTTCAGCATGCAAAAAAGCCGACAGGAGGATGAGCGTGAGTACCAGATAGTATGGTGGGAAGATTCTTAGCGTCCGTCGCCAGTAGAAGGTCCGGAACGGAGCTTCTTGCTCTCGTAATCGGAGCAAGATACCCGTGATGAGAAATCCTGATATAGCAAAAAACAGATCGACCCCGCACCATCCGAGGCCAAGTACATTCGCAAGCCGACTGTCGTGAGGGACGAAGTGCGCAGCGAGCACCAATAGAATCGCGATGGCTCGAAGTCCGTCTAACTCCTGGATGCGCCCCATGAGGAGTATCCCGTTCTTGCAGCGAGCGCCCGTGAGGCTAAGTGCAGGTCGGCGCAGTTTCGGGCTGCAGACGTTTGGCGTCAACGCTGGGCTTTGGCAGTTTCACGATGTTCTTCAGTTGACGGTTGATCCACAACTCAACAGGGAAGCTGTAGAAATCGTGATTCAAGCGAACGCGCGCCGGATAAGCTGTGAGGTGTTGAATTGCCTTCGCGAAACGCCCATGGCCATTCTTGGCGATCGGGTCACGATCGAACGCGATGCGCAAGTAGTCGCGCATCGTCTGCACTTTCTGATGATCCTTGCCTTTGAGCCAGGGCAGCACCGTGTAGCGCGGAAAATAATCGGCCCAACCTTCCAGAGTGGTTGGAACTTCAATGCCCAACTGCGCCGCTTTATGAAAAATCGGCGAGCCGGGGTATGGAGTGAAAATGTTGGTCCAGAACTCTGCCCCGGGGAATTTCTGGCATATATCCATCATGAAATTGACAGTCTCCCGCCGTTCCTTCGGGCCCTCTCCGGGAAATCCGAAGATGATGTTGAAGGACGGAATCACACCCGCCTTGATGCAGCGCTCAGTCGATTGGTAGATATCTCCGAGCACTTGAAAATCCTTGTCCATTAACTTCATCACGGTCGGAGAGGCGGTTTCGATTCCCTGGCAAATCTGGTGAAGTCCGGACCGGCGAAGGAGGGCTAATTCGTCGATCGTGAGTCGGGCCGTCAGGTTTGTCGTTGCCTGAATGCTCCATTTGAACGTGCTGCCAGCCTGAATCAGCGCTTCGGCAATCTGTAGCGAACGGTCCAGATCGACAAGGAAGTTATCGTCAGCCATCCACAATAGTTCGAGGCGATAGCGCCGTGTAAGTTCGATCGTCTCCTCGACCACTTGTTCGACCGGCAGGCAGTTCCACTTGCGGCCGTAGACGCCGGCATTGGTGCAATAAGCACAATTGAAGGGACACGCCAGGCTGGAAACATACATGGCCCAACGACGCCCGCAGATCTTCTCGTACGCATCGAAATCCGCGAGATGATAGGCCTTGGATGGCATTTGCTCCAGTCTCTTTAGAGGTCTTTCCGAAGTGAAATGAAGTTTGCCATCAACCTTGAATCCAATCCCGAGAACATCGGCGAGGGACGCATCGTCGCGCAGTCGGTTGGCGACCGCGAGCATGCTCTCTTCGCCCTGCGCGCGAACGATGATGTCGACGTAGGGAGCCTCGAGAGTCTGCGTAGGCAGCAACGATGGATGCCATCCTCCGAGGATGATGGGGAACTCCGGATCCCATTTCTTGATTGCCTTCGCGACTTCGACCGTTTCGCGGATCATTGGGCCGGTCACAAGAGAAATGCCCAGACAGAGCGCATCCTTTACTTCTTCCATGATCCGCTTCTTGTAGTCAGGCACGATGGAGGCGTCGACGATGCAGATTTCGTATCCCGCCTCAAGCAGCGGAGTCGAAATCGCGAGAATGCCTAGCGGAGCAGTCGCTTCAATGCTGGAAAACGATGCCACGAAGAATACGATCTTTTTCGACGATCTCATGCGACACCTTTCGTCGGTTTCATCCAGTCAATGCCATTAAACGCGGAAGTGAGAGACCCAAAAAATACCAACCGCAGGCGAGGTATTTGTCTCAGAATTGTCAAAACTCTGCAAAATCCGAGGTGCCACGAACCCGCATTCTGTCGATGGTTTCAGCGTTCCTCATGACAGAGTTATGACAAGGAATTGCTAGCACGCCTTGTCTCATTCCGGTTCCAACAATGTCGCAAAGGTGCTCCGCCGCAGCTTCTAAGATCCTCTGCTACGAAGTGCTCCCAGGCTCATGAAGCCTTCTTCGAGATCGGTAAGTAGCCGCCCGCCGAAGCGGACTTCGTGGCCCGGTTCAGCCAGCGCCAACGCGGAATCTCGCTGAGATATCGGGCCTGCGCCAGGGTGTAGTAGATGCCTCGCCGGAGCAAACGCTTTCGCTTCCGCCAATTGCTGTTCGGAAGCCACAAGGTTCTTCTGGCCGGCTGCGTGACATTTGAGAGAGGACACTCCTTCGCCGGACTGTGCGGGTCCGGTGCGCTCCCAGCGGGTTCGGCCCCGTACTGTTGTTGAAGAAAAAGCACCAGCTTTGAACGAGGACACAAACTCAGCTCATACACCGGCAACTCGGAAAATGCCCATTTCCGGGCGTAGTTCTCAATCCATACGCGAGCTGCCGGACGGATCCTCGCTGCCCAATCCTGAATCACCTGGGGAACGGGAGCGCCAAACAGTTGCGCCACGAGTTCCACCACGATCACGGCAAACTCTCGCACTATTATGTTGTCTTGCACCCGACGCGCCACTGCGCTCCACAGATCCTGATCTGACGCGCGCCGTTTGAGAAAATATCCGATTTCGAATAGGCACGACATGCGTATCCATTGCGTGAACAGATGACGGCATGCGTGCAACACCTGTAGCAGGAACGCGTCCTCGTCCGACAGCGCAGAAAATGTAAGGCCATTCCAGTGACGCGTTCGAGCCTGATCCAGCGAAAACAATGGCGGAATCCACTGCAAACCGTGCATCTCGTTGTCCCAGACATCGGTGTGCAATTCAATCGCGTGTCCCGCTTCTGGTGAATATTGCAAATGATCGCGGGAGGGTTTGGCTCCGGGAGAAACGAAGATCGATTCCTTATCCGACACCGAGTCTTGCGGTACGTATCCGGCATCGAGCAATACGCGCCGTGCTGCGGATAACGATTGTGGATCTATCAAGTAATCGATGTCAGACTGATGGCGAAGAGCCGCCGCCGGGCAGAATTCGGGAACGAGGGAAAATCCCTTCACCACGGCATACCGCACTGCCGCGTCGTCGAATCTTTTGTTAATCGACCGGAAGCTTCTTGACATATCGTCCACTCGCGTCTGGTTCAACGCAAAATTGCGCTGTAGTCGTGACAGCACAGACGCAGGTACGAGTCGAGTCGTCTTTGTATCGATCAGTCTGCGCAGAAAGAAGAACGCCAATCCCGCATCCCCCATCCATTGCTGGACGCGGTTCCATTCTCGGGGGGTGAATGCTTCGATGGCGTTGGCGGCCGTGCTACTTTCGCCTGAGAAGTTCAGAAATCTAACGATGTCTTCCGCCGGGGCTCTCTTCACGACTACATCTCCTCTGTTGCGCCTGAAGCATGGCAGCGCCGTGAATGTACTGGGTCGGGCTGAAGCTCTGCTGAACTAAGTGCATTCCTTCGGAAATGGCAAATCAGAACCGCAGGTATTTGGCAGGCTTCGGCGAAGGATGCAGATTTGCCGGCTTTTGCAAAGAGAGGCCGTTCCGGTTCACCGAGAAAGAGGGGTAGATGTTCCGAGCACTCGAAACCGTTCGCAGAAAATGCTTGCACGATTTGTTCGGTGGACCACGGCTGCACGTGGATTTGAAGGGCCGTTGCACCATCGCGAAAGCCGACGCGCCAACCTCGTGCGTAGGCATCGGGATGTAGATCGCTGACGAAAACATCCGCGCCATTCTTCGTGACACGGCTCAACTCTCTTGCCATGCGGCCCATGTCGGCGACATGGCCCAGAGCAAAAGAACATATTGCGAGATCGAAGGCTGCATTGGGGAGCGGCAGGCTTTCGCACGCAGCTTGAGCAAGATGCTCTCGAAGGGCGTTTTTCCGTGCTCCAACTCCGAGCATGGCTAGTGAGAGATCAACCCCAATTCCTGCGGCGCATTCACGCGCAACGAACTTCTCCAGCCACCGTCCCGTGCCGCACGCCAGATCGAGAACGACTTTGCCGCGCAGGTCGGAGAACAGAGGGGTGAGAAAGCGGTCTTCACGCGCGAGGAGTGGATTTGGCACATCGTCGTAGCTGGCTGCCCAGCGATCGTAGCCTTCCACGACTTGAAGCTGTAAGGTCGTCGATTCGATCTCTCGCCTCGATTCTTGTCAACGATCCTGCGAAACAGGCAACGATGTCTACAGACTCTCTGCCTTGGGTTTTCGCAGCTCGATGAATTGCTGCATCCACCTCAATTCCAACGGTGCTGTATATACACCGAGCCGGTAGCGCCAGCTGCTCAGGGCTTTCAATGCCAAACGACCCCAGCCGGGCAGCCGGATGTCTTGCACCGTCGGCCAACGTGAGGAGACAACGAGCTCAAAATTGTCGATCAATTGTTTTGTCGTGGGCCGCAACCAGGGAGTCTGCGGATCTTTCTGGGTGGCGAAACGCTGCCAATGCTCTGTCGCCCACTCATCAGGCGTAGTCGGGAACTGGACTTTATCTTCAACGTCGCCATACATCCGGGCTCGTTGGGGCACCGGTGTGTAATGTTCGACGATAATCTCGGCGTCCGGATTCAGCCGTTTCAATTGCCGTATGAATCCGATGCACTCGCGCGTGTCGCTCTCGGGATCCTTCGGATCTCCAAAGATGATCGAGAATTCCGGGATAATGCCAAATCTCCTGATGCGCGAGGCGAGCGCTACAGTATCCTCCGCGCGCAGATCCTTGTTCATATCCTTCAACCGCTCGTTCGATCCCGATTCGGCTCCAAAGAAAATCATGGTGCAGCCTGCGCGACGGAGGGCTTCGAACGTGTCGTCGGAGTAGCGCATCATGATGTCGGAGCGGCCTTCGCACCACCAGCGCAACTTCAGTGGAGCAAGACGATCCGCGAGTTCACGCGTGTGGTCTTCTCGCAGAAAAAAGTTGTTGTCGTAGAACTGCACCGCATCGACCCCGTAGGTTCGGACCAGATGCCGCAACATGCCTTCCGTGCGAGCGGGAGATTCCATTTTTTCGCGGCTGCCAGAGAATGTAACCACACCGCAGAAATTGCAGCGATACGGACACCCCAGGCTTGCTTGATGGACCGCCGTTCGTCTTCCAAGGAAAGTTGGCAGAAAATACTTTTCCGCGGGAATCCGGTGGTATGGATACCACGGAAAATCATCCAGGCTCCTCATAGGGCGCTCTGGGTTGTGGCACGCCTTGCTGTCGGAAGTCTTGTAGGAGAGACCTGGGATATCTTTGAGATCGCGGTGACCGCGGATCGCATCCAGCAAATCGAGGAACGTTTGCTCTCCTTGGCCGCGCACCGCGTAATCAACGTAACCCGCGTTGAGTGCTGCAGACGTATAGTTCGAGGCGAAATATCCTCCCCAAACGATTGGCAACTGCGGAAAGCGTGCACGGATCTCACGGCAGCTGGCAACCGCGCCGACTGTTTGCGGGCCCGGCATCACCGTGACTGCGAGTAGCTCGACCGGACGCTCTTTGATGATGGCAATCAGGTTCTCGGTGGGGTTGGGATCGAGGTTGCCGTCCACAATGGCGATGTCTTCTTTGCCTTCCACAACTGCTGCAATCGCGAGAATGGACAACGGCAGCCGCCGGTTGCGAGGTTTAGTGGCTTTCGGGTTGTAGAAAAGAATCATTGCCGAAGCGAACTCTGGGCGGTGCGTTCGTGCGCTACATGCGTTCTAGCTCGCTGATCAGTACGGCAGAAAGCTATCAATCCCGGTTCGCAGATTTGTCTCAGTTTTGTCAAAAGTCTGCAATTTCCACTTCACATCGAGCGGGAAGAATTCGTGACTTTGCGAGCCGCGACACACGCCCTTTTCGGCCAACCCAAAGTGACAGACATTTGACAATCCGATGACAATCGCTCGCCTCACGCGACCTATCGTGCCTTAGCCACAACGAGTTGAGCGATTTTGTCCCGGAAAAACAAAGTCGTCCTGTTCTACCCACCTTACGACGGCCCACCGTTGGGCGCGCCTCTGTCACTGCTCTGTCTCGCTTCTCCGTTGCTGGAGGCTGGGTTTAACGTCAAGCTCATCGACAATCTGATTGCGCCGGACTATGAGGCAACCATCCTTCGGGAAACAGAAGGCGCGCTGCTGTTGGGTATCTCGGTTCTTACCGGGCCACACATCGGCGCCGCTATCCGTGTTTCACAGGCGGTTAAGAAGCTGAATCCAACTCTGCCGATTGTTTTTGGCGGTTGGCATGCAAGCTTGGCTACAGAACAGACCTTGCGTGAGCCCTATGTGGATGCGATTGTACGAGGCCAGGGGGAACTGACTCTACTTGAGTTGGCTCAGAGAATTGCAGAAGGGCAAGACTGGCACGGGGTCCGCGGACTTTCGTTCATAGATGGCGACGGCCGAATTGTTCACGAACCCGAGAGGCCTGTGGCCGACATCAACACGCTTCCCGCGCCGGCCTACAAACTGGTCGATCCAGGCATTTACGCAGCAGCCTCGGGTATTCGACAACTCGCCTATACCAGCAGCGTCGGTTGCCCTTACCAGTGCAATTACTGCACCGACCAGGTGTTCTACAAGCGACGGTTTAACGCCTATCGCGTCGAACGCGTGGTGAGCGACCTCGCGGAACTGGTTCCACGCTACAACATTGAGCACGTTCCCCTCTTTGACTCGAATTTCCTGGTCGACCGCAAGCGGGCTGTCGCCATCGCTAAGGGAATCATTGCCACTGGAGTCAAATTCCAGTGGGACTTCCAGACATCCACGGATTTTCTGGCGCTCATGAGCGAAGACGACGTGCGGTTGCTTGCCGAGAGTGGAGTTCACCACATTGGGTTCGGCACGGAATCCGCTTCGCAAGAAGTACTGGCCCTCATGAATAAGCGCTTCCAGCATGTCGACCAGATGGTCGAGACTGCGCGCAAAACCAACCTGGCTGGGATTCACGTTGTGTTCAACATCATTCTTGGTTACCCGGGCGAGACAGAGGAGCAACGACAGCAAACATTTCGCATCATGAGTGATATTGCCCGGGAATACTCTAACGTCAGCTTCTCGCCCAACATTTTTACGCCTTATCCGGGAATTCCGATCTGGCCACAATTGAAAGAAATGGGTGTCCGGGAACCACAGTCCCTGGAAGAGTGGGAGACTCTGGCACTCGGCACCAACGTACTTCCCTGGCTGCGTGGGGACGAATTGCGTCGCTTGCGGCGCAGCCTCGACTACTTCCTTCTGAACAACCAGATTCGAAAAGTCACGGCCACAATTCCATGGGGGAAGCGCAGTATCCGGCGGATGCTCGGAGCGCCAGTGCGCTGGCGAATCGGTAAGAGCCGCTACTCATTTCCCTGGGAGCTCTGGGTATCTCGGGCGGTGGAAAAAGTTGTGACCCGGCGTTCGCTGCTGACTGGGCAGCCTCTGGAGCGGACGCAGGAAGTGTGTTGATGAAACATACGGACATTTAAGGGAAAACTGACATGGCAGATGTCCTTCTGACTCACTCCTATCATCTCTACTACGACCGCAAGCAAGTGCGGAAAATGCAGCCGTATCCGCCACTCGGCACGCTCTATGCCTCAGCCCTGTTGCGGAACGCCGGAATCTCTGTTGCTCTGTTTGACACGATGTTGAATGACCCCGGAATAGGATTTGAATCGGCGCTCAAACAACACTGCCCCAGGATCGTGGTCGTCTTTGAAGACAATTTCAATTTCCTTTCTAAAATGTGCCTGACGCGAATGCGTGAAGTCGCTTATCGCATCCTCGAAACGTCACGACATTCGGGCGCCACAGTGTTGGTGAATGGATCGGACGCATCGGATCATACCCTGGACTATTTGCAGCAGGGATTTCGGGGCGTCTTGCTTGGCGAAGCTGAATGCACGTTACTGGAAGCTGTAACCCACATTCTGCGCGGGGACGAAGAGGGTCTCAACCGAGTTGCTGGACTCGCTTATCTCGACAGAACAACCGGCGATGTAGTCAGAACCGGACGACGCGAATTCATCCATGACCTGGATCATCTGCCTTTCCCCTCCCGCGATCTGATCGATACCCGCGCATACAGAAATGCATGGAAGCAGGCGCATGGATACTTTTCCCTGAATATTGTGGCGAGCCGCGGCTGTCCTTACCGCTGCAACTGGTGTGCGAAGCCGATCTACGGCGATTCATTCTCTGTTCGCTCAGCGGCCCGGGTGGCGGAAGAGATGCGCCAACTGAAGCACGACTTCGGAGCCGATCATCTGTGGTTCGCCGACGATATTTTTGGATTGCGCCCGAAATGGGTTCGCCAACTCGCCGACGAGGTAGAGAAACTGGATGCAGCGATCCCATTCAAAATGCAGTCTCGCGTCGATTTGATGACGCCCGACACGGTGCGCGCCCTGCGTCGTGCCGGATGCACCGAGGTTTGGATGGGCGCTGAGTCCGGCTCGCAAAAAATCCTGGATGCGATGGACAAAGGCACGCGCGTCGATCAGATCACGAAAGCTCGCGAAAACCTGAGACGTGAAGGAATTCGCGCCTGCTATTTCCTGCAATTCGGATATCCCGGCGAAACCTGGAAAGACATTCAGAATACGATCCGCCTGGTTCGTGATACCCGTCCTGACGATATCGGCGTCTCCGTTTCGTATCCGCTGCCGGGGACCAAGTTTTTCGATCGTGTACAGGCTCAACTAGGAGATAAGACGAACTGGTCTGACAGCGAAGATCTCGCCATGATGTTCCAGGGCACCTACACGAACGAGCTCTATCGCGCCCTGCACGATGCGCTTCACGCTCAGGTCGATTACTGGAATTCCTGCTCTACCAAGCATGGGGCAGAGAAGCGACGCGACCCTAGCGGGCCGGACGAACTTTGGCGCCGTGTCATGGAACTGGAGAAAACCTGCCGCAATCCCAGGCCCACGGTGTTCGCCAGTTCCTCTCGCGACAACCTTGTGCAGTTGCAGTCACACAGTTACGCGACGAACTTCGATGAGCTGTTAAGCGTGCTTGCGAGTTAACCGCAATGGACATTCTTCTCACCCACGGCTATTTCCTGTATGAGGACCCCAAGGAGCTTCAGATCATGAAGCCCTACCCGCCTTTGGGGATCCTTTATATCTGCTCGCATTTGCGCAAGAAAGGCCTGCATGCCGAAGTGTTCGATTCGACGTTTTCCTCGCGTGAGCAATTGTGGGACGTACTGAAGAAAGGACCGCCATCCGTCCTTGGCATCTATGCCAACCTGATGACCCGTTCGAATGTAGTCGAGATTCTGGACATGGCGAAAAGAATGGGCTGGCAGACGGTCGTAGGAGGCCCAGAACCTGGTGCCTATGTTCAGGAGTACCTCTCAGCCGGCGCTGACGTGGTGGTGATCGGGGAGGGCGAACTCACCCTGGAAGAGTTGGTACCCGCGTTGCATTCTCAAGCCGGCGATCTACATCGAATCGACGGAATTGCGTTCAAGGCTTCAGACGGTTCGGTTGTGCGCACCAAGCCTCGCGAGCAGATCAGAGATATCGACGCGCAGCCTTGGCCCGCGCGGAAATTGATCGATATGTCGCGTTACGTTTCCGTATGGCGGGAGCATCACGGGATGGGCTCAGTTTCGCTCATTACGGCTCGAGGCTGCCCGTATCACTGCCGCTGGTGTAGTCACGAAGTTTTCGGAAAGACGCATCGGCGCAGGACTCCGACCTCGGTGGCCGACGAACTCGAATGGCTCATCAAGCGCTACGAACCGCAAATGGCATGGATGGCCGACGACGTCTTCACCATTCATCAGGGCTGGCTCTTTCAATACGCCGCGGAATTGAAACGCCGCGGCGTGAAGTTGCCCTTCGAATGCATCTCAAGAGCCGACAGGCTGAATCTTCGAGTCGTTGAGACGTTGGCCGAGATGGGCTGCTTCCGGGTCTGGATCGGTTCCGAAAGCGGTTCGCAGCGAGTCCTCGACGCCATGGAGCGCGGTGTGACGATTGAGCAAGTGCAAACCGCAGTCGCGCTTTGCCGATCCGTGGGAATACAGACGGGGATGTTCCTGATGTGGGGTTACGAAGGCGAGGAACTTTCTGACATTGAGGCCACCGTCGAGCACGTCAAGAAGACAGACCCCGATATCTTCTTCACCACGGTCGCATATCCGATCAAGGGGACACCGTATTTTTCTGATGTCGCCGATCGCGTGGAAGGACTCAAGCTATGGAAGGACAGTTCCGACAGGGAATTTCGCATTCGTAATCGACACTCACGCGAGTTCTACAAGTTTGCTGACAAGCTGCTTCGCAGCGAAGTGGAGTTGAAGCGGATGGGGCTTAAGCCTGATGCGGACCCGATGAACCTCGCAGCGCTGCAGAATGGAATCGCCGAAGCACGCGCTGGATTGCAGGCGACACACGCCGAGGTGGAGGCCTGAAGCATGTGGACCGTGTCCCATTCAGCATTGTCCGCTCCATTTGATGCCGTCGCTGCCACTTACGACGACACGTTCACTTCCTCGAGCATCGGCAATGCGCAGCGAGGTGCGGTGTGGAGAGAGCTGACCAAGGCTTTTCACGCCGGCGATCGTGTGCTGGAGATCGGCTGCGGTACGGGCGTGGATGCATGCTACCTCGCGGAACATGGCGTGGAGGTACTTGCATCCGATCCGTCGCCTCAAATGATTGACGTAGCCTCTCGCCGCGTGAGGCACGGACAGTTGCAATCGCTGGTACACACCAAAATTCTCAGCGCCGACGAGATTTCTAATCTGCCAGCCGATGATCCGTTCGACGGAGCGTTCTCGAACTTTGGCGCTTTGAATTGCGTCGCAGACCTCAAGTCAGTCGCACGAGAACTTGCCCGGTTGCTCAGGCCCGGCGCCTCAGTTCTTCTATGCTGGATGGGCCCATATTGCTTGTGGGAGATTGGTCGGTATCTTGGTCTGGGAAATGCAGGTAAAGCTTTTCGCCGCATCCATCGAGATGGGATCATCGCGAAGCTTGGTGACGGAGCATCCTTTCGTGTTTGTTATCCTTCAGCGAGATCTCTCGCCCGAGCCTTCGCACCGGAATTTCAGGTGAAATCCGTTCGAGGCATCGGAGTTGCCGTGCCGCCCAGCTACATGGAACCGTGGGCCCGGCGTCATCCGCGAGTACTGGCACTGTGCGACAGGCTTGATTCGTGGTTCGGGGACTGTCCCGGCATCCGGTTGCTGGGCGACCACGTCCTGGTGCGACTGCACCGCGTCTCGTGTGACGGGGGATGAACACGCTCGTATCCATCGCGACAGTTGGAGACAGGACTGCGTTGGCAGCGCACGAAATTCACGCTTTGCCAGTGCTCGTGATCTTTCCGCACAACCAATGCAATTGCCGATGCGTAATGTGCGATATCTGGCGGATTCGTGAGGCCAGAGAGATTACGCCCGCCGATCTTGAACCGCTCCTGGAGTCGTTCCGACGGCTCGGCTTACGTTGGGTGGTTTTTTCCGGAGGTGAGCCGCAACTCAATCAGAAATGGTCCTCACTGGCGCAGATCTTTCGATCCGCTGGAATCCGCGTGACTCTGTTGACTGCAGGATTGCTACTGAAAGAACAAGCACAGCTCGTCGCCGAGGTTGTGGACGATGTGATTGTCTCGCTGGACGGCCCGCCCGCCATCCACAATCACATTCGCCGGGTTCGTGATGCCTTTGAGCGATTGTCCGATGGCGTCACCGCGCTGCGGCAAGTTCGTCCGAGCATGCCAGTGCGGGCCCGTTGCACGGTACAAAAGCAGAATTGTCATGCGCTCCGCGCAGTTGTCCGTTCGGCGAAAGAGATCGGTCTGAATTCTGTTTCATTTCTAGCGGTCGACTTCACTTCGAGCGCTTTTAATCGCCCTGAAGGATGGCAGCCAGATCACGCCGGTCGCGTCGTATTGACCTCAAAAGAGGTCGAAGCACTGGTCGCCGAAGTCGAGCACCTGATTTCCGAATGTCGTCTCGATTTTGCATCGGGCTTCATCGTCGAAAATCCGCAGAAACTGCGACGAATCGCTCAGCATTTCCGCGCACACCTCGGGTTGGCCGAAAATGTGGCACCGCGCTGCAACGCACCTTGGGTCTCAGCAGTAATCGAAGCTTCGGGCGACGTTCGCCCCTGTTTCTTTCACCGGGCGTTAGGAAATGTTCACCGCCAGTCATTCGTCGAGATCATTAATAGCCGCGAAGCTTTAGAGTTCCGCGCGAGCCTCGATGTGAGCCGCAATGACACTTGCCGGCGCTGTGTCTGTTCCCTCTATGTGCAGCAGGGAAACGATTTGACAAACCAGTAGTCGCTCCGAACTATCTCATCCTTCCGCTCACTGCTTGAACGTAAAGTCCAATGTCTTTGCCTCTCCAGTTCCAACAGTGATTTTCTGGCTCTGAGGCGGCATCTTTTCCTGCCAGGCTGTAATCGTGTAGGTACCCGGAGGCAGGTCCTTAATCTCAAAGTTGCCACTCTTGTCAGTCACCGCAAAATAGGGATGCTTCAAGACCGCAATGTAGCCCTTCATCCACGGATGCACATTGCATTTCACTGGAATCGCAACTTCTTCGCGAGCAAATGCCTGCTCCATCGGCATTCCGTGGGGCTGCGTCATATTCCATTCCCGATTGTTGTTCGGATTCGGGTGAATATTGTGCGTGGTCTCATCGCTGTTCACTACATCGAGTTTCTGTCCGGCCTGCAGCGCCAGCACATGCGGCTTGTACTGGCATCCTTTCTGTTCGAGCACAGCCGGTTGCGCCGGGGGCTGAAAATTGTGATTTGTGAGTCCGTCGGATACGTAGACAACGACATTGGCAAATCCGCTATCGGCGCCGACGACAAAATCCTCAGTCGTGGCAGGTGTCGAATGAGCCTTAGCGCACAGTGGATCTTGCGACATGTCGATGCGGGAAGGTTTTGGCGGGGCGCCGTCAAATTTCACCGTTCCTTTCACAGACGATGGCGCATCAGCCGGAGCCCAGCCCGACAGAGGTCCTACGGAAACCATCAACGCCGCAAGAATACCAGCTGCGACAAATGAGGATTGCAGTTTCATCTCATATCCTGCTTTCTTGTTGCGTGAACATCAGAGAGAATCGAGCCGAACGTGCGTGATGCTCGGCTATGCATTCACTGTCCCACTGGTTCGATCTTCACCTTGGCATGCATCTTGTGGTTGCTAAGCGACCGGATGTAGTGGACGACGTCCCACCGCTGGTCGGCCGTCATGGCACTGCCGAACGATGGCATCGGAGTCCCATCCAGCCCGGTGACCAGGTCGCGGAACATGTCCCGATCAGTTTCGCCGCACTTGAAACGTGATCCGCTGGTGAAGTCGAAAGGCGTTATCGGATAGCCCTTGCTGTCAGTCAAGGTAGCCGCGGAAGGCCCATTGCCTCGCCCATCCTTGCCGTGACACGACCAGCAATTCATGCTTTGGAAGAGTTGCTCTCCGCGCTGGATGCTTTCAGGATTAGACGGCGATTCTGGCGGAATCTCGACGGCCGGGCCTGGCTTTTCTTCCTGGAACGCGGAAGAAAATGTCTTGATATAGGCGATAAGGTCGACGCGCTCCTGGCGCAGCAACGGTTTCCACGAAGGCATTCCACTCGCGTGGATGCCGCGACTGATCGTGTCGAACAGATCGCTGTCGAGCGGGAGAGAGCCGCTGGGCGTCGACCGGCATTTGAACACCGCTTTCGTGAAGTCACGCGGTTTCGGATCCAGATAAGGCGCACTTTCCCCGCGTCCATCCCCATAAGGGCCATGGCAGAAGATGCAGTAGCGCGTATAGAGCGCCTTGCCTCGTTTGGCATTGCCCACCAAGTTGCCGACATGGGTTTCTTGCGCAAAGACAGACACGCACAGGACCAGAAGGGTGCAAATAGCCGTGCTTCCTAATTTCGATCGTGTGCCCACGGCATCATCTCCTCAGAAATCAAAATCAAATCCCATCAGATAACTGTTATGGAAATCGTCTTTACCCGACAGAGGCGCGGCTCCCGCGTTGCTGATGCGTGAGTACTCCTGGAGCCAAGCGAGCCCAGCCCGCGGACTCATAATCGGATACCAGCGGTACCCGACGGTCCATGTATCGAGGTTTCCAGCGTTGGTAGGGATGCTCGGGTTTGCCTGCCGCGACATTCGATCTAATTCGTACCTGGCAAGGAATATCAGGCGAGTGTTGGGATTGTAGTGAGCTTCTACAAATCCTCCGTTAAATGTGGGCGCAACTGCACCGAGCGGCAACAAAGAGGGCTGATTGGCAGGTACGGAATTTCCAAGAAAGACGTTGTCGTAGCCGTGCATGAAGAACGTGTAGAAGTCGAACTGCTTCACGAACCAATGCCCGTAAGCTCCCACGCGGTAGAAGCTGCGGTTCCCCTGCCCAGTGCCTGGAATCGGGATTCCATTATTCGTTTGAAAGTAGGTTGGCGATCTGCCGAAGAGCCCATACGCACCCAGCTGTTGCCTGCCGAACCATGGGACCTCAAACGATTGATTGAAATTGGCGTAGACATCATAGGCTTGATTCGTGGGCAAGCCGGTGCCTCCATTACTGTCGGTCACGACAGCGACGGAGTATCGCGTGGCATCGTTGTGGCCTGACAGTTCCACGCCGAGTTGGGGGAATCCGATTCCGACGAAAGCATTTGTGTCGCCAGGCGGAGTATAGAAGTAGGTGTAGTACGCGGCGCCAGTGTTGTTGAGCGTGAGCGAGCGTTCCTGAGAGATGGGTTCATCGAGTTCGAACTTACCCATTTTGACGTTGAGCCACGACGATCCAGCGAGATTGTCGAGACGCACCCACGATTGGGCCAAATTAATGTCGCTGCTTCCAATGAACGGCTGGATAAAGAACGAAATATTCTTGTAGAGAGTTCCCGCTGTGATCACATCAAGGCCGTGCAGATCAAAGCCGGAAGTCGTGACTGAGGCTTCCACGTGGCCGTTATTTGAACTGCCCGGAGTTGCATCAATGATCTGGCGGTTGTTGTTTTCGCGATGCCATATCGGCGTGGTGCGAAACATGATCGGCCAATAGGAGGGGTCCTGATAGATGGGAGCGTCACGCTCGTTGCCCAGTTGATATCCATTGTCTTTGAAGTGCTGCCCGAAGTTGTTCAGCATCGGCCAGCCTTCATGGCAGGCCGAACACGGCAACCCGTACTTGCGAGCGAATGCGGGAATTCCGTAAGCCTGCTGGATATTGGCGAGTAGCAGCCCAAAGGCCAGCCACCGCAAGCGGTTCCATCTTGACCATCGCATTGTCATGTTCTGTCTCCTACCTCAGTCAGCATGCCCCTCGGAAAGCGAATCGGACCCTTCTTGAGGGACAAACTTGTAACCCGCACCATGGACTGTCCGAAGAAGTACGGGACAGTTCGGATCGTTTTCGATTTTCTGCCGCAGCTTCGCGATGCAGTTGTCGACCGTGCGATAACTCGATCGTTGCCGCCGTGGCCAGGCAAAGTTGATGAGCTTCTGGCGCGAAACCACAACCCGCGGTCGAGAAAGCAGGAACCTCAGTACTTTGAATTCCCGCAGTGTGATCTCGATGGACCGGCCGGCGCGTGACAGTTCCATGGTCCTGAAATCCAGAGAGAGCTCTCCGTACTGCGCGACCTGATTGGGTTTTCCCGGTTCGAGGTCCGTCATCGTCAGGTTTGCAGCTGTCAACGAATTCGATCGCTGCTTACCTTAGCGCAGCAAACGTAATGGACTTGTCACAAATCCGTCACAATGTTGTTAAATCCGTGCCAACAGGAATGGTCGGGGATCAGGGACAAGGGCCAGGAAAGGTGTACAGCTATGAATACAAAACTGAATTCGGGAGCTTGCAGATTATCGATTTGTGGAAGGCAGACCTAAGCTAAGCGGAGTCGCACACTGCGGCGGGGATCATGGCTGCAGTTTCATCGTCTTTTACTTCGATGTACTTTCGCTCGAGAACCCGTGGGCGCTTTCTTCTTCAATTTGGCCTGATTGTATTCAACGGCAGCACGGACTAGAGTTCTTAGAGCACGCTCGTTGATGTTATCGCCCTCGAACAAATCGATCGCTCGCCACGCGTTACCTCCGAGGCCCGCGTTGAAGAGCTTGTCAGGATCTGGGAGGTCCGCGCCGTGGGAAAACGTAAGCTTCACCTTGTCTTTGTGAGCGTTCCCGACTGCGATGATTCCGTCCCGAGACCACACTGGGCTTCCCATCCACTTCCATTCCTCGATGATCTCGCGGTCGGCATCAAGGATACTTTTACGGATGCTGGCTAATGTTTTGCCGCGCCAGTCTGTGAGTTTCGCAATCAGTGCGTCAATGCATTCCGATGGATTCATTGGATTCATGCCCCGAATGTTGGTCACTTCGTCATGAGGGCTGTTTTTGTTGAATAAATTCAAGGTCCAAAATCTAGACCCTTAGCGAGCTACGGAACCCCCTGGCGGCATAGTACGATTCCGCACCGTTGTGATACAGGAAAACAGTGTTGTAGCGTCGATCACAAAAGAGGGCGCCGCCGAGTTTCCTGATATTCGAAGGTGTTTTCACCCAGCTTGACGTTTTGGTATCGAAATCTCCCAGTCTCTGCAACTCCCGATATTGTTCTTCCGCTAGAAGTTCAACGCCCATGGCCGCGGCCACGTCCGCGGCGTTATTTGTTGGCTTATTCTCTTTCCTTGAGTCCAGCGCGGCGCGGTCGTAGCAAAGACTTCTGCGGCCTCTCGGACTTTCCGGCGAACAATCATAAAAAATGTATTCGCCGGTCTTTTTGTCATGACCAACCACATCCGGTTCACCGCCCGTACTTTCCATTTCATTCAGTGACCAGAGTTTTTCCTTATTCGCTTCCAGCTTTGCCTGAACTTTGGCCCATTCAAGACCTTCATGGCGGTTCATGTTTTTCTCAAAGCGGGCATTCAATGCCTTGAGTAGCTCTTCTCGTTGTGTTTTTGAAAGGTTTACGTTTGACATGGTTCCTTCTTAGGTTGGAAAAGGGATGGATTCGACGCATGCTGAATGCATGACTAATGCAAATTCAAGAACGGCGTCAACGGGAAGATTATCTCGCAAACCCCGTCTTTCCGAAGGACTCGCCGCCGATCGGAGCTCACAGATTCGCGTACGCACTTGTGTCACCCGCCGACCTTTTCGAAATAAGTCTTCGAACGACATGGCCTTTCCACATCCAAAGTCCCGAGAGAACAAGCACAGGAACGAAGACAAGCCGAGTCGCCGGAGCGTAGTTCGGAATGTTGTCAAACGGACTATAGATATAGCCGAAAATCGGAATAGCCATGATGACGTGAATCCAGCGAAAAATCGCGCGCGCGATACCTCGGTTCACGGTGTTGGCTGATGTGGCCATGATGTCACTCCTTATCAATTTACGATTCTTGAGCCGCCTTAGGCGGCCAGCTGGGAGTTTCAATCCCAAACTGTTTGGCATACTCCGTGTGCAGCCGCTGCCAGCCGCCGAACTTCATGGCCTCGGGGCCAACCATACGGCCGAGGGGAGTTCCGCTGAGAAGGTGATCGAGAACATCGAAACAAATGTGCCACCCGGCAGCCCCCATTGCAATGAAGCGGTGACCGATGTTGGTCCACAGCGTTAGGCGCGTGCCGTTACCTGAGGCTTCGAGTTCCCATCGCATATCGAAGCCGCCCCACTTGTACTCAAGCACCTCGGGAGCGTCGGCTCGCGCCACTGTCGTTTCGGTAATCCGCGGCGCGGGCGCTCCCACCGTGGTGAGCTTCACCCTGGCTCCGGCCGAACCAAGGTTCCCATCGGCGTCGAAGGGCGCCCACTCCCGCAGATGCGCCGGGTCGGTGATCGCCTCCCAGACTTTTTCCGGCGAGTGACGCAGTTCTCGGACGAGAACGAGTGTCCACTTTTCTTCACCGTTTTGTCCCCGGTCTTTTTGTATGTGCGCCAGAGTGGCCGGCCCAGGTGTGTATTGCTCGCGGTCGTTCATCGATCTTCTCCGTGCTGAACGTTCGTGCTACCAGCGTGCCAGCTGGGTGAGCTGGATGAGGTTGCCGCAAGTATCCTTCAGCATAGCAATGGTCGAGCCGGTTACGTCGGTGGGCGGCATCGTGAACTCGGCGCCCCGATCCTTGATCCGCTCGTAGTCGCCCTTAACGTCGTCAGTGAAAAACATGATTGCAGGCTGGTTCTGTTGAAAGATCGCCTGCTGATACTCCTTGGCCGCGGGGTTGTTGTTCAGCGCCAGTTGCAGCTCAGTGCCGTGCGGCTCCTCGGGCGAGGCCACGGTCAACCAACGATAGGGGCCCTGACTGAAATCTGCCTTCTTGGCCAAGCCCAGTACTTCCGTATAGAAGCGCAGGGCATTGTCCTGGTTGTCGACGTAGATGCTGGTCACTTTGATTTTCACTTCGTTTCTCCTTTCTCACTTTCGCGGTTTGGCCGCGTTGTCTTTTTCCCTGTCTTGCTTTTCGTTGGTGTGGACTGATCCATGCGGTCGAGGTAGCGTGCGAGAGCATCCACGTGAGCGGACCAGAACTGGCGGAACTGAGCCAGCCAGGCATCCAGCTCCTGAAACGGTTCAGGCTTCAGCCGGTAGAGACGGCGCTGTGCGTCCACCGTGGATTCCACGAAACCCGCATCTCGCAGCACGCGCAGGTGCTTTGACACCGTCGGCTGCGGCATACGAAGCTGACGCTCGATCTCTCCCACCGACTGTTGTGAAGAGACAAGGAGGCTCAATATCGCCCGGCGGTTCGGCTCTGCAACGATTTCGAATACCGATTCCATGTCTTTGTATATACTCTACAGAGCATATACGTGT
>Ga0209698_10002553_pt1 | contig 20563 bp, 15 predicted proteins | sample LitLauG_LLR_2012_FD_187203 | JGI IMG/M metagenome (GOLD analysis project Ga0209698, IMG submission 187203) | Freshwater sediment microbial communities from Pennsylvania, USA - Little Laurel Run_MetaG_LLR_2012 (SPAdes) (version 2) | ecosystem: Environmental > Aquatic > Freshwater > Creek >...
TGTTGACGAAATTGAGCGGGTTCTTGATCTCGTGGGCGATGCCGGCGGTGAGTTGGCCGAGGGAAGCGAGCTTTTCGGACTGCACGAGGCGGTCCTGCGCCTTGCGGAGATCGGAGAGCGATTGTTCGACCTCGCGCGTGCGCGCCTGCACCTGCTCAAACAACCGGGCGTTCTCGACGGCGATGACGGCCTGATCGGCGAAGGTCTGCACGAGTTCGATATGTCTTGGGGTGAAGGCGTGACTACGCTCGGCGATGAGGGTCAGCGCGCCTTCCGCCTTGCCGTCGCGCGACAGGGGCACGCCGAGATAGCTCCTGCCCCACGCGCCACTGGCGACCACGCGGAACTCCGGGTCGGCGTCGGCGTCAGGAATGTACTGGGTGAACCCGGTCACGACCGCACGGCCGGCCGCCGAACTATTGTCGATCTCGATAAGGCGGCCCACGAAGTCCGTGGTTATGCGCCCCTGCGGGGTTGCGCCCGCGCGAAAGCGCAACTGCTCGCCTTCGCGAAGCGCGAGCGCCCCGCCAACGGCGCCCACAAGGTTGACCGCCGTGGTCAGCAACGTCTCGAACACAGTCTGCAAGTCGAACACCGAGCGGCTGATGACCTTCAGCACCTCGGCGGTAGCGGTCTGTTGGGCCAGCGATTCTTCAACGTCGCGCGTGCGCGCCTGCACTTCTTCGAACAGGCGCACATTGTTTATGGCGATCACCGCCTGTTCGGCAAACGTTTGTAAGAGCCCAACCTGTCGATCGTCGAAGCGCTGCGCGACCGTGCGTGACAGGGTGAGACAGCCCGTCGCCACGCCATCGTTCATCAGCGGCGCCGCAAGAATGGTGCGGATATTGCCGGCGCGGGCCAACTCATGTTGCCGCTCGCCCACGGAGGGGTCCAGGGTGGCGTCGAGAATCTGGACGGCCTGTCCTTTCGCCGCAGCCTGCCCAGCCACCGAACCGCTTCCCGTCGGCAACCGGTGATGGGCGATCTTTCCGATGCTGCTTGAATCCATCCCGCTGAATGCGACGGGTCGAAACTGGCCATCTTCGACCCTCCACACGACCGCCCGTTCCGCCACGCACAAAACGCGCGCGGTGGCGACAATCGTGTCAAGAACCGGCTGAACCTCGTTTGGACTGTGCGAGATAACGCCGAGCACGTTCGAAATCGCCGTTTGATATTCGAGCGATTCGCTCAAATCTTGCGTCCTGGCCTGCACTTCGCTGAACAGCCGCGCGTTCTCGATGGCGATCACCGCCTGATCGGCGAAGGTGCGCACAAGTTCGATCTCGCGTTCGCTGAACGCGACCGCCTCTTCGCGCGGCACGCCAAACAGGCCGATAGCCTCGCCGTCCCGCATCAGGGGAACCCAGAGCGCGGCGCCAAACCCGGCCCGGCTTTGGGTCTCTCGAACCCTCTCGGTGTCGTAGACCGACATATCCGGCACGTGGATCAACCGGCCTTCTCTCACCGCGACGGCGATGGGCTCGCTCTCGCTGAGGGGGATAGCCTGGGTCAACAGATATTCCTTGAGCGATGGCGGAACCTGGCTGTGGAAGGCGCGTGCGCGCAAGACGTCGCCGTCGCGAATGAAAATCGTGCCGCGGCTGCCGCGCGCCAGCCGCACCGCTGTGTCGATCAGCGTTTGCAAAACGGCGTCGAGGTCGAACACCGAGCGGCTGATCGTCTTCAGAACATCTGCGGTCGCGGTCTGCTGCGACAACGATTCTTCGAGGTCGCGGGTCTTGGCTTGCACCTCGTCGAACAGGCGCACGTTGCCGAGCGCGATCGCCGCCTGATCCGCGAAGCTGCGCAATATCTCGATCTGCTTGTCGGCGAAGGCCCGCTTTTGGTTGCGGCGCACGACGATGGCGCCGACGCTTTCGCCGTCGCGCAACAGCGGAACGGCCAGAATGGTGCGAGACCCGTGACGCCTGGCAAGGGTTAGACCTTCGGCGAACTCTTCCCCCGCGATCCAGATATCGGGCACATGGATGGGGGTTTGGTCGAGGATTGCACGGCCTGTGACCGAGGCGCGGGTGAGCGGCCATCGCTCGATGTCGATGGGGACCGGGCCGCGATGGGCGCCGCGACGAACCGCGTCGCCATCGCGCAGCAGGACAGACGCGTCATCGGCGCCGCAAACCTCGCAAGCGCTGTCGACAATGGCTTGAAGCACTGGCGCCACGTCGGTCGGCGAGGAGGCGATGACTCTTAGGATATTGGCGCCGCCCGTCTGATAGACGAGCGCCTCGGACAGTTCGCGCGTACGCGCCTGCACCTCCTCGAACAGCCGCGAATTTTCGATAGCGATGACGGCTTGATCGGCGAAAGTCTTGACCAGTTCGACGATGCGCTCGGGGTACGTTCCGGCTTCCGGTTTCGACATCACGATGGCGCCGAGGAGGTCGTCGCCGCGCGTCATGGGCACGCCAAGCGTCGCGCGCGTCTGCATGGCCCGACGCAGTTCTTGGGGGAAGTCGGGATCGGCTTGCGCGTCGGGGATGTGCTGCAACTGCCCAGTCAAGGCGACGCGAGCGACCATCGTGCCGCGTCCGGGCGCCTGGGGATGCGCGCGCAAATGGGCGATAAAGTCGTCACGGCGCTCGCCTTGCGCGACGGCGCAAGCGTGCATCAGGCCGTCCTCGTAGCGCCAAATCACGCCGTTGGTCGAGCCTGAGAGCGACACGGCGGAGTTGATGAGCGCCTCCAGCACCGATTGAGGATCGAAGGCGGAACGGTTGATCGCCTTGAGGACGTCGGCGGTCGCCGTCTGCTGGGCGAGGGCTTCCTGGGTCTCGCGGAACAGCCGCGCGTTCTCTATGGCGATGACGGCCTGATCGGCGAACGCGCTCAGCGAGGCGATCTCGTCCTGCGTGAACGCCTGCTTGGGCCGGCGTGCGACGACTAGCGAGCCGACGCCGCGCTCGCCCGAAATCATCGGCGCGTAAAGCGTCGTCAGGCCGCCGTGGGCCCGCACCGCCGCGCGCTTGTCCTCCGGCAGGTCGGCGACCTCAGCGAGATCGACGATGTGGACGGGACGCCGCTCGGCTATCGCCCGGCCGGTGGAGCTTCCCGCTAGCGGCGTCGCGTCCGTTCCCCAGTCGCCGTCGGAAAAGCCCCGCCGGGCTGCGCCCTTAACTGTGTCGCCGTCGACCAGATAGATCGCCGCGCCATAGGGGCTGAACAGCCGTAGGCAGGCGTCCAGAACGGCGTCGAACACCGGCGCGGCGTCCGCCGCCGACCGACTGACGATCCGCAGCACCTCGGCCGCCGCCGCCTGCTGGCGGCGCGCCTCGGCGAGTTCGCGGCGCAACGCCTCGATTTCAGCCGGCGGCGTCACGCGATCGCGAAGGTTATCCAAGACTTCCCCAATCCCCCTTCTCGCACTCGCCGCTATGCGTAACATATTCGCGGATTGGCGCAATTCGCCCTGCCGCGCACAAGCGGCGCGGTTCGGCCCGCCTCAAGCCGGCGCTGCGTCGAGGTTCTGGATGACCGACCCGGCAGGAACAAGCCGCCTTACCGCGCCATGCGTTCGCGTCCGTACAGCAACAGCATCGCGATGATGACGAGCCCGTAGATGATTTGCCGCCCATATTCGGGAATCTGCATCACCGACAGAATCGATTGCAGAAGCGTGATCAGCAACACGCCGGCGATCGTGCCCAGATAGGTCCCGCGCCCCCCCAAAATCGAGGCGCCGCCCAACACAACCGCCGCAATGGCGGGCAGGAGATAGGCGTCGCCCATGGATTGCGCGGCCTTGGACGCATAGCCCGCGAGCAGGACCCCGCCAAAAGCCGAGGCGCCGCCTGAGATGGCGAACACCAGCAGCACGACTCTGCGCGTATCGACCCCTGACAGATAAACCGCCCGCTCGCGATTGCCCACGCCATAGAGCGTGCGCCCGAACGTGGTGCGCTTGAGCAGGACGATGGTGACCAGCGCCACGACGCCCCAACACAGCACCGCGTTCGGCAGGCCCGGAACCGTGTCGGCGGTCGCCAGATAGCGCATGACGGGAGAGGCGGAGTCACGCGGCGAGAAGCCGCCGGTGTAGACGACCATCAACCCCTGCGCGACCGCGTTGGTGGCGAGCGTGACGATCATTGAAGGGATGCGCAGGTAGGCGACGCCAAAGCCATTAAGGCAACCAAACGCCACGCCACACAGCACGCCGACCGGCACGGCCAACGCCGAGCCCCAGAAGCCATGGCCCATCGCGCAGGACATCATCGCGCCCACCGTCACCACCCACGGCAGCGACAGGTCGATCTGGCCGATGAGGATCGCCAGCATCATGCCGCTGGCGATGACGCCCAGGAACGAGGCGACCTTGAGCTGCTGCAACAGATATTCGGGCGACAGGAAATTGCGCGAATAGAGGCTGCCGACGAACAACAACGCGACGATGCAGGCGAACGCCGTCGCGACTGCGGGATCGATCCGCCGCCAAGCCGAAGGTTTTGCGGGCGCTGCGAGATCGGTCATCCAAACCATTCCAGACGGTTCTTGACGCGCAGCAAACCGAACGCGCCCAGGCTGACCGCCAGCATCAGCACCACGCCCTGAAACAAAGGCTGCCACAGCGGATCGAAGTCGAACACGAACAGGAGATCGCCGATGGTGCGAAACGCCAACGCGCCGAAAACGGCGCCGATGGCGCTGCCGCTGCCGCCAAACAGCGAAACGCCGCCCAGCACCACGGCCGCGATGGAGAACAAGGTGTAGGCGTTGCCGCTCGCATAGGCCGCGTCGCCGGTATAGGTGAAGAACGTCAGGAACAATCCGCCGATGCCCGACAGCAGCCCCGACAAGGTGTAGGCTGTGAATTTGGCGCGGCGGATCGGAACGCCTGACATGTAGGCGGCGGGTTCGGACGAACCCACGGCATACGCCGCTCGGCCCGTCACCGATTGGCTAAAGGGTACCCACACCACCAGCACGACTGCAACCAGCGCGACGAGGCTGGCAGGCATGAATCCGAACAGACGCCCGGTGAAGGCGTCGGCGAGCGTCTCCTCGACGCTGCCGCCGGGCGTCGGGCGCAACGCCAGCGCCAGACCGAAATAAACGGCGCCCGTGGCGATAGTGGCGACGATGGGTTGCAGGCGGCCGAAGATCACGATGAGACCGTTGATCGCGCCGCACAGCGCGCCGACCGCGAGCACCGCGATGACGCCGAGCCCCGCCATCAGCGGCGAGCCAACGACTATGGCGGACGCCAGACAATTGGTCAGCGTGAAAATCATCCCGACGGAGAGATCAATGCCTGAGGTGATGACGACGAGCGATTGCGCCATCGCGACGAAGGCGAGCAGAACCCCCTTGTTGGCGGCGGTCTGCACGACATTGGCGCTGAAGCCGGCCGGATGGTTGGCGCCGTAGATCGTGAACATAATGATGAAAATGGCCATCGCCAGCAACGTGCCGCGCTGCATGGCCAGCCAGAACCGCCACTCGCTCATACGCCGGCCGCTTCGATGTTGAGCGCGCTGGCGATCAGCGCCTTTTCGGTGATGTCGGCGCCGGTCAATTGCTTCTTGATCGCGCCGTCATAGAGCACCAGCACGCGGTCGCAGCAGCCGACAAGCTCGTCATAGTCGGTGGAATAGAACAGCACCGCCGCGCCCGCATCCGCGAGCCTGCGCAACAACACGTAGATTTCCTGTTTGGTGCCCACATCGATGCCGCGCGTGGGGTCGTTGAGCAGGATGATGCGTGGCTTGTTCATCAGCCATTTGGCGATCACCACTTTTTGCTGGTTGCCGCCCGACAGCGAACCGACAGCAACGTCCGCCCCATCGGTCTTGATCGCTAGCAGCGCGATCATCTCGTCAATCAAGCGGTTCTCGATCCGACGGTCAATAAAGCCGCGCCGCGAGATTCTGTCCAGCGAGGCGAAGGTCAGGTTTTCGCGCACGGTCATCGGCAACATCAGGCCCTCGGTCTTGCGATCCTCGGGAATCAGAGCCATTGCGATGCTTTTGCTCTTGGCGTGCGTCGGGCTCTTGATCCGTAATGCCGCGCCATCGACGCGCACTTCGCCGCCGCATCCGCGCAGCACGCCAAACAAAGCCAGCAGCAATTCTCGCTGCCCCTGTCCATCGAGGCCGCCCAGCCCGACGATTTCGCCGGCGCGGACTGACAAAGAAATGTCGCGCAGCCGATCTGTCCAGGAAAGACCACGCGTCTCCAGCGCGGGCGCGCTGTTCGAGGTCGGCGCGGCAGGCTTGGGCGGAAAGGCGTGGATGTATTCGCGCCCGATCATCATCTCGACGACTTCATTGTCGCTCTTGGTTCCCGCCTCATAAGTCGCGACCTTGCGGCCATTGCGAAACACCGAGCAATCGTCAGCGAGTTCGGCGATCTCGTGCATGCGATGCGAGATATAGAGCAGCGCCAGTCCTTCCGCGCGCAGTCGCTTCAGGACGACGAACACTTTGGCGACGTCGGCGGCGGTGAGCGCCGAGGTCGCCTCATCGAGGATCAGGATACGCGGCTTGCGCGCCAGCGCCTTGGCGATCTCGACCATCTGGCGGCGCGAAAGCGGAAGGTCCTTGACGAGCGCGGACGGGTGGACGCCTTCGGCGCCCGCCCGCGCCAGCGCCTCCTCGGCAATGGCGCGCTGACGGCGCCGGTCGATCAGGCCGAAGCGCGTCGGCGGCGAAGAGATAACGATGTTGTCGGCGACCGAGAGGTCGGGGATCAAACTCAATTCCTGAAAGATGCACACGACGCCCGCCTGATTGGCGGCGGCGGGCGAGGCGAATGTGACCGGGCGCCCGTCCAGCGCCATCGTCCCTTCGTCGGGCGCGACGACGCCCGACATCACCTTGATCAGCGTCGACTTGCCGGCGCCGTTCTCGCCGAGGATCGCATGAATGCGCCCGGCTGCGACGTCGAGATCCGCGCGCTCCAACGCGCGCACGCCGCCATAACGTTTGGAGACGCCAGCCATGCTGAAGAGCGGCGCGGTCGCGGCCAAAACACTTCCCCCCAAAGCCCAAGGCCCCGGCGCCGCAAGGCGCCGGGACTTTGTGAGCTTACTGGTTGTCCTTGGACTGTCCCATGATTTCTTGCGCGGTGAAATTGATGCCGCAAGTCGGGAACGCGTTGCCGACGAAGAAATTGTCTGACTGGTCGGGGAAGAAGTCCTGTCCCGCCTTGAAGTTGGGGTCCTCCACGATGGCCAACGGCAGCTTGACCGATTGCGGCACGACCTGCCCCTCCAGCGCCGCGATGGCGGTCTTGATGGCGACGGCGACCTGCGCGGGGCCGGTGCCGGCCGACGAACATTTGAGCCCATCGGCGGCGTGGGCCGCGCAGAACTTGCGGAAGCCGTTTTCGGTCTCGCCGCCGAACGGCACGAACTTGTGCTTGGCGTCAATCATCGCCTGCACGATGCCGGTGTCGCCGCCCTGGCCCGTTATGGCGTCGAACGGCCCGCTAGTGGCGATGGCGTCCGCCGACGCTTTCTGCGCGACGCCATCGTCCCATTTGCCGACGACTTCGGTGATCGCCCATTTCTTGCCGGAAGCGTCGAGCGTCTCATGCACGCCGTTGTGACGATCGGTGTCGACGGAGGTGCCGGCAACGCCGCGAATCTCCAGCACCTTGCCGCCGTTGGGCACGTTCTTGATCAACCAATTGGCCCAAAGTACGCCAAGGCCCTTCTGGTCGACGTCAACGTCGATGGCGTCCTCCGTGTCGAGGATGTTATCGAAAGCGACTAGGATGACGCCCGCCGCCTTCGCCCGCTTGATGACGGGGCCGAACGCCGTCGGATTCTGCGCATTGACGACGATGGCGTCGTAACCGGCGTCGATGAAATTGTTGATCGCCGAAATTTGCGCGGGCACGTCCTCGCCGGTCGAGACAACCTTGAACTCCTTGAGCTTGGCGGCGACGGCGGGCTGGGCCGCATAGGCCTTGGCGGTCTGGATCATCTGGATGCGCCAGGTGTTGGCGATATAACCGTTGGCGAGCGCGATCCGATAGGGGCCCTTCTTGGGCGCGTATTTGAAGAATTTGGTTTGCGGCGTCCACGGCGCGAAGCAACCGGGATCGGCGGAGGGACCGGAAACGATTTCGGGGCCTGCGGCCTGCGCCGGGCCGCTGAACGAGAGGCCAGCCGCCATCAGCGCGCTGACGCCCGCGAAACGCAACAATGCTGTCGTGAGCTTCATTTGTGTTCCTCCCTGATTGGCGTTTGCCGCCCATATCGCCTCGACCTGGGCGTTCTCTGAAAGCGCGCGCATGGCGCTCACTACGGAGCCCTTATAAGCCAAAAAGCGGACCAAGCTGACATGTCAGTTGTGCAGTGTCAATGGCGATCTATGACAAGCCTTTTGGTTGCGCGAAGCGATCCGCCCTCATCGCCTCGGGTCGGTAGCCGAGTTCACCCATCGCCCCTCGCGCCCGGCGACGGTTGCGTTCGAGCGCGCACGACTGTGGAGAGGAATTCATGTCTGGCGCGGTCCGCCTCGAATTCGATGCGCGGCCGTTCATCAAGGACAAGAAGGGGCGACCGCGCCTCCCGATTGTTCGGCCAATGCGGCATAGATGGCCCATTGGGGTCTCCCTGCTTGATGAAATTCACCCAATAGCTCGATGTCAAATCTGCAAGGCGCGCGTCAACTTCGTCCGTGAGCCAGGGAAACACGCTGAGGTTGTCGAACACGTAGAGCAACTCGCCGGCGTGAAACGCACCAGCCTCGGCGCTAGGACGAGATCCGAACCATCCTTCCGGCATGAGCGGGGCGCGGTCGAAACGAAAGCGAAATATCGGGGACGCGCCATGGGCCTTCTGGGCTTCGATCCAACTCCAGGCGCTGTGGACGATGACAAGATCGCCGCCGAGACGGCGCGCAGACGCCCTCCTGGCGTCGATACTATCGCAGGGATAGAACGCGCTGGCCTCCGCCGCCCGGGCGCCGAAGACCGTCTCGAGAATCCTCTCGAAAGGACTGCCCGAAAACAAGCCTTCACCCACGTCGAAGTTGAACCCTTCGTCTTTGTTCCATCCGGCCAGCAGCGGAACGTCGTTCGAAGCCGCCATTGCGAAAGATTCGCTAAGCGGTCGCGGCAGGACGTAGCTGTCGATGATCGGAAAGAACCCGACGCCAGGCGCAGCCGCCAAGATCGCTTCGGGCGCAAGCGCACGCAGTCCGCCTAACGACGAGACGCCAAGTTTGCTGGCAAATTCCACACCCACGGCCTCCGCCGTCTTGAGGTCATGAACGGACCGCGTTGGACTGGCGAACAAAGCGCCGCTTTCGCCGATGGCGGCGCGAAATAGTCCCTTCGCCCGTGGGGACGCCATCAGCGCGCTGACCGCCATCGAGCCCGCAGATTCGCCGCCTATCGTGACTTTCGCCGGGTCGCCGCCAAACACAGCGATATTGCGCGCTACCCAGCGCAATGCCGCGATCAGATCGAGCAGCCCATAATTGCCCGAAGCGCCATCGCCCGATTCTCGCGTGAGATCGGGATGCGCGAGGAACCCCAGCGCATTGAGTCGATGATTGACAGTGACGACCACAATTCCCCGTGCGGCGAGAGCTCCGCCGTCGTAGCGCGGCTCGGCGCCGGAGCCGACCGCGAAACCGCCGCCGTGAATCCAGACAAACACGGGTAAGGATTCGGCGCCGGCTTCCGATGGCGTCCAGACGTTCAGATACAGACAATCCTCGGAAACGCCCGTTAGCGTGGGGTCGATGTCGTCGAATACGATCCCCTGCATCGAAGCCGGGCCGAAAACGTCAGCCGATCTAACGCCCGCCCACAGCGCGACCGGGGCGGGCGGGCGCCAGCGCAACGGCCCGACCGGCGGCGCCGCGAACGGGAGGCCCTTGAAGCACCGAACGCCGTTGGCGCGCGGCGTCGGCCGCGCAACAAGGCCGCCTTCGATGCGCAGCGCGTCATTCGGCATGGGCGATACTCTCTCGTTTTAATTCAGGCGCCCATGGCGGCGCAGCACCAGCGCCACGGCGCCCATCAGCGGACCCTGCGCGGCGAAGCGCGCCATCTCGAAGCGCGTGCGAAGCGAGTCGGGTACGTCCTTGTACTTGATGAGAGTATGTCGGTCGTAGGATTGGCGCAACGGCGCCAGCAAGGTCTCGCCCGCCAGCGCGCCGCGCCCGCCGATGAGAACCAGGCTTGGATTCAGCGCTGCGCCGATCATGCCAAGACCGCGACCGGCGGCGCGTGCGGTGTCTTCAACCAGGCGCGCGCACCCGACGTGTCCTTCATGTGCAAGCGCGAGCAACTCTTCAATTTCAACCGGGCGCCCGAAGTGCCGCGAAGCGGTGGCCACGGCGGGCAGGAAACTCGCGCTCAGCTCCAGACAACCGCGATTGCCGCATCGACACAGATCGCCGGCGGGATCGATGGTCATGTGGCCGAACTCGCCGGCTCCGCCGGCGGCCCCGCTGACCACGCGCCCGTGGTTGACGATGGCCCCGCCGACGCCAAGATCAAGCGTGAACAGGACGAAATCCTCGACGCCCACCGCTGAGCCCCAGGTCATCTCGGCCAGCGCCGCGCAATTGCTCTCGTTGTCTGCGTAGATCGGTTGCCTGAGCGCCGGCTCGAAAGCGTCTCGCACATTGACCCCTGCCCAGGTCGGCACGATGCTGGCGCGCAGAATGCGCCCGTCGGGCGCCACCGGACCGGAGAACGACAGGCCGACGCCCAGCAGCGTGCGCAACGAAAGTCCCTGTTGATCGAACATTTCGCGCAGCGAGCTACGCACCGCGTCCACCGCCGCTTTCGGCGTGTAGTCGAGGCCAAGCGGCAGAGTTTGTTCACAAATGACAGAATGGGACACGTCCGCGACGATGGTGCGGATGCAATCCAGCGACATATGAACGCCAAAACAGGTGCCTGCACGCGGGTTGAGCGCGAAAGCGGAAGCGGGGCGGCCGACGCCGCGCGCGGGATCGGCGGCCAAGGCTGCGACAATCACCTTTGTGCGCCGCAATTCAGTGAGCGCATTGGAAATCGTTGAGCGCGCGAGACCGGTGGCGCGCGTCAGCTCCGACGCGGAGACCGCGCCGCGCTCGCTCATCACGCGCACGACGCGCGCTTCGGGCGTGTTCGCGTCGTCCTCATGGAGCCACTGGGCGAGTTCGTCTTTGATCATGGCGCGCGATGTGTTGACAGCCAAATTTTTCCAAAATAAACATAATTGCGCAAACAAAGACACACAATGGCGGATTTGCGGACGACGAGCCGCGCGGCGCCGGACAGGGAGGATACGATGTCGACAAGGACGGCGACTCTCGCCGGGCTCGTGTCGCTGGCGCTTGTCAGCGCCGCGTCTGCTGAGCCCAAGACCAACATTCTCCATCAATGGTCGGAAGGCTCCGACGCGGCGGCGATCGCCAAGCTCGGTGAAATGTTCACCGCCGCTGGCGGCAAATGGGAGCAGACCTCTATCGCCGGCCACACCGCCAATACGCTGGCGAAACTGCGCGCCGATGTCGTCGCCGGCAGCGCGCCGCCCGCTGTGCAGCTCAAGGGGCCCGAAATCGCCGAGTGGAACGCCACCGGGCAGACCGCCAACATGAACGATCTCGCGGCCAAGGAAGGCTGGGACAAGGTCGTCGCGCCTGCCCTGTTGCCGGTGATGAAGCCGACGGGCGATTGGGTCGCAGCGCCCATGAACATTCACCGCATCAACTGGCTTTGGGCCTCGACCGCCGCGATGGCGAAGGTCGGCATCAAGGAGATGCCCAAGACCTGGGCCGAATATAACGCAGATTGCGACAAGGCGGTCGCCGCCGGGTTGATCTGCGAAGCGCATTTCAGCGCCGACTGGACGGATTCCACTGTGTTCGAGGTCGTCGTCTACGGGCAGAACATCGACCTGTTCAAAAAAGCCTTCGTCGAGGGCGACACGGCGGCGATGCGTTCGCCCGAGATGGTCAAGGCGTTCGAGCAGTTCCGCCTGATGACCACCAAATATATGGATCCTGGCATCGCCGGACGCGACTATGACACCGCCACGGCGATGATCGCCAAGGGCAAAGCCGTGTTCATGATCATGGGCGACTGGCAGATCGGCATTTTCGGCGCCAACAAGATGACCTCGCCCGCCGATTTCGCCTGCGCCCAGGCCCCGACCGACTGGGGCAAGCCTGGCTTCATCCTCAACTCGGACTCGGTCGTGTTCTTCAAACAGACCGATCCCGACTACGTCGAGGGACAAAAACTGCTCGCGCATCTGATCCTGTCGCCGGCGTTCCAGACCGTGTTCAACCAGACCAAGGGCTCGATCCCGGCGCGGCTGGATGTCGATATTTCCAGCGGCTTCAGCCCGTGCCAGCAGACGTCGCAGAAGGACCTGCAAGCCGCCATCGGCGCGGGAACGCTGGTGCGCTCCTTCGCTCACAACATGACGATCCTGCAAAAATATCGCGGCGCGGCGATGGACATCATCACGACTTACGTCAACAACCCGAAGATGAGCGCCAAGGACGGCGCCAACGCGATGGCTGACGCCGTCGACGCGCAGAAGTGAGTGTCTCCGCTCCCGCCCTGCGGGAGCGGAACGCCAAGCCAAGCCCCATGAGCGCGATCGCCGACCCCTCATCCGCTCCGCCCGCGCGCCCGAGTTGGCGCGCGCGGCTTGGCGCCTGGACTCCTTTCCTCGTCCTCGCGCCCTCGTTGGCGGCCAGCTTCGTCTATGTCTTCGTCTTCACATTCTGGACGCTCTATATCTCGCTGTCCAACTCGACTTTGCTGCCAAGCTACGGCTTCGTCGGCCTCAAGCCCTATTTCGACCTGTGGTCCAACCAGCGCTGGCGCATTGCTTACGGCAACCTGTTCTTCTTTAGCGGCTTCTATGTTGTATTGTCGCTGCTGATCGGTCTGGCGCTCGCCATCGCCATCGACCAGCGCGTCAAGGGCGAGGCGATCTGGCGCACCATCTTCCTCTATCCGCTCGCCGTCTCGTTCATCGTGACCGGCGCGGTGTGGCGCTGGCTGTACAGTCCCGACGCCGGCATTGAGTTTTTCGTGCGCAGCTTAGGCTGGAGCGATTTCACCTTCCGCCTCACCTCCGACCGGGATCTAGCGATCTACACCATCATCGCCACCGGCGTCTGGCAATCGTCGGGCTTCGCGATGGCGTTGTTTTTGGCTGGTTTGCGTTCGGTCGATCCTGACATCGTCAAGGCGGCGCAGATCGACGGCGCCAGCCGCTTGCGCATCTACGCCAAGGTGATCCTGCCCGCCATCGCGCCGATCTTCGTCGCCGTCACGGTGGTTCTATTGCAATTCGCCATCAAGACTTTCGATCTCGTGGTCGCGCTCACCAACAGCGGCCCCGGCATCGCGACGACCTTTCCCGCCAATTATGTTTACGAACTCATGTTCCAGCGCGGCCAGATCTCTATCGGCGCCGCGGCTTCGATCATGATGCTGGCCGCGCTGTCCGTCGTCATCGGACCCTATGCCTTGTGGGTGACATGGCGACGCAAGCGGGAGGCAAGTGCTCTTGGCTGACGCCGCCTTCACCGCTGAATTCGCGCAGGCGCAGCGCGTCGAGGCGCGTCGATACGCGTTGGGGCGTCTTGGCGTCTACGCTTTTCTTGGCTTCTTTGCTATCCTCTATCTGCTGCCGTTGCTTGTAGTCGTCGCCAATTCGTTCCGTGAGATGCCGGAGATCACGCAGAACGGCCTGATCGCGTTTCCGCGCAGCTTCAGCTTCAAGGCGTGGCCTAACGCGTGGGCGCATTATTGCGTGCAGGGAACGTGCGAGGGCGTGCATCGCAATTTCTACAATTCGTTGATCATGACGGTTCCCGCGACGCTGGTTTCGACGATGCTGGGCGCGATCAACGGCTATGTGCTGTCGAAATGGCGATTCCGTGGATCTGAAGCGCTGTTCGTTTGCATGACGTTGGGCGTGTTCATGCCGGGTCAGGTGGCGTTGATGCCCTGGGCCTTCATCCTCGGGCGGTTGCATCTCTCGAATTCGGTCTATGGCCTTATGTTCGTTCATTGCGTGCAGGGCTTGTCGTTCACCACCCTCTTCTGTCGCAATTATTATCTCTCGATCCCCGACGATCTCATCAAGGCCGCGCGCATCGACGGCGCCGGCTTCTGGCGCATCTTCTTCAAGATCGTGCTGCCGCTGTCGCCGCCGATCCTGATCGTAACGGTGATCTGGCAGTTCACCGGCATCTGGAACGAATATCTGTTCGGCGTCGTGTTCACCGGCGGCACTCAGCAACCCATCACCGCTTCGCTGGTTTCGCTGGCGACCACTGTGATGAACGCTCGCGCCTATGACGTGACGGCGGCGGCGGTGCTGATCGGTGCGCTTCCGCCTCTTTTGATCTACCTGTTCGGTGGCAAATATTTCGTGCGCGGATTGACTCAGGGCGCGATCAAATGAGCGACAAGGCGACGCTGACGATCCGCGCTGTGCGCAAGCGCTTCGGTCCCGTAGAAGTGCTGAAGGGCATCAACCTGGAGGCGGGCGCTGGCGAGTTCGTCGCGCTCGTCGGGCCGTCCGGCTGCGGCAAGTCCACGCTGCTGGCGATGATCGCGGGGCTGGAAACCATCGCCGAGGGCGAGATCCGCATCGACGGACGTCTCGTCAACGCCGTGCCGCCCAAAGACCGCGACATCGCCATGGTGTTCCAATCTTACGCGCTCTATCCGACGATGACGGCCCGGCGGAACATTACCTTCGGCATGGAGAGCCGGGGCGTGCCTAAGGCCGAGCAAGACGCCGCCGTAAAGCGCGTCGCGGGCCTATTGCAAATCGAGCCGCTGCTCGGCCGCAAGCCCGGCCAACTCTCGGGCGGACAGCGGCAGCGGGTCGCGATGGGGCGCGCGCTGGTGCGCGATCCCAAGTTGTTCCTGTTCGATGAGCCGCTCTCCAACCTCGACGCCAAGCTGCGCGTTGACATGCGCACCGAGATCAAGAAACTTCATCAGCGCGTCGGCAAGACGACAGTCTATGTCACGCACGACCAGATCGAGGCGATGACGCTCGCCTCCCGCATCGCCGTCATGCATCAGGGCGCTATCCAGCAGTTTGATGAGCCTGCGGTCGTCTACGCCCGACCCGCCAATATGTTCGTCGCGGGCTTCATGGGCAGTCCGTCGATGAACTTCATGCCGGCGACGCTGGTTGACGTCGAGGGTCGACCGGCGGCGCGCGTTGCGCTGGACGGCGGCGGGTCGGTGGATTTGCCGCTCGGCTTCACCCCCGCGCGGCGCCCGGCGAAAGTGATCCTCGGCGTCCGACCGGAGCATCTGTTTCGTTTCGACGCCGAACTGAAGGCGCGCAAGCCCTGGCTGGCGTCTTTGACGGCGCCCGTCGAACTCGTCGAACCCACCGGCGCCGAGACTATGGCGATCTTGAAACTTGGCGAGCGCGACATCGTCGGTCGCTTCGACCCCGACGGGGCGCCGCGTCTGGGCGAGGTCCTGCCGCTGGGGATCGACATGTCGCACGCCTGCCTGTTCGATTGCGCCGACGAAACCCTGATCCCGAGGGTCGCTGCTTGACCTTCGCTCACTATCCCAGCCTCGCCGGACGCGTCGTGTTCGTCACCGGCGGGGCGACAGGCATCGGCGCCGACATCGCCACCGCCTTCTCGGGTCATGGGGCCCGCGTCGCCGTGTTTGATCGTCAGCGCGACGCCGGGCAGGCGAAGGTGGCGCGGGGCGAGGCGGCGTTGTTCATCGAAGGCGACGTCACCGACATTAACGCGCTTCAAGCCGCCATCGCGCACACGCGCGATGAACTCGGGCTGATTGGCGTGCTCATCAATAACGCGGCCAACGATCAACGCCATTCGGTCGCCGACGTGGACGTGGCGTTCTGGGACGCCTCGCAGGCGGTCAACCTGCGCCATCAGTTCTTCGCCGCGCAGGCCGTGCATCCGCAGATGAAGGCTTTAGGCGGCGGGTCCATCGTCAATCTTTCGTCGATCGCCTGGCGCGGCGGCGGCGCAGACATGGCGGTTTACGCGACGGCCAAATCCGCCGTGATCGGCCTCACACGATCGCTGGCGCGCGCCTTCGGCGACGACAACATCCGCGTCAACGCCATCGAGCCCGGCGCGGTGATGACTGAGCGCCAGCGGGCGCTCTGGTACAAGACGCAAGGCGCGGTGGACGCCATGGTCGCGCGCCAGACGATCAAGCGCACGCTGCTAGGCGACGAGATCGCGCGCGCCGCGTTGTTTCTGGCCGCCGACGACAGCCGCATGATCACCAAACAAACGCTGACCGTAGATGCGGGGATGCGATGATTTTGTTTGGGCTCAACCCTTACGGCCTAACATATTATCTGGGCCTTCAGGGCGCAGGCGGTCCGCGCGCCAATCCGCGTGGACGGGGTCTGGAGGGCTTCCTCGCCCTTGGGCGCGAACTGGACGCGAAGACAATGGAGATCTTCGATCCGTGGCTGCGGGCGATGAGCGACGCCGAACTCGCCGCGCTGCGAGAACGCCTTGCCGCCGATGGCGTGACGCCGATTGTGTCGTGGGGCTTGATGATGGGGCCGTTCGAGAGCGCGCTGCGTTCGGCGCGCGCGCTCGGCGCAACAACCATCCGCTGCGGCCTCACTACCGTGCTGTGCGGCGACCGCGCGGCGCTTCGGGAGCAATGGCCGGAGCTGGTCGCCTCCGTAGGCATGGCGCTCGCCAACTATGGCCCGCGCGTCGCCGACGAGGACATGATCCTCGCCATCGAGAACCATCAGGATTTCGGGAGCGACGAGCTTGTCGGCTTCTGCGAATCGACGCGCGGCGTCGGCATTTGCGTGGATGCGGGCAACACCTTCCCGGTGCTGGAGGCGCCGATGGATTTCTATGCTCGCGTCGCGCCGCATGTGCGCCACGTCCATCTGAAAGACTATCGCGTGCAGTTCACCGAGGACGGTTATCGGCTTGTGCGCTGCGCCATCGGCGACGGCGCCGTGCCCATCGCCGCGATGCTGGATCTGTTCGGCGCGCATCATTCCCGTTTGACCACCGTGCTGGAGCCGGGCGCGCTGGAGGCGCGGCACGTTCGGTTTCTCAGGCCCGAATGGTGGGGCTCATATCCGCCCAAATCCGCTGAGGCGCTCGCCCGCTGCATCGCGGCGGCGCGCGTCAACCGCCTGCCCGAAGACACGGATTTTCGCACGCCCTGGGAGCGGGGCGAGGACGGGGCGCTCGTCGACTACGAACTCGCCATGATCCGACGCAGCGCCGCCAACATGCGCGCGCTGGGCCTCGGACTTTGAAGGAGACGCATATGAGCAAGGAACTTGCCGGCAAGACGGCCTTCGTCACAGGCTCCGGACGCGGCCTTGGACGCGCGATGGCTGAGCGGCTTGCCGAACTTGGCGCCGACGTCGCCGTCCACGACATGGATTGGACGGCCCCCGCCAAATATGGCGAAGCGGCTGATCTCGATGCGGTGGCCGGCGAAATCGCCCGACACGGCGGCAGAGTTTGCGCCGTCTCCGGCAACATCGGCGACCGTGAGGCGGTGGCGAAGATGAAAGCGACCATTGCTGAGAAGCTCGGCCCGGTGAATATTCTTGTCAATTGCGCGGGCGGCGACATCGGCGCGGCGGGCGGTAAGCCGAACCCCAACAATGCGCTTGATATTTCCTTCGACGACATCCGCGTTCTGACGGAAAACAATCTGATCGGCACAATGCTTGTCTGCCAGGCTTTCGTGCCGCAGATGAAGGCGGCGGGTACGGGTTCCGTCGTCAACATCGCTTCCGTCGCCGCGCATATGGGATGTTCGCCGGAGGTCGTCTATTCGACCCTGAAAGCCGCCGTAGTGCATTACACGCGCTGCCTCGCCAAGGAATTGCTGGAGGATGGCGTGCGCGTCAATGCGGTCAGCCCAGGCCCAACCAAGACCGCGCGCTTCCAGAAGACGCGCGTCGTCGACCCCGACAAGATGGACGGCGCAAGAAAGTCGTTCAACCGCTATGCCGAGCCCGCCGAGATCGCTGATGCGGTCGCCTTCCTCGCGGGCCCGCGCGCGAGGTTCATCAACGGGCAGGTGATTCGGGTGGACGGCGGCTTGTCGCTCTTCGCCTGAGACCGCTGCGTGCGGGAAAAGGGCGCCGGTTCGCCTGTTCAGAGCCTGATCTGAAGCTTCACGTCCTTGGGCCGACCCTCGGCGGCGCGCTCGAAGGCGGCGATGCTTTGCTCGAACGGGAAGGTTTCGCTGATCAGCGGCTTGAGATCGACCTTGCCCGACGCGATCATCGCCAGGGCCCGGTCGAATACGTTGGCGTAGCGAAACACCGTCTCGATGCGAATCTCCCTCGCGGCGAACGCGGAGATATCCAGCTTGACCGGCTCGACAGGCATGCCTATGGCGACCAGACAACCGCCGGGACGCGCCAGCGCATGTATGCCCTCATAGGCGCGTGGCGAACCGCTGGCCTCAAACACAACGTCGGCGCCCCAGCTGTCAGTCGCCGCGCTCACGGCCTGATCGAGCGAGCCGGTCCTGACATTGACGGTCGAGACCCCGGCGTAACGCCCGGCGATGGCGAGCTTGTCATCGACGAGATCGGAAACGATCACGCGCGAGCAGCCGCTCGCCAGCGCCGCCAGCGCCGTCATCACGCCGATGGGGCCGGCGCCGGTCACGACAGCGGTATCGCCGGGCTTGATCTGCGCCTTCACCGACGCCTGAAGGCCGACCGCGAATGGCTCCACCATCGCGCCTTCCGCGAAACTCACATTGTCGGGCAGCTTGAAGGTGAAGGCGGCGGGATGTACGACATGCGGCGTTAGCACGCCATGCACCGGCGGCGTCGCCCAGAACACGACGTTGGGATCGACGTTGTAAAGCCCCAGTTTGGACGCGCGCGAGGACAGGTCAGGCACGCCCGGCTCCATGCAGACGCGGTCGCCGACCTTCAACGTCTTCACGTGCGCGCCGACCTCAACAATTGTCCCGGCCGCTTCGTGACCCAGCACCATTGGGGCCTTGACGATGAAATCGGCGATGCGGCCATGCGTATAATAATGCACGTCGCTACCGCACACGCCCACGGTGTCGATCTTGATCTTGACGTCGTCGGGGCCGACGTCGAGCGACAAGTCGATCTCGCGCAGCGACAGTTCCCGCACCTTTTCCAGAACGAGCGCTTTGACCTTCATGGCGTCACCTCATCGAATCGCGCAGTGGCTTAGTTGATCAGGAACCCGCCGTCGATGGGCAGGTCGACGCCGTTCACCATCGACGCCTCGTCGGACAGGAGATAAGCGATGGCGGAGGCGACTTCCGGCGGCTCGACGAAGCGGCCCAGCGGGATGCGCTTCAGCATCGGATCGGATTTGGCGGGATCGCTCCACGCCTTCACCGCCATCGGCGTCAGCGTGATGACGGGGTGCACGCCGTTGACCCTTATGCCCTTGCGGCCGAGTTCATTGGCCATGACCCGGGTCAAGCCGTCGAGCGCGCCCTTCGAAGCGCAATAGGCGGCGTGGTCGGCGAAACCGATGAAAGAAGCGACGCTGGAGACGTTGACGATGGCGCCCGGAAGGCCGCGCGCGATGCGGTCGCGCGCGTATTCCTGGGAGACGATGAGCGGCGCGCGGGCGTTGACAGCCATGACGCGGTCGAAAATCTCCGGCGTGGTGTCGAGCACGGAATGCAGCTCGGCGACGCCAGCGCAATTGACGAGATAGTCGAACGGAAGGGCGGCGCGCACGGCGGCGCGGGTCGCCTCGGCGCCGGCCAGATCGACCTCAATCGTGCGCACGCCTTCGGCTTCGAGCTCGGCGAGATCGGCGGCGGTGCGCGAGAGCGCGATGATTCGCGCGCCGCGCCGCGTAAGGTCCGCTACGGTCGCGCGGCCGATGCCCTTGCCGGCCCCGGTGATCAGCACGGTCTTGCCGACAAAATTCATATCGCCTGACCCTCCGGCGTAAACAAATAAGCTTTGCGGGGGTCGAAGCCAGCCGTGAATGGCTCGCCCTTCTTCAATACCCGCCTGCCCGGCGTTTGCAGCGACAGCGTTTCGCCGCTCGCTGTCTGGCCATAGATCAGCGTGGCGCCCCCGAGGTTCTCGACGATATCGGCCGTCAGCCCGATCCGCACGGGACCGTCCTCGAACAACAGGTGTTCGGGACGCAAGCCCAGCAGCACATCGCCGCTCGGCGGCGCACCGGACACGCGAACGGGCGCGATGAAACTGGGATGAGTCAGCCCTTCGCCCGTCGCCGACACCTTCACAAAATTCATCTTCGGCGAGCCGATGAAGCCCGCAACAAAAGTGTTGGCGGGCTTGTCGTAAAGCTCCTGCGGCGCGCCGATCTGCTCAATGCGCCCCGCGCGAAGCACGACAATGCGGTCGGCCAGCGTCATCGCCTCGACCTGATCGTGCGTGACATAGACCATTGTCACGCCGAGCGACGTGTGCAGCCGCGCGATCTCGGCGCGCATCTGAGTGCGCAATTCGGCGTCAAGGTTGGAGAGCGGTTCGTCGAACAGGAACAATTTGGGATGACGCACGATGGCGCGGCCGATGGCGACGCGCTGGCGCTGGCCGCCAGACAACTCACGT
>Ga0209698_10002554_pt1 | contig 20561 bp, 13 predicted proteins | sample LitLauG_LLR_2012_FD_187203 | JGI IMG/M metagenome (GOLD analysis project Ga0209698, IMG submission 187203) | Freshwater sediment microbial communities from Pennsylvania, USA - Little Laurel Run_MetaG_LLR_2012 (SPAdes) (version 2) | ecosystem: Environmental > Aquatic > Freshwater > Creek >...
GTCTTCGGGTCGGTGGCAACGCTGGAGGTCGGGAATTTGGCGTAAGCGGTGCGCATGAGCTTCGCCTTCACCTGGTCTGGGGTGAGGGAGGGATTCTTCTGGATCAACAGCGCGGCTGCGCCACTGACAACGGGAGTTGCCATGCTCGTCCCGCTGAGTGTGAAGTAAAGATTCGAAGCTCCCGAGCCGGCGTTGTTCATGAAGTAGCTCATCGGCACCATGTTGGCGGGGAAGGTGCTGAATAAAGAGCCCGAGGACGAATAAAGGGAAACAACCGAGTTGCCGGGAGCAACCAGGTCGGGCTTCAGAATGTGATCGATCATCGACGGACCCTTGGAGCTATAACTAGCGATCAAATCATCGGTGCGAGAGGGCGTGCCCATCGTCTTCATCGCGCCAACAGTGATGACATAAGGATCGTTGCCGGGGGAGGAGATTGTGCCATAGCCTTTGTTGCCGGCTGAATTATCCCGTCCGTCGTTACCCGCGGCCACTACTACGACGATCCCCGCTTTCCAGGCAGCTTCGACAGCCTGACAGAGGGGGTCTTTGGTGTAGCTTTCGAAAACCGGACGACCGATGGAGAGGTTGATGACGCGAATGTTGTATTTCGATTTCAAGCTGATGGCGGTGTTAATAGCGGCAATAACGTTGCTGTCGACGCCAGCGCCATTTTGGTCAAGGACACGCAAGCTGATGATATTGGCGGCCGGCGCTACGCCTTGTAAGTTTCGAAAACAGGAGGAGCAGTGGGATCTGGTGCCAGCCGACGCGATAATCCCGGAGACGTGCGAGCCGTGACCATAGTAATCGTGCCAATCGTTATTAACCCAGGATTGCGTATAGACAATGCGGCTCAGCGGGAGATCGGCATCGTCGTTGATGCCGCTATCGATGACGGCAACACCAATGCCGGCGCCGGTTAGATTCAGATTCCATGCGGCCGCGGCGTTTACCGCGGACGTGGTGTTGTCGAGCGTACCCTTCACCGGCCGGTCGGGAGAGATGAAAGCGACCTCAGGATCGGACGCCAGGTCTTCCAGCATGTTGGCCGGTATTGAATATGAGGCCGCATTGGCGAGCCCGAGCTCTCGCTTGAGTAGACCTCCGCGGCTGGTCACCTTAAAGTGGTGAAACTCGCCGGGTGGGTGGCTGAATTGCACGATGACGTTGGCACTGGAGCCAGAGGATAGCCCTTCGAGATCTTGTGAAACTTTGGGATGGGCCGCATATGTGAGGGAGGCTGACACGGCAAATGAAAGTATTCTTATAGCTCGCATGGGTTTCTCTTAAGTACCCACATCGGCGAAGGAAGGGGGGACTTGAGGGCACCGGTCAGCGTAGGGCGTACTTCGAGTGCGGGTTAGGGTGCTTGCGGAACCTTAGCTGGTTACTTTAATAGGGAAATGCCGGCGAACAGAACGTTGTTGTCGAGGCCGGGATTGAATGAGCGGCCGGCGTTGGACAAATGCATCAATTTGTAACCCAGTGAGAAGGCGATAGATTTGCCGGCGCGGATTTTTACGCCACCGCCGAGACTCATTAGAAAGTTTCCACGGGTGCCGGACGGATATTCGGTGTAAGGGACGGGCTCTGCGCTCTTGCTGAGTCCGCCATCGGCCTGCAAGAAGGGATAGAGGCGGCGTGTGCGCCAGGCGTCGAATGTGAACCCGATGGGTGTGGCGGCGAAGCCGTAAACATGGTGGGCGAGAACGAGAGGTCCGGTGGCAATGATGATGATAGGGCCAGTCCCGACGCCAATGGGGAGAGTGAAATTGGTAGGCACTCTGACAATGGCGGCGGGCAGGACGCCGATGTTGTAGCTCAAAGACGTTCTGCTCCAAGACCAGCAACGGCGGCTATACAGAAGACCGACGGCGGTGAATTGGCGATTGGGCGTGGTTGAGATGGGGCCGCCAGAGACCTGGGAATTGCCACCCCACACCTGAAATTCGTTGCGCTTGTCGGCGGACACCGGATCAGCGGTGCATATATGCGCGGCTGAACTCAGGGCTGGCAGGAGCAGGAGAAGGTAAAGGGAACGCAAGCTCACCTATGATCGCATGACGAAGCGCTTGGGAAATGCGAATCGTCGTGCAAGTAATAGTGCTAGGCGTTGTAATGAAGTTTAACGGCCACATCTTGAAACGCTGTCGCAAGCAGTGTCACTAACATCGAGACAGACATCCGTAACTCAAGGAGGTAACATATGGCTGCCGATCAATACATTAAACTTCGGAATCTCACGACGAAGCAAAATGAGCCGGTGAAAGATATCATTCAGCGAGGCATTCAAGAAGTGCAGGGCCTGGCTGAGAAGGCGATAATTCAATTCCACGTCACGCGTACGCCAAGCGCGAAGGCGGAGACTTATTCGGTAGCGCTAACACCGTCAGGTGCAGCGCTCAGGCCGGACAACTCAACTAAGCCGACGCTGGTAGTAATGCTTGCTTACGACACGTTCTACAAGATTGCGAATGGCTCTTACTCGCCGCTACAGGCCTTTCTCGATCAGGATCTGCGTATTGTGGGGAACGCCGATATCGGAAAGAAGATCATTGCGAAACTCGCAGGTTCGGGAACCCAGGCGGCGGTGTGTCCAACCTTATATAACGAAAGCTGGCATCTGGATGGTCCCGGCTACGGCCACGTCACGTTCAGCGGAGAATTCTTCACGGACTCGGGGACGGTTGAGATTGTATACGACTGGGGCGGCGGCTTTTATCAGCAGATAGTCAGGGCCAGCGCGACCGGCACCTTCACCACAACTCAGAACGACCTTTTCTGCGGTGACATTCCGGGTATGCCTGGCGTGGGTGTGATTGTGACCGCAACCGACCTCGCCACAGGCAAATCGACAACCGCGAAGTACGCGACTCCCTGCTCGTAAACACAGCTTTTGTCGACAACATCTAACCTTTTTATCTTCGAAGAAAGGAGGAAGTGCAATGGCGGATCCAAAACCAGGGGTTCAAGGCGAAGTCGCGGGTAAAGCGATTTCGCATGAAGCCCAGAGCAAAATTCAAGATGTGCTGAAGAGTACGCTGCACAAAGAACTGCTAGCCACCAAGCCCACAGTCGGCGGAATCATTGGCAGGCATGGTTCTATTACACACGGCAGCATCATCTTTGAGGAATAGTTTGGGCGGCCGCGTACGGCTTGAGGAGGAAGGCCGGCGCGGCTCACAACCAAATTGGGTATGAACTTCTAAACGCAGGGGCGTTCCGGTCATTCACGGAGGCCCCTGCAGATTTTGTAGGACGGATCAGACAATGGAACCAATAGGCGCACATCATATTTCCCAATTCATATTGAAAGTGGCTTCGCGCTGCAACTTGAATTGTCCTTACTGCTACGTCTACAACAAAGGGGATTCTACCTGGAAGATTCGGCCTCCGTTGATGTCGGACGGGGTGTTCCAAAAAATCTTGACACGCATCCGCAACCATTGCCGCAACACTTGCCAGAACTACGCGAACATTATTTTTCACGGTGGCGAGCCTTGCCTGATTGGCGTCGAACAGTTTGATGCCTGGTGCGACAGAGCCGCCGAGTTTCTCAAAGACACGGCCAGAGCGGATTTCTCAATCCAGACCAATGGAACGCTGATCGACGATGCCTGGGTCGAAGTGTTTCGCAAGCACCGCGTGAAGATCGGAATCAGCATGGACGGTCCCGCCGAGATTCACGATGCCAACCGGCCCGATCACGCCGGCAGAGGATCTTATGCGCAAGTGGAGAACGGCATTCGGCTTTTGGCGGCCAAGCGAGTGCCTTACGGAATTCTATGCGTTATTCCGTTTGGCGTGGACCCGCTGCTGGTTCACGGGCATTTCATGTCTTTGGGATGTAAGCAGGTGACATACGTCTTGCCGCATTACACCTACGACAATGTGGAGGCCATCCGCAACCAATACGGCCCTACACCCTGCGCCGACTTTCTGATTCCGGTGTTCGATGAGTGGTGGTTCAACGGGACGCCCGATATCCATATCGGCGACTTGCGAAACATGGCGCGCGTGGTGATGGGCGGGGAAAGCCACATTGAAACGATCGGTAATGTGGCGCCGCGCTATGTCTTCATTGAGAGCGATGGGGAAGTGGAGGGGCTGGATAATCTGCGAAGCTGCAGCAACGGCATCACGCAGATCGGCGTGAACGTGCGCAATAACGAATTCCTGGACATTCTGGCAGCCAAAGGAATACACGGTCGAGCCATTTTTCAGGGAATGCCGCTGTGCAAGACCTGCCAGGCGTGCCCGGAAGTTGAGACGTGCGGCGGCGGTTATCTGCCGCATCGATACTCGCGGCTGAACGGGTTCGACAATCCGAGTGTTTGGTGTGCCGACCTGTTGAAGATCTTCACGCACATTCGCATGCGGATGGAAGTGAGCGTGGAGGAAACCCGGGAGCGGCGGCTCTCTCTCCGCGCGAAGGACGCAGAAGCTGAGTTACTCCAACCGGCGGGCGCAGCGAGCTAACGGCGAAAGAGGCGAACCATGCTTGTACCGTTGACCCTGACACAACCCGCGCCACCGACTGAAACTCTGATGCAAGAGATTTCCAGCTTTCCGATCGCTCTCGTGTGCATGCCTTTCGCCTCGGCGAAGATTGCGTCTATTCAGATCGGTCTTTTGACAGCGATCGCGCAGCGCGAGGGCTTTGAGACCGGCAACTACTATTTCAATCTCGATTTGGCGGCGCAACTCGGGCCCGAGTGTTATGAGAAGCTGTGCGAACACCGCGGGCATTTGACCGGAGAGTGGTTGTTCGCTAAAGCGGCGTTTGGTGGCGACGCGCCACAGCGCGGTGAACAGTTTCTGGCTTCTTTCCCCGGTGAAGTTGCATGGGTCAAGAAGATAGGCAAGGACGGCGAGTATTTGATTGACCTGCGGGAACGGATTTTGCCGCAGTTCCTCGACAAATGCTTAAACGAAACGGATTGGAGCCGCTATGGCGCGGTGGGATTTAGTTCCACGTTTCAGCAGAATGTGGCGTGCCTTGGACTGGCGCGGCGAATCAAGGAAGGGTTTCCCGAGGTAAAGATCATCTTCGGTGGATCGAATATGGAGTCCGAAATGGGGCCGGAGTACGGGCGCGCGTTTCCGTTTGTCGACTATGTTGTTTCGGGTGAGGCCGACGTAATATTTCCGGCTCTCTTGAAGACGCTTGCCTCGCGACGCCCCGCCGGGACCTTGCAGGGTGTGAGTAGTCGGGAACCGGAGTCCGCCGGCTACAACGGGAGTGAAGTGAGCCCGTTTACGGATTTAGACTCCTCGCCTGTACCGAACTATGAACCCTATTTTGCGCGTGCGGAGGAACTGGGGTTGCTGCCGCATTACAAGAACGACTGGGCGTTGCCGGTTGAAAGTTCGCGCGGGTGCTGGTGGGGAAAGAAACACCACTGCACATTCTGCGGATTGAATGGTGGTGGGATGACGTTCCGGGCCAAGACGCCCGAGAGATTCATGAGTGAACTATCGGCGCTTGCGAGCAGACACCGAATCAGTTCCTTTGAGGCGGTAGACAATATTCTGGATCTGAAATATTTGCCGGCCGTCTTTTCGAAAATTGAGGAAAATAAAACCGACTATCGGTTTTTCTATGAAGTGAAAGCCAATCTGACGCGCGCTCAAATCCGCAGCCTTTATAAGGGTGGTGTGCGCTCCATCCAGCCCGGCATCGAAAGCATGAGCAGCAACATCTTGAAACTGATGCGCAAGGGCTGCACGATGCTTCAGAATGTGCGCTGCCTGAAATGGTGTTTCTACTACAACATCAAAGTTGGTTGGAATTTGCTGTGCGGCTTTCCGGGTGAAACTTCGCAGGATTATGAACAGCAGGCGGAGGTATTAAAGTGCATCCAGCACCTGGAGCCTCCGACCGGCTGCTCGCGCATCTGGCTGGAGCGTTTCTCGCCTTACTATCACGATCGCGAGTCGTTTCCCATCTCGAATGTGCGCCCGCAAGCCAGCTATGGCAATGTTTATCCGGAACATGTGAATCTCGATAAGATTGCCTATTTTTTCGATTACGAAATGTCGGGAACGCTGTCCGAGCGCGAGATTGAACCGTTACAGAAGCTGGTAGGGGCTTGGCAAAAGGCGTGGGGATCGGAGGAAAGCAGGCAATCTCTTTTTTACCGGCGCACGGGCGACGGCATATTGCTCGACTATAAGTTTGCTTCTGGCGAACAGGGAACTTATAGTTTCTCGCGGACGTTGGCGCACATCTACGAATTTTGTGGCGAAACGATGCACACGCCTAGGCAAGTCGCAGAACAACTTACGTCAGCAGGCGAAGGCAACTTCGGAGAGGAAGAAGTGCGCGAGGCGCTTGATGAGTTTTGCGGCGCCCGGCTGATGCTAAGTGAAGACGATAAGTACTTGAGTTTGGCGATCCCGGCAAATCCAAATTGGTAGAGGAATCATGGCCAGTTCCCAAGTTAAGTTGTCGCCAGAATCGGTCGAGCGCGTGCGGGCCAGCCTGATTGAGAAAATATTGGAAGATCGCGCCAGCAGCGGCATGAGCGGTCCGAACGCCTGGGATTTACTTCTGCACGAAGGCGTCACCTGGAAAAGCGCGGTTCATCTGGATCCCAATCTGCTTCAGGAGTTGCAGCCGGAGTTTAGCCCCAGTGTTACGCGGGAAGTTCTGCTCGCTGCCGCCGGGATAAAACTGTCGAGAACGTGCTTAGCCGACGACAAAGTTGCCACGCTTGAAAGAATCGCAGCGCGGTATAATTTTGAGCTTTGTGTCAGTGAAGAGCGTTACATTCACCGGCCCGACGCTGGAAAAGGCGGTTCGTCGAATCAGATAGCCTGTGTGGCTGAAGCGGCAAACAACGAAGGTCTGCGCAATGTCTATGTTGCGTCCGATGGCGGCTTAGCGGAGGCAGGGAAGATGTTGGAAGAAGCCGGCGACGATGAGATTTTCGGGACGTTGTTAGGAATACCGCGGTGTTGTCGGAATGCTTTCGCACGAAATCTAGCGGGAGTTTCGGCTAAGCAAACTGACTTTGTCTTAGTCTCGCTCGAAAACACGCCGGGCGACATGCCATACGATTCGTGGCTGAACTACCCGGCTAACTATTTCGGCGGCGGGCTGATCAGCTTCTTTCCTTGCTCATACCGCTGTGAGCGTGCCGCGCTGGTGGCGCGTAGTACGTTTGCCGCACTGAACGAGTGTGGAGATCGCTGGGCGCGGGGATTTCCGGCATGTTTGCGCACCAATATCCTGTACACCGAGTATGACGGCTTACACATGTTCGCTCAGCCGCTGATGAACGGAGTGATTCGCTACACCCAGGCAGACTTGCGTACGACCATGGAAGGGCCGCTGACGGAGTTACTTCGGCGCGGCACGCAATTGCGGGTTTACGGGAAGCGGCATGTGGCGGTGTTTCGCGAAGGCGAGCAGATTGGCGAACTATCCGGCCCCGACATTGGACTGTGCTGTTTCTTCTGAGAAACTGGCGCGCTGGTCCAAGGGGGGTGGCTAAAAGAGTGGTGAGTGTTGGACCGAATCCAAAGAGTGCTTCAATGGAAAAGATTGATCCGAAACTTTTTCTTGTCGAGGATCTGAGTCAAAAGGATCGGAGTCAACATGAGTCGAACAATATCACGCAAGAAGTGCTTTCTCGTAGCTGCCATTTTTTTAGGTTTCCTCAATACCTTCAGCCTCGCTGCCGCAGAGCGTCACTGTTTGACTCGCCACCTGCGCGCGGTGGTTGGCAACCATCGCGCAAAGCGAATGGGGAAAATGCCCGGCGATCAAGTCATGACGCTCAACATCGTCCTGCCGTTGCGGGACGAAGCGGGCCTAGATAAGTTCCTCAAAGCACTGTACGATCCGGCCAGCCCAGGCTACCGGCAATTTGTCAGCGTGCCCCAATTTACCGAGCGCTTTGGCCCCAGCCAAAAAGATTACGAGGCCGTTGTTAAGTTCGCGGAGAAACATAAGTTTGCGATCATGGGCGGCAGCCGCGACGGCATGAACGTCGTCATCAAAGGGTCGGTCTCGACCGTGGAGAAAGCGTTTCACGTCAAAATCGGAAGCTATCAGCGCAACGCGGAGAACCAGACGTTCTATGCGCCAGACCGTGAGCCCACGGCCGACTTACCGTTCTCGCTGTGGCACATTTCCGGTTTGGACAACTACTCGGTACCGAAGCCTCGATTGATCACGAAGACCGCGTTTGCCAAGGCGCACGGTCTCAATCCAGACGCGGTGACGACTCATGCGACGACGGGCTCTGGTCCGTCTGCTTCCTTTCTTGGAAGCGATATGCGCGCGGCTTACTACGGCGGGACGGCTCTCACCGGCGCCGGGCAGAACCTGGGATTACTCGAATACGCCGGCACCGATCTGGACGATCTGGCCACCTACTATAAGAACGCCGGTCAAACGAACAATGTGCCGGTTACTCTGCTATCCACCGATGGCACCAGCACATCTTGTCTGCAGAGCGACGGCTGCGATGACTCCGAACAGACTATCGATGTTACGCAGGCCCTCGGCATGGCGCCCGGCTTGGCAAGCTTGGTTGTCTACATAGGTTCAACCGATACCGCCATCATCAGCGCTATGACTACGCACAGTCCGTTGCCGGCCACAATTGGGTGCTCGTGGGGCTGGACGCCGGCGGATCCGAACACCTTGGACCCCTATTTCAAAAAAATGGCGGCGCAGGGACAGACGTTCTTAGCAGCCTCAGGCGATAGTTCCACTTGGTCGTCTACAAATGAAGCATGGCCGGCCGACGATGCCAATGTTGTTTCGGTGGGCGGCACTGACTTGGTTACCGCGAGTGCCGCTGGCCCTTGGCAATCGGAGACGGCTTGGGTGAATAGCGGGGGTGGCATCTCTCCCGATTCCATCGCCATTCCTTCGTGGCAACAGCTTTCGGGAGTGATCAACGCGAATAACCACGGTTCGACGACGTTGCGGAACGGGCCGGATGTGGCGGCCAACGCAAACTTTACGTTTTACGTATGCGCCAATCAAACGGCGTGCGCGGCGAACCAATTAGGCGGCACAAGTTTTGCTGCGCCCATGTGGGCTGGGTATTTGGCCCTGGTGAATCAGCAGGCCGCCGCCAACGGGGCTCCGCCGGTTGGGTTTATCAATCCCGCGATTTACACGCAGAACATAACTGCCGCTAACTATGCCGGCAACTTCCACGATGTGGCGAGCGGCACGTCGGGGAGCTTTTCGGCGGTGCCCGGCTATGATCTGGTGACGGGTTGGGGTTCTCCGAACGGAGGCGGACTGATCAATGCGTTGACGAAGACTGCAAGCGCTCCGGGCTTCAGCCTTTCGGCGTCGTCGCCGGCGGAAATTCTTACTCTTGGAAAGACTAGCTCTGTTGTTGTGAACATCGGGATTTCGGCGGGCTTTTCGGCTCCCATCGCTTTGTCGGCTGTTGGTGCGCCTCCTGGCGTTCAGGTTACTTTCAGCCCAAGTACGATCAATGCACCGGGGCGAGGATCGTCGCAGATGATCTTGTCCGTGTCACGGCATGTTACCGCTGATACCTACCCGATCACGATCACGGCCATCGGCGGGGGGATTGCGCATACGCTGACCCTTACTTTTACGGTGAGGCGCTAACTGTCAATCCGCGCGTAAGGCGTCGAGCGGATTGAGGGAAGCCGCCTTACGCGCCGGCAGGTAACTTCCGGCGAGCGCGCAGGCTTCCAAGACCACGGCTATCGCGAGCACGGCGGGCACATCCCAGGCATTTACACCGAACAACAAGCTCCGCAAGACCGCTGCCGCGCCCACGGAACACAGCAGGCCAATCGCAATTCCGATACCGGCTACCAACCCGGCCTCACTGAGAATTAAGCGATAGACGGCGCCGCGGCCCGCTCCTAGAGCCATGCGGACACCAATTTCGCCGTTCCGCCGGCTCACCGAATACGCAACCACACCATAGAGGCCAATGACTGCCAGCAGCAGTGCCGCAGCCGCGAACCCTACTACAAGCGCTGCTGATGAACGATTGAAGAACGCGGCATTATCGATCCGCTGCACCATGGTGAATTGGTTTCGTACGCCGATGTCGGGGTCCACTTGCTGAATCGCCGATTCAATCGCAGGCATCAGTTGCTCTGGCGCCTGTTGGGTGCGAACCGTGAGAAATAATCGGCCGTCTGGATTCTGCAGAAACGGATAATAGACGGCCGGCATGATGGTCTCGCCCAGCGTCCCTTCGTGGATGTCGTCCACGACGCCGACAATACGGCGCAACGAGGATGGCGACAAATCGCCATCGCCGACCATTTTGCCGATGGGATCTTCGTCTGCGAAAAACTCGCGCGCCAAGGTTCGATTAATCAGAACCACCTTCTGGCGAGTGTCGTCATCCTGTTGGTTGAGCCAACGCCCACGCAACAGATCTGCGCGCAACACTTGAAAATAGTCCGCGCTCACGATTCGCTTGAGAACTTCGCGCTGTTGGCGGTCGGGCGCATGTCCAACCAGCCGGAACGGGTTCCACCCGCAGTTACAGGTGACTGGAAGTTCGCTCGTATTTGCCGCGGCCTGCACTCCGGGCAGCCCGGATATGCGTTCCATCAGACGATTGGAAAGCATGCGAAGCTGAACGTCGTTGTAGCGGGCGTCTGTATGGTCCATTTCCAAAGTGGCAATATGATCGGGGAGAAAACTCAGGCGCTCGTGCACAAGCCCGTAAAGACTTTTTTCGAGCAAACCGGCGCTGGCCAGCAGAACCATGGCGATCGCCAACTCGACCGCGACAAGATTAGAGCCGAAGCGCCGCCAGGCCATGCTCGTGGACCCGCGGCCGCCCTCCGCCAAATCGGCGCGTAGGTTTGAACTCCAAAGCCACAACACCGGCAGTACCGAACACAACACAACGGCAAGCAAGACAACGACGGCCGCGAACACAAGCACCCAGGCATGCAAGCCAACGCCGTGAAAAAACGGCATACCGCGCAGCGAACGCTCGGGAATCAGCGTGTAGAGCCGCGGAATCATCCAGAAATCGACCGATAATCCCAACGCCATGGCGCAGAGGGCAATCGATAAACCGTCAATGACGTAGAGCCGTATCACTCGCGCTGTAGAGGCACCCAACGCAAGGCGGACCGCCGTTTCGCGGCGGCGGTTTTCTGCGCGCACCAGCATCAAGCCCGCCACGTTCACGCAGGCAATGAGCAACAGAAGGCCGGCACTTCCCAGCAGGATCAGGAGCGTAGGCCGCACCGCACCCCGAATGGCTTCGCTCAGCGGCAACACGATGGCGCTTTGCTCGCTATCGGAATCCGGATATTCCTTGGCGAGGCGCGCCGCCAGTTGGCGCATCTCAGCCGCCGCCGTTTCGATCGACATGCCATCGCGTAAGCGGCCGATTCCATACACGCTGTGACAGCCGCGGTCTTTTCCGCAGTCATCGAAATCATGGATTGTCGTCCAAACTTCCGCAGCCCGCAGAGCGAAGTGGAAATCGCTCGGCAGTACGCCGATAACAACGTGGGGCTGGTCGTCAAGTATGATCGACTGTCCTACGACTTCGGGCCGGCCACCGAAACGGCTCTGCCAGGTCGCGAAAGGAAGTAACACGGTGCGCGGTGCGCTGGGCGTGTTATCCGTATCGACAAAAACACGGCCTAGCATTGCGGAGACACCTATGGTCCGGAAGAAGCTACCGCTTACTCGTGCTGCGCGCAGCGCCTTCACGCCGCTGGGACTTTTCCAACGATGCACGGTGAGCTCGAGCGCATCGAGCGAGGCGAGGGATGTGTTGTATTTTTGAAAGTCCAAGTAATCCAGGTAAGCCAGTCCGCAATCGCGGCAATTGTGATCGGTGCGAAAAATACTTACCAGCCTCGACGATTGGCGATACGGCAGCGGCTCGACGAGCGCGGAATCAACGAATGCGAAAATTGCGATGCTGCCCGCCATACCCAGCGCGAGGACGAGCACGGCGATGATGGTAAACCCGGGATTGTTTGATAACTGGCGGAACGCATGGCGTAGATCGTGCAGAAAGCTTTCCAGTGCGCCGGCGCTGCGAAAGCGCAAGCCGAGGTTTTGAGGGACGGAAGGCGGTGCATCCATAGAGGGTCGCTGGCTGAAACTCAAATCCATCCTATCGTTAGGCTCCGTCGACTGTCCGAACGGGCACATAGGTAACACTTTGGACCGAGGACATGAGTAACAGAATCCGGCCAGCGATGAGTGTAAGCTAGCTTTTATCGTTCGGCCTTTTTGGCGGGCGACCACGATTTTCGCCTTGAAGGTCAGAGGAAGAATGGGGTGGGGGTGGCTTTCGCGCCGCCACCAATCCGGACTTCCCTCGGCGTTCGGGTTCCATTCCTGGAGAGCCCTATCCTCCGTGCAAGCAACTCGATTGGTCCTGCTCCGCTAACGAATTTGCAAGTTAAAATGAGCCAGTCTGGTAGAAAGCGCTAAATCCCATGGGGTGTGGGGGGCAGAGTCCCTCACCTCCGGATTACTAAACGCTGGCCGACAGATCGCGAGTGATCCCAATTTGGCCATGAAACTTATTGCTCAGGGGCCAATTGGAGGCACAACATGTCCGACGCCTGCGCCGTGCTCTCCATCTCCTTCGGAAGAGGGGGATGATCTTCCTCAGCCGGCGGGCCGCAAATTCCAGCCAAAGCCTGAACGGCGACACAGCCTTTGCCGAGTCCTATGCCTGCTTCCTCGTCCGAGCAAGTTGTGCCTCTAGGATGGAGCACGGGATGCTTACTTCATCTTTACAATGTTGGCGTGAAAGTCGGACAAGTGTTTGCCGGCCCACTTACCCAGTGCTTCCAATACGGGGCGCAGCGCAGCCCCGGCGTCTGTGAGGCGGTATGCGTTATTGCGCGAGGCAGCCTCCGGGGTGGTTCGCTCGATGAGCTTCAAACACGTCAAGAGTTCAAGCCTCGATGCCAGAATATTGGTCGAAATGCTCTCTTGTGATTCGAGAAATTGTGAATAGGTGCGGGGGCCGTGAATGATCAGATCGCGAACGATGAGCAACGACCACTTGTCACCGAGGACGTCAAGAGCAGAGCTAATGGGACAGACAGAACGCCAATCCACCTTTCCCTCTTCGGTTGTCATCTGACTTGATCCATGCGCCTTATGCGTCAAACGCCGCAGACGACGTTGCAGCATAAGGCGCGCCTACGAAATAAGTATACTACCGGCGTGAATCGATCACATTCCGCCGATCAATAGAACCTGCCCGCTCTCGGTCAATTCATTGATTCGGAGCGCCTTCAAGGGTTGATATTCAGGGGAGTTGTACCAGGCTTGCGCCTGCTCCATGCTGGGAAAACGCAAGATGGCAGCCCAGCTGCCGTCCCACTGTCCCTCCAAGACGGTCGGCGCGGGTGTGCCCGCAATCATTTCTCCACCGAAGTGGATTAAGCTTGTGATCGCTGCGTGAGCATAGCGCTTCGAAAGTTCTTCCAGATTGTGCGCCTTCACTTGAACCGTGAAGTAGGCGGGTTTTGTCGAAGTTGGGGTAGTCATTGCTTTCCTATGTATGGAGTGATAGGGCTGCTGCCATATCTTTGAACGAGTTGGCGATTGGTGTTGGCTTCCAGTCCAAAATCGTGAGCGTCGCACTGGTGTCGAGCGCGGCTTTTTTGCCGATGAACGGCAGCATTCCTTTGGCCTCGGGGTCAAACAGACTCATCAACTTCAGGAGAAAGGTCGGCGCTTTCATCGAAGGAGCCTTTGTGTAACCAGCTTCTCTTAGAACCTTGGCCAGGGTTGCCATCTCGACAGGCTCGGCGGTGCAAGCAATAAATCGTTTCCCAGCGGCCCCGGGGGCGGTCATGGCCGCGACGTGAAGCTGTGCTACATCGCGCACATCGACCATGCCCATCGCCATGTCGGGTATCATCGGCACCTTGCCGGTGATCATGTTGCTCATCATGGCGACGCTTTGGCCGTCAATTTGAGCGCCCAAGGAAGGCCCAAAAACGGCTCCGGGGTTGATCACGGTCAATTCCATATTGCCGTGGTTAACGGCATCCCAGGCGGCGCGTTCCGCCAGAGTTTTGCTTTTTGCGTAGGCGCCGATATTGGCGCCGGTATCCGACCAGTCGCCGGGACCATATTTGCCGGTTGCTTTTCCAGCGATGATGGCAAAGGTTGATGACGTTAACACGAGCCTTTTCACGCCCGCGCTCTGGGCAGCGGCAATGACACGTTGGGTGCCTTCGACGGCGGGCTTAATCAATTCGTTTTCGTCTTTGGGTTCCGCAAGCAAAAACGGCGACGCGACGTGAAGGACAAACGCGCAGCCAGTCATGGCTTTCGCCCAACCACGATCCGATAGCAGGTCGACGTCCGCAAAGCCTAAATGATCCCCAGGTGCGACTTTGCTGATCGCAGTGCGGGTGGAATCCGCCTTGGACCGTGAACGAATCGTTCCGACTACGTTGTAGCCGTGGCGCAGTAGTTCGGCGGCGCAGTGTTGCCCAATGTAGCCGGTGATACCAGTCACTAGGACTGTTTCCATTTAGGAACTCCTCACGGGGAAGGCGTTGACTTGCATGTTGCAAGTGTACCAGAGTGGCTTGCAACATGCAAGTGATGGCATGCTTTCGCCTTAGCCTGCGCCGAATCCTTTCACGCAGTAAGCGAAGTCAAGTAGCCCGGCAAGTAGCCGCCTTTGGCCGGATCTTGTTTGCTGGCGATCGTACCGCCGGTAGACTGCACAGCGACCGTCGGCAGCTACTGGGCGAGGGCTGTAAAGCATGTCATTAACAGCAGAATAACGATGGCCAGATTCGTCATGCGACTACCATACGGGCTTGGCTGAGTCTTGGCCTACGTTGCTACAGTGCCTTAGCACCGCTAAGTCCTCAATCACGCCGCAGCTAGGAGCCTCTTCCAGAGCAGCTCCCGCCTAACGTTAGGGCTGTATCTGGAGAGACCCGGCGACAGCAGCGCTCAGAGCCGGAATGGAGATGCGGGTCTCTTTAGATACAGACGTTTGAAGGAAGCCGTTCGCGTTTTTGGGCAGAACTACCCGAGCCGAAGGCAGCAATCGGCAGCGCTTGCAGCGCTAATCAGCGCGCTCAGAATTTAGCATTTGATTACCCGTCCCTGACGGCGATGTGTAGAGTAACCATCGTACAGTCGCCAGCAAGCCTGCTTGTGCGCCACGCATGTCGTTATTGAAGTGCGCCGATCTCTTTAACGTTTTAAATGAGATGCAACGATTCATCGATTCGAAAAGGTGTTGTACCGGTACGACGCTTAGCTATGCCAACGTTGAGCGTTGGATCCAGGGTGTGTGCCCTGTTTTGTACGCATTCACATGCTAGTTTAGTGAGTGGAGGAATGGGTGAGTGGTTGAAACCGGCGGTCTTGAAAACCGTTTGCGTCGAAAGGTGCACGGGGGTTCGAATCCCTCTTCCTCCGCCAGAATTTAGGCGGTACCAACAGCAACAAAGTGAATTGAATCGGGCTGAGAGGCCCGATTCTTGCGTTTGGGGGCGAGTGTCCGCAATGGTTCTGCTGGTCGCGCCAAACCGGACAACATGACTTACCGAAAAGCCGCAGTACATCGCCGCTCCTCCGCCACAATCCCCTTATAGTAAAAGAAAGTCAGCGGCTCACCAATCAACATCCATTCCATTCAAGTTCAGGAGTTCATCGGTTGCAGCCAGTGGCAGTCCACGATTACGTCTCGTCTCTTAGCAGGTGCCGCGATCAACGAAGTGTTGTGCGGCACCTTGGTTCGAGGAGATTCCTCCAAAGAGGAGTTCTTCCAGTTTCAACCACCGCAAGGCCCACCGATGAAAACCCCGTGGAGAGCCTTGCATGTGTTTTGATCCGTCCGAATACACTGGCTGGTTCCCGTTTGCGGGTCGGAAACCAAACACGCCCCTAAGGCTTCGCCGGCTGCGATTCCTGTATCAGCGAGAGCCTTGATGCTCGCTAAGTGGCTTTCGATGGACGACGTCCTTGTTCTTGTGACTACCTTGTTCATTGGCTTTGCTGCGGTCTTTGTCTGTTTCATGTTGTCATTCCTTTATTTGGGAGAATATTGGATCCCGATTCCGGTCTTGAAGTAGTTGCGCCGAAACGCAACGGGAGCGTTCGGTAAGTAATTGTCCTGCGCGGTGACCGTCATCGCAAATTTCGAATTGATTGGGACTGCCAGGAATGCACCGCCATTCGAAAACCAAGTGTGGGATTGACTGAGTGCTGGTACAAATTGCTCTGTCAAGCTCAACACGGTCCCGCGCCTCACGAAAGCCAACGGTATGTCGTACTTTCCCTTCAATCCGATTCCGAGAAAAGAAACTGACGCCGCGGGTGCGTAGAAATGCTCGCCTACGAACCGTAAGTCTCCATCAAATTCAAGCCGGCCGTGCGTGAAACCGAAACCTCCTCCGTAACTCTGTCTCATATACACTCCTAGCGAGTTATTGTGGTAGAGGTCGGCAACACCGTAGCCGAAGACACCGTTCGACAGAAGGAAAACAGTGTGCTGCAGTGTGGCTCCATAGTTCCGGGTGACGTTTGGTGCCATTTTGCCACTTCTTTTCTCGTCATAACTAATGGGCAGATCTACTAGCGTTCTTTGATACGGCCAGCCGCATGCTGATGAATCCGTCGCATCGGCGTGCCAATTGGCTAGAGCGGTTATCTGACCGCTATACGTCTGCTGCCGCTGTGTTGAGCCAAGAATTGCGGCCGATACATTTACCCTCTCTAGCAGTAATCCGCCTTCCCCCGCAGGTCCGCCAGGGCAGCCTTGAGCGCGCGGTGTGGGTGAGTCTTGCGCACACATCATTTGAACAACTACGAGAGCGATGGCAGACGCCAGCAATCTCTGTATTGCAGGCGATCTTGATGATCGCCGGATTTGAGACGTTGTCATTGAAATGCCTTTCTTTCCGTCTTTCGATTGACGTGACCCGGTAACGAAGTGCTCCCGAAGTCGACCGTCATTTCTAATAGCGAAAAACAAAAAGCCAACGGGACATTAAGCCGGATGCAGTGTATTGCGGACTCGAATGCCCTGAAACGCCCAACCCCCAATGTCGTTCCCAGGGCGTTGGCCGCGCTGCCTCCAAATCAGAAGAGGTCATCCCCAGCGATCACGGGCGTTTCAAAAATCTTTCATCCCAGTCTTTTCAATGCCTTACGCTGTTTTTCCACGCTCCCTCAAACACGCCCTTTTTATTCTGGTCTCGAAAATGTCATTCTCCACACACATCCCGCCCTCGCTCTTCAGCCCTGTCCCCGCCACGCCCTCATTCCTACAAATTTCTACCGCCACTCGCGGACTCTTCTTTATAGGCGGTAAAAAGTAACATGACTTACTCAAAGCTCCCCGCAAATCGCCCATTTTCCGCCCCAACTATTCCCTCGCCCACGCTCTCCGGTGCTCCGGTCTCGCGCGCCGTTTCGCCGAACCGTAATCCCTCACACCCGCACACCCATTCCGTCCATCTGCCAATTTCCAACGTCGTTCCTGCTCCTTCCAACATCTCCTCGCTTCTGCCTTCTGAATTCCGTCTTCTGAATTCTTTCTTATGGTCAAATAAAGTGATCGGCTCTCCGATCAACATCCATTCAAGTTCAGGAGTTCATCGGTTGCAGCCAGTAGCAGTGCAAGATTGCGTCTCGTCTTCAGCAGCAGCACCACCATCATCATGGAGGAACGATGCCTAAACGCACCGACCTCAAACGCATCATGATCATCGGCTCTGGCCCCATCATCATTGGCCAAGCCTGCGAATTCGATTACTCCGGCGCGCAAGCCTGCAAAGCCCTTCGCCAGGAAGGCTACGAGGTCATCCTCCTCAACTCCAATCCCGCCACCATCATGACCGATCCCGAGCTCGCCGACCGCACCTACGTCGAGCCGCTCAGCCTTGCCTACGCCACCGAAATCATTCGCAAGGAACGTCCCGACGCGCTCCTCTCAACCGTCGGCGGCCAAACCGCTCTCAATCTTTCTGTCGAACTTGCCGAAGCCGGCGTCCTTGATGAATACAAAGTCGAACTCATCGGCGCCAAAATTGAAGCCATCAAAAAAGCCGAAGACCGCCTCCTCTTCAAAGATGCGATGAAGAAAATCGGCCTCGATATGACGCAGTCCCAACTCGTCAACAATCTCGAAGACGGCCTCAAATTTGCCGAACGCATCGGCTATCCCATCATCTTGCGCGCTAGCTTCACCATGGGCGGTACCGGCGGCGGCATCGCTTACAATCGCGAAGAATTTGAAGAAATTCTTGAACGCGGTATCGATCTCTCTCCGGTCCACGAAGTTCTCGTCGAAGAAAGCGTCCTCGGTTGGAAAGAGTTTGAGCTCGAGGTCATGCGCGATCTCGCGGGCAACGGCATCATCGTTTGCTCCATCGAAAATTTTGACCCAATGGGCGTCCACACCGGCGATTCCATTACCGTCGCCCCCGCGCAAACACTCACCGATCGCGAGTATCAAATGATGCGCGACGCCGCTCTCCGCTGTCTCAATGAAATTGGCGTCGATACCGGTGGCTCCAACGTCCAGTTCGCCATCAATCCGCAAAACGGCCGCATGGTCGTTGTCGAAATGAATCCGCGCGTCTCGCGGAGCTCCGCTCTCGCCTCCAAAGCCACAGGTTTCCCCATCGCCAAAATTGCGGCCAAACTGGCCGTCGGTTATCGCCTCGACGAAATCAAGAACGATATCACCCGCGCGACGCCCGCCTGTTTCGAGCCGACTATCGATTACGTTGTCGTCAAAATTCCGCGCTGGCAGTTTGAAAAATTCCCCGGCGCCGAACCTGTTCTTGGCACGCAAATGAAATCGGTCGGCGAAGCCATGGCCATCGGCCGAACCTTTAAACAAGCTCTCGGCAAAGGTCTGCGCAGTCTCGAAACCGGTAAAGCCTCAGGCGCAAAACTCGATCCGTCGCTCATCGCCAAACGTCTCATCACGCCCAACCCCGACCGTCTCGATTACATCCGCTTCGCCTTCGACCAGGGCTACACCGTCGAGCAAGTGCATGAAATGACCAACGTCGATCCCTGGTTCCTGCAGCAGGCGTACGAAGTTGTTCACTCCGAAAAAAATCTCACGGGCCGCACCATCAGTTCATTTACCGCGCGCGAATTTCGCAAACTCAAGCGCGACGGCGTGGGCGACCGTCAAATCGCCGAACGTCTCGCCATCGAACCCATGGCCGTTCGGGAAGCTCGCAAAAAGCTAGGCGTCACTGCCGTTTTCAATCGCGTCGATACTTGCGCCGCCGAATTCGAAAGCTTCACGCCGTACATGTATTCGAGCTACGAATCGGAAAACGAAGCCGCGCCTACCAATCGCAAGAAGGTCATGATTCTCGGCAGCGGTCCCAATCGCATAGGGCAGGGAATTGAGTTCGATTATTGCTGTTGTCACGCCTCGTTCGCCCTGCAAGATTTCGGCGTTGAGTCCATCATGGTCAACTGTAATCCGGAAACCGTCTCCACCGATTACGATACGAGCGACCGCCTCTACTTCGAACCTCTCACCCAGGAAGAAGTCCTCAACATATATGACATCGAAAAACCCGATGGTCTAATCGTTCAATTCGGCGGTCAAACTCCGCTCAACTTAGCCATGCCTCTCAAGGAACTCGGCTTGCCCATCATCGGCACCGATCCCAGTTCCATCGACCTCGCGGAAGACCGCAAACTCTTCGGCAAACTTCTCAGCGATCTGAACATTCCCTCGCCTCCGCACGGCACCGCTACCAATGTTGCCGAAGCCTGCGAGGTCGCCGCGCGTCTCGGTTTCCCCGTTCTCGTTCGTCCCAGCTACGTTCTCGGCGGCCGCAACATGGTCATCGCTTATAACGAAGAAACGGTGCGACGCTACATGCAGGAAGCGACCAACCTTTCCGTCAAGCGCCCCGTTCTCATCGACCGTTTTCTCGAAGACGCCACTGAAGTCGATGTCGATGCGCTCTGCGATGGTCAAAACGTTCTCATCGCGGGCATTATGGAACATATTGAAGAAGCGGGCGTCCACTCGGGCGATAGCTCTTGTGTTCTCCCGGCGATTTCCATCCCGCCGAAAACTATCGCCACCATCGAAGACTACACCACCAAACTTGCTCGCGCTCTCAACGTCGTCGGCTTGATGAACGTGCAATACGCGCTGAAGAATGGCGATGTCTACGTTCTCGAAGTCAATCCGCGCGCCTCCCGCACCGTGCCCTTCGTTAGCAAGGCCACTGGCGTCCCCCTACCGAAAATCGCTGTGGGTCTGATGCTCGGCAAGAAGCTCGACGAATTCAAAACCCTCACAGGCGGCATCGTCAACGGCACTTTACCCGTCCAGAATTTCTACGTTAAAAGCCCGGTCTTCCCGTTCAACAAATTTCCCGGTGTCGACCCAGCCCTTGGACCCGAAATGCGCTCAACGGGTGAAGTCATGGGCGTCGGTCAAAGTTTTGGCGAAGCCTTCGGCAAGGCTCAACTGGCCGCCGGATCGCCCATCCCCGATTCCGGTTCGCTCTTCATCAGCGTCAATGATCGCGATAAAGCCGCTGCCGTCGACGTCGCGCGCAAGTTC
>Ga0209698_10002556_pt1 | contig 20558 bp, 17 predicted proteins | sample LitLauG_LLR_2012_FD_187203 | JGI IMG/M metagenome (GOLD analysis project Ga0209698, IMG submission 187203) | Freshwater sediment microbial communities from Pennsylvania, USA - Little Laurel Run_MetaG_LLR_2012 (SPAdes) (version 2) | ecosystem: Environmental > Aquatic > Freshwater > Creek >...
GTTCGCGAGCTCGTGCAGGTGGCCCAGGCCGCTACCGGGCGCCGGCGTGGGCAGCGTTGAGTGGCGGTCCGCCGGGGGAAGCGCCGCCGGGCCCCTGAGGGGTCGGCCGGCGAAGGTCGGATCAGGCTCCAGTGGTCGGTTCGTGTCGGGGAGGCAGGGCAGCATGACTGAGCGTCCACCCGGTTTCTGGCCGTCCTCGCACTCCCAGGCCACCGGCCAGGACTGGGGTGGGCGGGAACTGACCGGACTGGACCTGACCGCGGTCACCTTCGTCGACGTCGATCTGTCCGAGGCCACCTCGACCGGCGCGGTCTTCAACGACTGCACGTTCAGGGACTGCAGGTTCAACGCCTCGAGCCACACCGACACGGCGTTCGTCAACTGCACGTTCGCCGGCTGCTCGTTCTTCGATGCGACGTTCCTGCGCTGCAAGCTGGTCGGCAGCTCGTTTCGCCGGTGCACCTTCGGCCTCTTGAAGGTGACCGGCGGCGACTGGTCGCTGGTGGCGCTGACCGGAGCCGACCTGCGCCAGTGCACCTTGGTCGGTGTGCGGCTGCGCGAAGCCGACCTGTCCGGGGTCCGGTGCAACGACGCGACGGTGGTCGACTGCGACCTGTCAGCCGCGGACCTGCAGAAGGCGGACCTGTCGGGGGCAGACCTGCGCGGCTCGGACCTGAGGGGCCTAGACCCCTGGCATGCGTCGCTGGCTGCCGCCATCATCGACGTGGACCAGGCAGTGACTGTGGCGCAGCTGATGGGACTGGATGTGCGCCCGGTCACCGACGACCGCTAGAGCGGAGCGGACCGGGCGCTGCGGTCGGCCGCGCACCCTGACCGGAAGGAACCAGATGCTGAAGGACAGCAAGGCGTTCAGCGGCTTCAGTGTGGACGACGTCGCGGCGGCCAAAGCGTTCTACGCCGACACCCTCGGACTGGAAGTCTCCGAGACCAACGGCATGCTGAGGCTCCACCTGGGCGGCGGCCGGGAGACGCTGATCTACCCCAAACCCGACCACGTACCCGCCACGTACACGATCTTGAACTTCCCGGTTCCCGACATCGAGTCCGCCGTGGACGAGCTGGAATCAAGAGGAGTCGTAACGGAGCACTACGACTTCACCGACTCTCGTGGCATCAACCGTCGAGGCGGAACCCTGATCGCGTGGTTCAAAGACCCGGCCGGAAACATCCTGGCGGTGCTCCAGTCCGCCGCAGGCGCGCATCCCGGGGGGCGGGACTGATGGTCAACCTGCGACGGACCACTCAGGAATAGCTCCGGCGTCGGTGCCCTGCCGTCCTTGCACCATCTCATGACCATTTCGTGCACGAGAGCGCTCCATTCACCACCGTTGTTTGCATGCACCCGGTTGGCGTAGTCCGCTTGACCAAGCGGTTCAGGGCCAGCGTGCTTCGCTCACGCGAATGTGAGGCGACATGGAACCTCCCGCAGTCGCAGCGCAAGTGGGCAGTGGAAGGCGCGACCGGTGTCGGTCTCTAGGGGGGCAGGCTCACCGATCGCGTCCAGGGCCCGCGCCACCTGCGCCTTCGAGGTGAGTCCCACGATCCGCGCCAGGACCGTCGCCGGGAACCCGTCGTCGGCCAGGACGTCGAACCCGGCCGGGCATACGCGTCGGCCAGCACTTGCCCACAACAGGGCGGAGGTGTCCACTACACGGCCTAGTGACCATTTTCGTGGCCTGGCCGCGGCAAACCCGCAGGTCAGCGACCCGCCGTCCCCCCGAGCAGCCCGCGGGTGGCACGGGCCAGCCCTGAGCCCGCAGCACGGTCAACCGTCACCGTGGCGGCGATGGTTGTGAGCGAGCTGCGGACCGTGGCGAGGGGCATCTCGCTGCGCCCGTCGGTCGGTGACGTCGGACCGAACCTTGGCCAGCGGGTAGAACGCTGGCGTCTTTGCGACAGCTTTTGGTGAGTCAGGCGCCTTCGAACGAGCCAGGAGGCACGGCTGACGGCTGGTATCGTTGCCTCCCATGGAGACGGTCCCGCTGGCCATCTCCGATGCCACGAAACCATCGGTCGTCGGCTCGCCAAAGGGCGTCGCGCGCGCCTATCGCGGCGACATCGACGGCCTGCGTGCTGTCTCGGTGCTGTTGGTCGTGGCTTTCCATGCCGGGCTGCCGTTCGTTTCGGGTGGCTTCGTCGGTGTGGACGTCTTCTTTGTTATCTCAGGGTTTCTCATTACTGGACTGCTTCTGGACCAGTTGGAGACGGGGCGGCTGTCCCTCGCAGGCTTTTACGCCAGACGGGTTCGGAGGCTTCTCCCGCTGTCGGCACTTGTCCTGGTGTCCACTGCGATCGCCTCGGCGCTGCTGATCGCCCCGCTCGACCGGCCCCGCGTCGCGGGCGACATCCGCTCCGCCGCTCTCTATTTCTCCAACTGGCATTTCGCAAGCCAGGCGACTGACTATATGGCCGCCAACGTCAACACGAGCCCGGTGCTGCACTACTGGTCCCTCAGCGTTGAGGAGCAGTTCTACGTCGCCTGGCCCCTGTTGATCCTCGGCGCCGCGGCTCTGAGCCGCCTCGGCCGCGGTCGGCTGCCGAGCCCGAGAGTCATGATTGGAATCGTTCTCGGCGGGTTGGGCATCGGGTCTTGGGTCATCTCGGTCGCACTAACGTCCAGCGACGGCTCGCTCGCCTACTTCGCCACCCAGTCCCGCGCTTGGGAGCTAGCCGCTGGGGCCGGACTTGCGATGGCCCTCCCTGCCCTGCAGCGCCTGCCGCGAGCACCCGCCGCCATCGCCGGGTGGGTAGGGCTTGTCTTGATCGTCGGAAGCGCGTTGGTGTTCAGCCGCGACACGCCGTTCCCTGGTACGGCGGCCAGCTACCCGGTCTTGGGAGCCGTTCTTGTCCTCGGTGCCGGAGCCCGGATACAAGGAAATGGGGTTGCGCGGCCGCTGTCGGGACCTCGCGTCCAGTACGTCGGCCGTATTTCCTATGCCTGGTATCTGTGGCATTGGCCGTTCCTGGTGTTTCTGCAGGCACGATTCGGCAGCACGGGGGTCGCAGGCGCGTTCGGGACTGCGACCGCGGTGGCCGCGTCGTTCGTGGTTGCCGCGCTCACTCATCGGGTGCTCGAAGATCCCGTGCGTCGCTCCCGCTGGCTGTCGGCCCGGCTCGGCTGGACGCTGGTAGCAGGACTTGCGTTGACGGCAGTATCGGTGGCTGCCGCGTTCGGCCTTGCCGACGCCGGTGACACTGACTTGGCGGTGAACAAGCCAGTCATCGCAATTAAGAACGCAGCACCGGTCATCCTGCGCATGACCCCTGAGCAGGCACGCGAACTGGTCCCAGGCATACGCGACTGCCATGCCACGGCCCGAATGGTCAAAGCCCCGGCAGACTGCACCTTCGGCGATCCGGCAGGAAAAGTCACCATCGCGTTGGTGGGCGACTCACACGCCGAGCAGTGGTTCCCGGCCCTACTCAGCCTGGCCGTGGAGAAGCACTGGCGCTTACTTTCTTACACCAAAGACGCCTGTGCGTTCATGGATGTCCCCATCTGGCACATTGCCCTCGCCCGGCCGTACCTCGAGTGCACCGCCTGGCGCGCCAACGTAGCCGCCCGGCTCAAAGCTGCTGGCCACATTGACGCCGTGGTCATCGCGCGCACCGCCGCCTACCGCGGCCTGACGATAGGCAGCAACGGTCAGCGCCTCTCGTACTTCTCCACAGCCGCCGTCGACGCCATGTGGGCGGCCGGTGCGGCCAAGACCTTCGCTGGTCTAGAGAAGATCACCTCTCACATCGTCGTGCTCAAGGACAATCCGTTCGCGCCCACTGACATTCCAGCGTGTCTGTCCAGCGCGGGTACAGACGTGGCGCAGTGCGCCTTTCCCCGATCCGACGGACTCTACGGTGCCTCACTTGACGCCGGACTGGTGGCCGCCGAGCAGTCAGTAGCCCTGCCCAACGTGTCGTGGCTGGACATGACCGATCAGTTCTGCGATCCGACGATGTGCCCCGCAGTCGACAGCCGCGGCCTGATCATCTACCGCAACCATGACCATCTCACCGTCGCCGAGATACTCGCCCTTCGCGACATCTTCGCGACGAAGCTTGCCGACATCATGGCGAACTAGTCTCCGGGCTCTGCTCGCCGCGGGCGGGGCTTCACCGCCGACCCGCTGCGCCACCGACCGGCCGAGGGTCTCCCCGTTCGGCAGCAGACCCCCGTCTGCGACGAGCGATCAAGAGCTCCTGCGCTTAGCGGTGTCGCTCTTGATCCGCCTCACGTGTACGTCGCTGATCTGGCGGGTCCGTGACAGCCAGAGGTGTTGGTAGCGCCCGCGCTGAAGACCGGTGGCTGACGTGGGACGCTGGTGTCCATGTCAACGGTGTTCCGGTTCCCGCGTTTGGCCTAGTACCCGGGTGTTGCTCTCACCGGGGCGGCGAGGCCTTGGAGGGGTCGGGTCACGCGGGCGGGACAACGGTGCCCTGCGTCGTCGGAGCTGGAGGTCGGCGACTGGGGTCCACGATGGCTAGACGTCGAAGTCAGTACAACGCCGAGTTCCGGTTGGGCCAGCGGGACATCGCCGCCGGCTGGTGCTGGGGCCCGGTTCGCTGGCCGCGCGGGGTTGGATCCTGTCGTCCTTTGTGGACCCGTACGCTGAGCGCCATGCTCGGTCGTCGCCGGTGGTCCTCGCCGTGAGCAGCACCTGGGCCAAGATTGCCCTGGTCCTGGTGTTCATCTTGGTCGGTGGCATGTTCTCCTCCACCGAGATGGCGCTGGTGTCGCTGCGGGAGAGCCAGCTGAAGGCACTGGCGGCGCGTAGTCGTCGCGGTGAGCGGGTCGCGGCCGTCGCGGGGAACCCAAACCGGTTCCTGGCGGCCCTTCAGATCGGGGTCACCCTCGCCGGGTTCCTGTCTGCCGCGTTCGGTGCGGCCACCTTGTCCGGGGAGTTCGCGCCGGTCCTGGTTCGCTGGGGGGTCCCCAAGGGCATGTCCGACGCGGTGGCGCTGATTTCGATCACCTTGGTCATCTCGTACTTCTCACTGGTGCTCGGGGAGCTGGCGCCCAAGCGGATCGCCTTGCAGCGGGCTGAGAGCCTGGCGCTGATCGCCGCGCCGGTGGTGGACCGGTTCGCCTCGGTGGTCAGTCCCGTCGTGTGGCTGCTGTCGCGGTCGACCGACGTGGTCGTGCGCATGCTCGGCGGCGACCCGCGGGCCGGCCGCGAGCAGGTCAGCAACGAGGAGCTGCGAGCTCTTGTCGCCGACCACGAGTCGTTCGGGCGGGAAGAGCGGGAGCTGATCGAAGAGATCTTCGCCGCCGGCGACCGGCAGCTGCGGGAAGTGATGATCCCGCGCACCGAGGTCGACTTCCTGGACGAGTCGATGTCGGTGGCCAAGGCAGTACGGGTGGTCGCCGACCTGCCGCACAGCCGGTACCCGGTTATGCGCGGCAGCGCCGACGACGTGGTCGGCTTCGTGCATGTGCGGGACCTGTTCGGGCCGGCGGCCAGGGCCAGCGGCGCGCGCGTCGGCGACCTGGCGCGCGAGGTGGCGCAGCTTCCTGGCACTAAGCGGGTGCTGCCAGCTCTGTCGGAGATGCGACGGGCCAGGATGCATCTGGCGGTGGTGGTCGACGAGTACGGCGGCACCGCGGGGATCGTCACCTTGGAGGACATCGTCGAGGAGCTCGTCGGGGACATCCGTGATGAGTACGACTCCACCGAGCAGGTCTCGCGCCGTCTGGGGGACGGCGACCTGGAGGTCGACGGTCTGCTCAACCTTGACGACTTCGAGGACGAGGCAGGCTTCGCCCTCCCGGACGGACCGTACGAGACGGTGGCCGGCTTCGTCCTGGCCTCGCTCGGGCACATTCCGGCGGTGGGGGAGAGCGTCGAGGTGGCCGGTCACCGGTTCACCGTCAGCGAGAAGGACGGGCGTCGGGTGGCGCGGCTGCTGGTCGCTCGACTGAACCCTCCTGCCACCCATGAGCCGGCAGGTTTGCCACAATGAGCGCCATGCCCGCCGTGCCCGACATCCCTGCCGTGTCCGCCTCGAGCGGCCCGCCGGCTGCGCCGCGCCGTTCCCGGGTGTTCTCCGGCATGCAGCCGACCGCGGACTCTCTGCACCTGGGCAACTACCTGGGGGCGCTGGTCCAGTGGGTGGAGCTGCAGGAGAGCCGCGACTGCGTGTTCTGCGTGGTGGACCTGCACGCAATCACGGCGGGTCACGACCCGGAGGTGCTTCGAAGCCGGACCCGCGCAACCGCCGCCCAGTACCTCGCCGGCGGCGTCGACGTGGGCCGCAGCACGCTGTTCGTGCAAAGTCACCTCCCCGAGCACGCCCAGCTGGCGTGGGTCCTGGGCTGCATCACCGGCTTCGGAGAGGCCAGCCGGATGACCCAGTTCAAGGACAAGTCGACCCGGGAAGGTTCCGGCTCGGCATCGGTGGGGCTGTTCACCTACCCGGTGCTTCAGGCCGCCGACATCCTGCTCTACCGCAGCGACCAGGTCCCGGTTGGTGAGGACCAGCGACAGCACATCGAGCTGTCCCGCGACCTCGCGCAGCGCTTCAACCAGCGCTTCGGCGACACCTTCGTCGTCCCCGAGGCGTACATCGTCAAGAGCCGGGCGAAGATCTTGGACCTGCAGCAGCCCGACAAGCAGATGAGCAAGAGCATCGGCGGCCAGGGTGTCCTGTGGCTGCTCGACGAGCCGGCCGTGAACGTCAAGAAGATCCGCTCGGCGGTCACCGACACCGGCCGTGAGATCCGCTATGACCCGGCTGCCAAGCCGGGGGTGTCGAACCTGCTGACGATCTTGTCGGCGCTGTCCGGTGACCCGGTCGCCACGCTGGAGCAGAAGTTCGCCGGATCCGGCTACGGCGACCTGAAGGCCGCGGTCGCCGACGCCTTCGTCGCGTTCGCTGCGCCGTTCCGTGAGCGAGTCCTGGGCTACCTGGAGAACGAGGGCGCGCTGGACGAGGCTCTGCGCACCGGCGCCGACAAGGCCCGACTGGTGGCCGCCGACACTCTCGCCAAGGTCTACGACCGGGTCGGTTTCCTACCGGCCGCCCGGTGAATCCGACGCCAGGACCGCAGCCTCGGCCCTCATCCGGCGCCGAGCCGGGGCAGGCCAGGGTGATCGGTGTTGCGTTGGCCATCCCCGAACCGCACGCGTCCTACCTGCAGGGCCTGCGTGAGAAGTTCGGGGACCCGCTGGCAGGCGCGATCCCCACCCACATCACCCTGCTTCCTCCGACGACCGTGGACGACTCCCTCATGGAGGAGATCGACCAGCACCTGTCCGGTGTGGCCGCGGCCGCCCGCCGGTTCCCGATCGTCCTGCGCGGCCCCGGCACCTTCCGCCCGGTCTCCCCGGTGGTCTTCGTCGGCGTCGCCGACGGAGTCCTGGGATGTCAGAGGCTGGAGAACGCGGTGCGCTCCGGGGTGCTGTGGCGCCCCCTGCACTTCGAGTACCACCCGCACGTGACCGTCGCCCACGACCTTGCCGACGATGTGCTGGACGCCGCGGCCGTCGAGCTCGCCGACTTCTCAGCCGAGTTCGACGTGGAGCAGTTCACCCGTTACGAGCATGCCGGAGGTGTCTGGGTCCCGCGCCGTGACTTCGTCCTTGCGCCGGCGCGGTCGGTGGCCACGACCGGTCTCGGCTAGCACGCGTGGTCGAGCACCCGACTCAGCTGATCAACCGGGTCCGAGCCCGCCTTGAGCGTGCCCGGGACCGCAGCCCGCTCGCCGACCACGGTGTGCGGGCCGTTGACCGCTACCTGGAAGTTCAGGGCACCTTGCTGGCTGCCGCCGTCAGCTACTACGCCTTCATGGCCCTGTTCCCGCTGGTCGCGGTCGCGTTCGGTGTCCTGTCGGTGCTGGCGAAGGTCGCCCCCACGGTGGAGGACAGCCTGCGCAGCCAGATCGCCACCACCTTCCCGACCCTGGACCTGAACGCCCTGGCCAGGGAAGGAATCACCGTCGGCATCGTCGGCTTCTTCATCCTCGCCTACGCCGGGGTGAAGTGGATCAGCTCACTTCGGCGCTCGGTCAGCGTGATGTGGGGCGTGGCCCCTCGCTCGATCGGATACATCGCCGGCATGATCCGTGACGCACTCTCGCTAGTCCTGCTCGGAGGCTGCCTGCTGGCCAGCGGGGTGTTCTCGGTGCTGGCCCAGATCGCCACCGACGCCGTGTCGCGACGAGTCGGCCTGGACAGCCGCCCCAACGCGCTGCTGGTCCAGACCGTGGTGCTCGTGGTCTCACTGCTGGCCGACTTCCTGGTCGGATGGGTGCTGTTCCACTCCCTTCCCAACCGGGCCACCCGCGAGAGCGACCACCTTCGCTCGGCCGCGCTCTTCGCCGTGGGCTTCCAGGTCCTGGTCCAGCTGGTCGGGCTGATCGTCGGCCGGACCAGCACCAGCGTCATCTACGGGGCCTTCGCAGCCACCGTCGGGATCCTGGTGTGGATCTCCTACGTGTCCAAGCTGATCCTGTTCATCTCAGCATGGGCTGCGACCCGGACCCGGGTAGGCGACGATGACCTGTCCGCGATCAGCTGAGAAGGGGGCCCGGATGGCACTGGCGACCAAGGCGCCTGAGGAGCGGCGGCGCCGCATCCTGTCGGCCGCCGAGGAGGTGCTGCGCGAACGCGGATACAGCGGCACCCGAGTCGTCGACATCGCCAAGGCAGCAGGCACCTCCTCCGGCCTGGTGCTCTACCACTTCAAAAGCCTCGAAGGCGTGCTCGCGCAGGCACTGACCGCGGTGGAGGACGAGTTCTACGCGGAGCTCGCCGCCGATCTGAAGGCCACCACCGGGCCAGTCATGCGGCTGCGCCTGATGGCCCACCGGGCTGCCGGCAACGGGCCCGCGGTCGGTGACTGGAGGCTGTGGCTGGAGATCTGGGTCAGGGCCCTTCGCGACGAGGGAGCCCGCGCCACCCGGGAGGCGCTGGACCGCCGGTGGCGCTCGGCGCTACGCGAAGTCATCGACGAGGGCATCACAGACGGGCTCTTCACCCCCGCGGACGCCGACTCGTCTACCGTCCGGCTGGCATCACTGATGGACGGGCTGGCCATCCAGCTGGCGCTGGCCGATCCCGACATGACTCCCGACCGGATGACCACCCTGTGGCTGCAGTCCGCCGCACTGGAGCTCGGCCACCCACTCACGCGATCCTGAACGCCTAGTCAACTTCGCGGTCGCGGTGCTAGCCTGACCCGTACTGAACAATCGTTCAGCATCTGGCTGTCGAACCGGGAGTGATCCCCATGGGCCCGACCGGCCCCCGCACCGACCTCGCGAGCGACCACGGCAGCGCCGGTTACGGCACCGGCCCCGGTGACTACGTGGGTGACCACGCGAGCGACCTGGTGAGTGAGCACCAGCGGGTCCAGCGTCAGGTCAAAGACCACCTGCTGCTCAACTTCACCGACATGTCCGAGTTCGCCGACACCGACGTGCGCATCTTCGTCCGCGGCGACGGCTGTCACGTCATCGACGCCGCCGGCCGGCGCAGCATCGACGGCATCTCCGGGCTGTTCTGCACCAACCTCGGGCACGGGTTCGGCGAGCAGATCGGCGCGGTCGCCCAGCGCCAGCTGTCCCGGCTGGTGTTCACCCCGTCCTGGTATGTCACCCACCCGTCGGCGGCGGCGCTCGCGGAGCGGCTGGCCGACCTGGCCGCCCCCCTCGGTCTGAGCAGGGTCTTCTTGACCAGCGGCGGCGGCGAGGCGAACGAGGCCGCCTGGAAGCTGGCCCGCCAGTGGCACGCCGCTAACGGGCAGCCGCAGCGGCGCAAGGCAATCTCGAGGCGCCTGGCCTACCACGGCACCTCCCTGGGCGCGCTGTCCTTCACCGGCCTGCCGTATGCCCGGCACCCGTTCGAGCCGCTGCCGGTGCCCACCGCGTTCGTGTCCAACACCAACGCCTACCGGCATCCGCTGGGCCACGACGAGGCGGCGTTCACCGCGGCGCTGCTCAAAGAGGTCGAGGACACCATCGTCTGGGAGGGCCCGGACCAGGTCGCCATCCTCATCGCAGAGCCGGTGCAGAACTCCGGCGGTTCCTTCACCCCCCCGGCCGGGTACTGGCAGGGGCTTCGGGCGCTGTGCGACAAGTTCGGCATCCTGCTGGTCGCCGACGAGGTCATCACCGGTTTCGGCCGTCTCGGCGAGTGGTTCGGCTCGCAGCGGTTCGGGGCCCGCCCCGACCTGCTGACGTTCGCCAAGGGAGTCACCGCCGGCCACGCCCCCCTCGGCGGGGTGCTGGTCAGCGACCGGGTCGCCGCCCCGTTCGTGTCCGGTGACGCCGTCTACACCCACGGGCTGACCTTCGGGGGTCACCCGCTGACGACCTCGATCGCCCTGGCGGCCCTGGACATCTACGAGCGGGAGAGCGTCCTGGACAACGTGCGCGCCAACGAGGCGTTCCTGCGGTCCGCACTGGAGGACCTGCGCCGGATCCCGATCGTCGGCGACATCCGCGGAGCCGGCTACTTCTGGTCGGTGGAGCTCGTCAAGGACCGCAGCACCAAGCAGACCTGGGAGGACGACGAGGCGAACTGGCTGCTGCGCGACATCCTCACCGCGCAGATGGACGAGCGGGGGCTGCTGTGCCGGCTCGACGACCGTGGGGACCCGGTCATCCAGCTGTCGCCGCCGCTGGTCGCCGGGCGGCCGCTGCTCGAGGAGATGACCGGGATCGTCGGCGCCGCCCTCGAGGCGGCCTGGGCCGGCTGGCAGAACCGGGCCGTGCACGCGGCCTGAGCACCGCCCCTAGCCGTCGGCTCCGGTCACGGTCGCGTCATCCCGCCGATCCGCCCGCCGTTGGCCTGGGTACAGTGCCCGGCATGAGTGAGGGGCGCCTTTCTGAGTCGGGCCTGCCGATCCGGCCGGTGTACAGGGCCGCGGACCTGGCCGGCTGGGACCCTGATGAGCGTCTCGGCGAGCCGGGCCAGTACCCGTTCACCCGTGGGGTGTACCCGAGCATGTACACCGGCCGGCCGTGGACGATGCGCCAGTACGCCGGCTTCGGGACCGCGGTGGAGTCCAACCGCCGCTACCGCCAGCTCCTGGCGGCCGGCCAGACCGGACTGTCGGTGGCCTTCGACCTGCCCACCCAGATGGGCTACGACTCCGACCACCCGCTGGCCGCCGGCGAGGTCGGCAAGGTCGGGGTGGCCATCGACTCGATCGACGACATGCGGATCCTGTTCGACCAGATCCCGCTCGACCGCGTCTCCACGTCAATGACCATCAACGCCCCCGCGGCGATCCTGCTGCTGCTCTACCAGCTCGTCGCGGCCGAGCAGGGCGTCGACGCGGCCCACCTGACCGGCACCATCCAAAACGACGTACTGAAGGAGTACATCGCCCGCGGGACCTACATCTACCCGCCGCGGCCCTCACTTCGGCTGATCACCGACATCTTCTCCTACTGCCGCGAAGTCATCCCCAAGTGGAACACCATCTCCATCTCCGGCTACCACATGGCCGAGGCCGGGGCCACCCCCGCGCAGGAGATCGCGTTCACGCTGGCCGACGGCATCGAGTACGTGCGCGCGGCCGTGGCCAGCGGCCAGCACGTCGACGACTTCGCCCCGCGGCTGGCGTTCTTCTTCGTCGCCCGCACCACGTTGCTGGAGGAGGTGGCCAAGTTTCGGGCCGCCCGCCGGATCTGGGCCAAGGTGATGCGCGAGGAGTTCGGCGCCCGCGACCCCAAGTCCCTGATGCTGCGGTTCCACACCCAGACCGCCGGAGTTCAGCTCACCGCCCAGCAGCCGGAGGTGAACCTGGTCCGGGTCGCGGTCCAAGGCCTGGCGGCCGTGCTCGGCGGCACCCAGTCCCTGCACACCAACTCCTTCGACGAGGCCATCGCCTTGCCGACCGAGAAGGCGGCTCGGCTGGCGCTGCGCACCCAGCAGGTACTCGCGTACGAGACCGACGTGACAGCCACAGTCGACCCCTTCGCCGGCTCCTACGTGGTCGAGTCGATGACCGACGACGTCGAGGCCGCGGCGCTGGCCCTGATGGACAAGGTCCAGGACTTCGGCGGCGCCGTCGCGGCCATCGAGGCCGGCTTCCAGAAAGGCGAGATCGAGCGGTCCGCGTACGCGATCGCAGGGCAGATCGACGACGGGTCCCGGGTGGTGGTCGGCCTCAACCGGTTCGCCATCGAAACCGAGGAGCACTACGAGCCGCTACGCGTCGACCCGGCGATCGGCGCCCAGCAGTCCCAGCGGCTGGCCGAGCTACGGGCCCAGCGGGACAACGAAGCCGTCTCGGCGGCACTGGCGGCCCTGAGGGCCGCCGCCGCCGGCACCGACAACGTTCTGCACCCGATGCGCGACGCTCTTGCCGCGCGCGCCACGGTCGGCGAAGTCAGCGACGCCCTGCGCGAGATCTGGGGCACCTACGTGCCGGCCGACTCCTTCTGAGCTCGCCGCGATGCCGCAGAACCCGAACACATAGAGACGACAGCAGCGCGGCAGCCAGACCTGCGAACGGCCGACGGCAGTCTGAAGAGATTGCGGACTGGTTGATCCGATCTCGCGAGGTGGTCGAACAGGCCAGGCGCGTCCTTCGGCGCGCCGGCTACCAGGTGTGAACAGCGGCTGGTCGGCTGCGCGCGCAGTGGAGCGCGACGTCGTGGATGACCGGCCAACCGGCGCCGGGCCGGTGACCTAACAAGCCCACGGCGGTGGTGCGGGCCGCGCTGCGCCGGAGCCGAACGCTAGCCTGCTCGGGTGCCCACTGCCGCCGACAGGTCCACCTCCGCACCCCCCGCACCGGGTCACCTGCGGCTCGGCGCCGCACTCCACGAGGCAGTCGACACCTCGCTGCGCAGGCACAGCTCGGCACTGGTGGACCTGCGCCGCGAGCTGCACGCCCACCCCGAGCTGGCGTGGGGGGAGTACCGCACCACGCAGGCGGTGCGTACTCGTCTGGAAGCTGCTGGCCTGACCCCGGACCCGCTGCCCAGGGGAACCGGGCTGACCTGTGACGTCGGGGCCGGCGAGCAGGCGGTCGCGCTGCGCGCCGACCTGGACGCCCTCGGGGTGCCCGACGAGAAAGACGTCCCCTACAGCTCGACCATCCCCGGGCACTGTCACGCATGCGGCCACGACGTGCACACGGCGGTGGTGGTCGGTGCAGGTCTAGTCCTGGCCGACCTGCTGCGCGCCGGGCTGCTGGCCGGGCGGGTCCGACTGGTGTTCCAGCCCGCCGAAGAGGTCACCCCTGGTGGAGCACTCGACGTCATCGCTGCCGGACGGCTGGAGGATGTGCGCCGCATCTTCACCGTCCACTGCGACCCGCAGACCCCGGTCGGCCAGGTGGGGCTCCGGGTGGGGCCGATCACCGGGTCCGCCGACCACGTGCGGGTGCGGCTGGCCGGCCGCGGCGGGCACACCGCCCGCCCGCACCGCACCGAGGACCTCGTCTTCGCCCTCGGCAAGGTGATCACTGAGGTCCCGGCTGTCCTGTCGCGTCGGATCGATCCCCGGGTCGGGATGACAGTGGTGTGGGGCCGGGTGCTGGCCGGGGCAGCCGCCAACGTCATCCCACGGACCGGCGAGGTCGAAGGCACGGTGCGCGTCCTGGACGCCGCCGCGTGGGAGCTCGCACCCACCGTGGTGGCCGAAGCCGTCCGCGCCGCCGCCGCCCCGTACGGCGTAGAGGTGGAGATCGACTACACCCGCGGCGTGCCGCCCGTCGTCAACGACGCCGCAGCCGTCGACGCGCTGGAGGTGTCGGCGACCGCCTTCGGCGGCCCGACAGCGGTGACCGCAGCGGAGCAGAGCCTGGGCGCCGAAGACTTCGCCTGGTACCTGGGGCAGGCCCCGGGTGCCCTCGCGCGCCTCGGCGTGCGCCGCCACGGCGACACCGTCAGCCGGGACCTGCACCAGGGCACCTTCGACGTCGACGAGGCAGCCATCGCAGTGGGGGTCCGGCTGCTGGTCGGCGCCGCGTTGCTCTCGCTTTCATAACGGTATGTCTCACAGTCCGCTCTGGCCGGTAATGGTTTGCTCGCGGTAGATATACAGTGCGCGCATCCGTGATCGAGAGGGCGCCCGCGTCCGTCCGAGGAGGTTTCTGGTGAAGAAGCAGCTCAGAGCAGCCGCCGTGCTCGGCGTGGCAGCACTGGCACTGGCCGCGTGTGGTTCCAAGAGCACTCCAGCGGCCAGCAGCTCGCCCAGCACGTCGGCGTCGAGCCCGTCGGCGTCGGCGTCGGCCGCGGCGTACAACGCGTGCATGGTGCTGGACACCGGCGGCGTCGACGACCGCTCGTTCAACCAGTCGTCGTGGCAGGGCATGACCGACGCGGCGGCGAAGAACTCCAACATCCAGGTCTCCTACGTCGCGTCGAACTCTCAGAACGACTACACCCCGAACCTGACCGCCGAGCAGAGCAAGGGCTGCGCGACGATCATCGCGGTCGGCGGCCTGATGAGTGACGCCGTGAAGGCTGCGGCCGCGGCCAACCCGAGCCAGCAGTACGCCGAGGTCGACGCACCGTCCAGCGGCCCCAACGTCTACGGAATCCAGTTCAACACTGCCCAGGGTGGCTTCCTCGGCGGCTACCTGGCCGCCGGGATGACCAAGACCGGCACTGTGGCGACCTACGGCGGCCTGAACATCCCCCCGGTCACCATCTACATGGACGGCTTCTGGGAGGGCGTGCAGTACTACAACAAGGTCAAGGGCAAGCACGTCAAGGTCCTGGGCTGGGACGAGACCAACCAGAAGGGCGGCACCTTCGCCCAGAGCTTCACCGACCAGGGCAAGGGCCGCTCGATCACCCAGTCGTTCATCTCCGCCGGCGCGGACATCATCTTCCCCGTCGCAGGTGGCACCGGGCTGGGCAGCGGTGCGGCAGCGGAGGCCTCCGGCGGCAAGGTGTCGGTGATCTGGGTCGACACCGACGGCTGCATCAGCGCAGCCCAGTACTGCAACGTCTTCCTCACCAGCGTGGTCAAGGGGCTCGCCTCCGCGGTCACCACCTACGTGACGACGGCGGCCGGTGGCACGGCGCTCGGCGGGCAGAACTTCATCGGCACCCTGAGCAACAACGGCACCGGCCTGGCTCCGTACCACGACTTCTCGAGCAAGGTCCCCGCGGCCCTGCAGGCCGAGGTGACGCAGGCCGCCGCCGACATCACCAGCGGCAAGATCACGCTGACGTCGCCGAGCCAGCCGAAGTAGCTCCAGCCTGGTTTGACGCTTGGTTCAAGATGGGTGGGGGGAGGGTCGTCGACCCTCCCCCCACCCATCCCGCCTGGCCGTACGATCCCCCACGGAGGTCGGCGTGAAGCTGGAGCTGCGGGGCATCACCAAGAGGTTCGGACCCCTGGTCGCCAACGACCACATCGACCTGACGGTCGAGCCCGGGGAGATCCATGCGCTGCTCGGCGAGAACGGCGCCGGCAAGAGCACCCTGATGAACGTCCTGTACGGGATGTACTCCCCGGACGCGGGCCAGATCCTGATCGACGACGTGCCGGTCACCTTCGCCGGTCCCGGCGACGCGATCGCAGCCGGCATCGGCATGGTCCACCAGCACTTCATGCTGGTCCCGGTGTTCACCGTCGCGGAAAACGTCATGCTCGGCCACGAGGACACCCGTTCCGGTCCGCTGGGCGTCCTGGACCGGCGCAGCGCCCGCCGCCAGGTGCAGGAGGTCTCGGCCCGCTACGGCCTTGCGGTACCACCGGACGCGGTCGTGGAGAACCTGCCGGTCGGGATCCAGCAGCGGGCGGAGATCCTCAAGGCGCTGATGCGGGACGCGAAGATCCTCATCCTCGACGAGCCCACCGCCGTGCTCACCCCGCAGGAGACCGACGACCTGATCGCGGTCATCCGCCGGCTACGGGACTCGGGAACCTCGGTGGTCTTCATCACCCACAAGCTCCGCGAGGTGCGGGCCCTGGCGGACAAGGTGACCGTGATCCGCCGCGGCCGCGTCGTGGCCACCACCTCCCCGGACACCAGCGAGCAGGAGATGGCCTCGATGATGGTGGGGCGCCAGGTGCGCCTCACCGTCGAGAAGTCCACGGCCGTCCCCGGGGCGAGCGTGCTGGCGGTCCGAGGCCTGACCCACATCTCCCCCGACGGTGTCGTCCAGGTCGACGACGTGTCCTTCGAGGTCAGGGCCGGGGAGATCTACGCGATCGCCGGTGTCCAAGGCAACGGGCAGACCGAGCTGACCGAGTGCCTGCTGGGCCTGCAGGCCCCCACCAGCGGAACCGTGACCGTCGACGGCCGCGACGTCAGCTCCCTGGGCGTCCACGAGCGGCTCGCCCTCGGCATCGGGTTCGTCCCCGAGGACCGGCTCTCCGACGGGCTGATCACCTCCTTCACGGTGGCCGAGAACCTGGTCCTTGACCTGTTCGACCGGGAGCCGTTCGGCCGGGGGGTGAGCGTGAACCTCGACGAGATCGCCCGCAACGCCGAGCAGCGGATCACCGAGTTCGACATCCGTACCGACTCCGGGGACAACCAGGCCTCGACCCTGTCCGGTGGCAACCAGCAGAAGGTGGTCCTGGCCCGCGAGCTGTCCCGGCCGCTGAAAGTCCTGGTGGTCTCCCAGCCGACCCGCGGCCTGGACGTCGGCTCGATGGAGTTCGTCCACCGCCGGCTGGTCGCCGAGCGCGACAACGGGACCGCGGTCGTCCTGGTCTCCACCGAGCTCGACGAGGTTCTCGGCCTGGCCGACCGCATCGGCGTGATGTACCGGGGGCGGATCATCGGCGAACGCCCAGCCGGCGCCAGCGCCGTGGAGATCGGCCTGCTGATGGCGGGCGGCGCCGGCGCCGCCGAAGGGAGCGGAGCGGCGTGAGCGACTCCACCACCGTGGTCGCCGCCGCACCCGAGCCACCACCGGCGCCGGCGCCGCGCCTGTCGCGGCCGCGGCGGGTCGTGCGCTGGCTGCGTGAAGGCAACTCGGTGATGCTCACGGTCTACGCGTTCCTCCTCGCCCTCGCCGTCGGTGCGGTGCTGATCGCGGTCACCAACCCGGCGACCATCAAGGCGGCGAAGTACTTCTTCCAGGCGCCGGCCGACACCTTCAGCGCCGCGTGGTCCGCGGTGTCCTCCGCGTACAGCGCCCTGTTCGAAGGGGCGATCTGGGACCCTGCCACCTTCTCCAGCGGGGACTGGACCAAGATCCTCTACCCGCTGTCCTCCACGCTGGTCAACGCCACCCCGCTGATCCTGGTGGGCCTGTCGGTGGGTCTGGCGTTTCGGGCCGGGCTGTTCAACATCGGCGGCCAGGGCCAGATCATCATCGGCGCCATCTGCGCCGGCTACGTCGGGTTCAACTGGCACCTGCCGGTGGGTGTGCACCTGCTGGCGGCACTGGTCGCCGGAACCCTCGGCGGAGCCCTGTGGGGCGGAGTGGCCGGCTGGCTCAAAGCCCGCACCGGCGCGCACGAGGTGATCACCACGATCATGCTCAACTACATCGCCCTGTACCTGCTGGCCTACCTGCTCACCGTCAACGGCTTCCAGCGCCCGGGCAGCAACCAGGCCATCTCCAAAGTGGTGGACGACAACGCCCGCCTGCCGCACCTGCTCGGCAGCGTCCTGCCCGTCCACGCCGGGCTGCTGCTGGCCCTGGCCGCCGCCGCCGCCGTCGGCTGGCTGCTCAAGCGCAGCCAGCTCGGCTTCACCCTGCGCGCGGTCGGGGCCAACCCGTCCGCCGCCCGCACAGCCGGCATGGACACCGAGCGGAACAAGATCGTCGTCATGCTGATCGCCGGGGGCCTGGCCGGGCTGGCCGGCTGCAGCCAGATCCTGGGCACCAACACTGCCATCTACCCCACCATCGACGCCGGCATCGGCTTCAACGGCATCACGGTGGCCCTGCTGGGCCGCGGCAAGCCGTGGGGCACCGTCCTGGCCGGCCTGCTGTTTGGCGCCCTCACCTCCGGCGGCACCGTCATGCAGGTCAACACCCACACCTCGATCGAGCTGGTGACGGTCCTGCAGTCGGTGATCGTGGTGTTCATCGCGGCCCCGGCCCTGGTCGCCGCACTGTTCAAGACCCGCGGCGCCGCCGAAGGAGTCGGCCAGTCGCTGGCCACCGGGTGGAACGGGTGAGCGCCGTGGCCGAGGTCACCTCGGCGGTCCAGATCCGCGAAGTGCCGGTGTCGCGGCGGCACCGCACCATCACCGGGTCGGTCCTGGTCGTGGTCGGAGTCGCCTGCGCGCTCGCGTTCGGACTGGGGTCCAAGGCCGGGGCGACGGCAGCGTTCAAGCTCTCCGCCAGCGGCTCCTACTTCTCGATCCCGGTGATCTCGGTGCCGGCGCGGCTGGTCGGGCTGCTCATCGGCGCGGCGGTGACCGTCCTGGGGGTGATGCAGATCTCGCGCGGCTTCTCCCGCCGGGCGATGCGCTGGGTGCTCACCTTCACCCTGGTCGGTGTCGTGGTCGCGTTCTTGTGCTGGGCGGCGACCGGGCAGGGCGCGACGATCGACGTGCTCGGGCTGCTCCAGCAGACCATCTTCTTGGCGGTGCCGCTGATCCTGGGCGCCCTCGGCGGCATCTTGTGCGAGCGCTCCGGCGTGGTCAACGTGGCCATCGAGGGGCAGATGCTCGCCGGTGCCTTCGCCGGGTCCCTGGTGGCCACCTTGTTCAGCAACAACTTCATCGGGATCCTCGGTGCGATGCTCGCCGGCGCCCTGATGGGGACGCTGCTGGCGGTGTTCGCCATCAAGTACCTGGTCAACCAGGTCATCCTGGGTGTGGTGCTCAACGTGTTCGCCGCCGGCCTGACCGGGTTCCTGTACGACACGCTGATGGCGCCGGACGCGAACACCTACAACAACCCCTCGCCGCTGCAGGCGGTGCAGCTGCCGGTCCTGGGCCGAATCCCGTTCTTCGGGCCGCTGCTGTTCGACCAGAACTGGATCGTCTACGCGACCTACCTGCTGATCATCGGGGTGCAGCTCGCCCTGTTCCGGACCCGGTGGGGGCTGCGCACCCGCGCGGTCGGGGAGCACCCGGAGGCGGCCGAGACGGTCGGCATCAAGGTCCGGCGTACTCGCTACGTCAACGTCATCGTCGCCGGCCTGGTCGCCGGCCTCGCCGGCGCCTTCTTGACCCTGGGCACGGTCGGGGCGTTCTCCAAGGGAATCTCCTCCGGCAAGGGGTTCATCGCGTTGGCCGCAGTCATCTTCGGCCGCTGGAGCCCACGTGGCGCCCTCGGTGCCGCCCTGCTGTTCGGCTTCGCCGACGCCCTGCAGACCGTGCTGTCGTTCATCGGCACCCCGGTGGCGATCCCGTCGGCGTTCCTGGCGATGGCCCCGTACCTGGCGACGATCTTCGCCGTCGCAGGCCTGGTGGGACGGGTCCGGGCACCAGGCGCCGACGGCGTCCCTTACGAGGGCCGGTAGCCGGTGGCCGATGGTCCGGTCGACTGGGCGGCGCTGCGCGAGGCGGCGGTCGCGGTGATGGCCCGCGCCTACGCGCCCTACTCCCAGTTCAAGGTGGGTGTCGCGGGGCTGGTCGACGACGGCCGGATCGTCACCGGCTGCAACGTGGAGAACGCCTCGTACGGGCTCGGGCTGTGCGCCGAGTGCGGAATGGTGTCAAGCCTGCACGCCTCCGGCGGCGGCCGGCTGGTCGCCGTCGTCTGCGTCGACGCACACGGTGACGCCTTGATGCCGTGCGGGCGGTGCCGGCAGCTGCTGTGGGAGAACGGCGGACCGGACATGCTGCTGGCGACCACCACCGGGGTGCGGTCGATGGCGCAGGTGCTCCCCGACGCCTTCGGCCCCGACGACCTGGTGCAGCGGCGATGACCAGCCAGGACTACTCCGCGGTCGAGGTGATCATCGCCAAGCGGGACGGGCTCGAGCTGACCGGGCCGCAGATCGACTGGGTGATCGACGCGTACACCCGTGGCATGGTCGCCGACGAGCAGATGGCTGCCCTGGCGATGGCCATCGTCCTGAAGGGCATGACCGCGACGGAGACCGCCCGCTGGACGGCCGCCATGATCGCCAGCGGAGAGCGGATGGACTTCTCCGCGCTGCCGCGTCGCACCGCCGACAAGCACTCCACCGGCGGCGTCGGGGACAAGATCACTCTTCCGCTCGCCCCTTTGGTGGCAGCGTGCGGGCTGGCGGTCCCGCAGCTGTCCGGGCGCGGCCTCGGCCACACCGGCGGCACCTTGGACAAGCTCGAGTCGATCCCCGGCTGGCAGGCGTCGGTGAGCAACGAGCAGATGATGCGGATCCTGCGCGAGGTGGGGGCGGTGGTCTGCGCGGCCGGCGACGGGCTGGCCCCGGCGGACAAGAAGCTGTACGCGCTGCGCGACGTCACCGGAACGGTGGAGTCCATCCCACTGATCGCCAGCTCGATCATGAGCAAGAAGATCGCCGAGGGCACCGGCGCTCTCGTCCTGGACGTCAAGGTCGGCTCCGGGGCTTTCATGAAGGACGCCACCAGGGCCGCTGAGCTTGCCCGCACCATGGTGGTCTTGGGCTTCGAGGCCGGCGTGCGGACGGTGGCCCTGCTCACCGCCATGGACACCCCGCTGGGCCTGGCTGCGGGGAACGCGGTCGAAGTCGCCGAGTCGG
>Ga0209698_10002558_pt1 | contig 20543 bp, 24 predicted proteins | sample LitLauG_LLR_2012_FD_187203 | JGI IMG/M metagenome (GOLD analysis project Ga0209698, IMG submission 187203) | Freshwater sediment microbial communities from Pennsylvania, USA - Little Laurel Run_MetaG_LLR_2012 (SPAdes) (version 2) | ecosystem: Environmental > Aquatic > Freshwater > Creek >...
GGCTGGGGGGCAGCGGCGCCGCTGCCCCCCAGCCCGCACCCGTCGGGTGCCCGCCCGCCGCGGCTGCCCGCCGAGGCCGTGCCGCGCCACGTCGCGGTGGTGATGGACGGCAACGGGCGGTGGGCCAACCAGCGGGGTCTGCCCCGCACCGCGGGCCATGAGGCGGGCGAGGCGGCGCTGTTCGACGTGGTGGAGGGCGCCATCGAGGCAGGGGTGCAGTGGCTGAGCGCGTACGCGTTCTCCACCGAGAACTGGCGGCGCTCCCCGGACGAGGTCCGTTTCCTCATGGGGTTCAACCGCGACGTGATCCGCCGCCGCCGTGACCAGATGCACGCACTCGGGGTCCGGGTGCGCTGGGCGGGGCGCCAGCCGCGGCTGTGGCGCTCGGTGATCACCGAGCTGCAGGAGGCGGAGCGGCTGACGGCGGGCAACAGGGTGCTCACGTTGACGATGTGCGTGAACTACGGTGGGCGCGCGGAGATCGCCGACGCCGCCGCGGCGATCGCCGCGGAGGTGGCAGCGGGCCGGATCGACCCGGCGAAGGTGGACGAGCGGATGCTGGCCCGCTACCTCGACGAGCCGGACATGCCCGACGTGGACCTGTTCGTGCGCACGTCGGGGGAGCAGCGCACCTCCAACTTCCTGCTGTGGCAGTCGGCGTACGCCGAGCTGGTGTTCCTGGACACCCTGTGGCCCGACGTGGACCGCCGGGACCTGTGGGCCGCCCTCGCCACCTACGCCGCCCGGGACCGCCGCTACGGCGGCGCGCAGCCGCTCGCGCCGGCGCCCCAGTGACGTGACCGGGCACTCCCACCCGGTCAGCTCCGCCGCCGGCAGCAGGGGGCGGCTGGTGGCGGCGCTCTGCCTGTCCACCGGGGTGCTGCTGGTGGAGTTCGTCGGCGGTCTGGCCGCGGGGAGCCTGGCCCTGCTCGCCGACGCCGGTCATGTGCTCACCGACGTCGTCGCGCTGTCCCTGAGCCTGCTCGCCGTGCAGGCCGGCACCCGTCCGCCCAGCGCCCGGCGCACCTTCGGCTACGCCCGCCTGGAGATCCTCGCCGCCGCGGCGAACGCCCTGGTCCTCCTCGTCGTCGCCGGCGGGGTGGCGGTCAGCACCCTGGTCCGCTGGCGCCACCCCCCCGAGGTGGCCGGCGGCCTGATGCTGGCCGTCGCGCTGGTCGCGCTGGTCGCCAACGGCGTCGCGGCGGTGCTGCTGGCGCGCGCCGCCGCGCACTCCCTGACCATCCGCAGCGCCTACCTCGAGGTCCTTGGCGACCTGGCCGGGTCCGCGACGGTGGTCGTCGCTGCGGTGGTCGTGACCGCGACGGGGTGGGTGCAGGCGGACCTGCTCGCCGCGTTGGTGGTGGCTGCCTTGATCGTGCCCCGGACCGTCTCCTTGCTGCGGGAGGCGTCGGAGGTGCTCCTGGAGGGCACCCCGCGCGGTGTGGACCTCGACGTGGTCCGCTCGCACATCCTGGACGTCGACGGGGTGGTCGGCGTGCACGACCTGCACGCCTGGACGATCACGTCCGGGCTGCCCGTGCTGTCCGCGCACGTCGTCGTCGACGACGTCACGCTGCGCGCCGGAGGGTCCGGGCAGGTGCTGGACCGGCTGGGGGAGTGCCTGCAGGGCCACTTCGCGGTGGAGCACTGCACCTTCCAGCTGGAGCCGCCCGGGCACGCCGACCACGAGGGCGCCGCCCACCCGTGACGCCCGCCGCACCGGGCGGGCCGCCCGGCGCTGCCCGGTGCGACTACCGGCCGGTGGCCACCTTCGCGACCGCGACCACTACGACCACCGCCAGGATCACCACGCGCACGCGGCGCTGGGACGCGGTCAGCTGCACGGCGGAGACCTGCAGGAGGGCCAGGGCCACCGCGACCACCGCGAGCAGCAGCACCGCGCCGGCCACGCCGCGCAGGAACAGCCCCGCACCGGTCACGACCAGGACGCCCAGGAAGACCACCGGTCGCGGGACCCGGGCCAGCGCGCGCACCACCCGGGCGCCGACCGGCTCCGACGGGGGGGAGGGGGGACTCACCGGGCTCCTGACGTGGTAGGACCGGGACCGTCCGGTCCGGTGCGGGCCATTCAACAGGAGGCCCAGGTGCTGGCCGTGTCCCGGTTCACCAGCGCAGCGCCGCCGGCGGAGGTGGCCGAGCTCGCGGCGGCGCTGCTCGCCACGTGGGCCCAGCGCCCGGGCTTTCGTGGCGGCGAGCTCGCCCACGGCCTCGACGACGACACCAGCTGGGTGCTTCTCACCCGTTGGGACGGGGTGGGGCACTACCGACGCGCGCTGTCCGCGGCGGACGCGCGCGTGGCGGCGCACGCGCTGCTGGCCCACGCCCGGGCCGAGGAGGGCGCGTTCGCGGTCGTCCTGCGCCGGGGCGAGGGGCCGGCGCGCACGGGCGCGCCGTGACCGCCCGGTTCGAGGACCGTGCCGCCGCCGGGGTGGCCCTGGCCGCGGCGCTGGGCCCGCCGCCGCCCCACGCGGTCGTGGTCGCACTCGCCGGTCCCGGTCTGGCGGTCGGCCTGCAGGTCGCGACCGCCTGGGGCTGCCCGCTGGACGTCGTCGGCGTCGCGACGCTCGGGCCGGTGGACCAGCCGGCGTGGGGAGCGGTCGGGGAGGGCGGGCAGGTGGTCACCACCGCAGTACCCCCCCCGGACGCCGCGGCCGTCGTGGCGGCCGCGCGGCTGGCTGCCACGGCCGCCGCCCGGCGCCAACGCGGCGCCCTGCCCGTCCTGGACCTGCGCGGTGCCGCCGTGCTCGTCGTGGACGACGGTGCGGCGACCGGCACCCGGCTGCGCGCCGGCCACGCGACCGTCTCCGACCGGGGCCCGACGTCGGTCGCGGTGGCACTGCCGGTGGTGCCCGCCGCCACCCTGGTGACACTGCAGGCCGCACTCGGGCCGGTCACCGCACTGGCGCGCCCGTTCGCCGTCCGCGCGGTGCGCTGGGCCTACCGCGACCAGGCCGTGGCGAGCGACGAGGACCTCGCCGCCGCGCTGGCCGCCCGGCGGGGGTGAGCCAGCGGGGCGGCGGCTCGCACCGACTACCCTGGGATCTCGCCGTCCCCGTGCCCGTCCCAGGAGCCTCGCGTGCCCGCCGACCGGATCGACACCATCGTCAGCCTGTGCAAGCGACGCGGCTTCGTGTTCCCGTCCGGGGAGATCTACGGCGGCACCCGCTCGGCGTGGGACTACGGCCCGCTCGGGGTGGAGCTGAAGGAGAACATCAAGCGCCAGTGGTGGCGCTGCATGGTGACCGGCCGCGACGACGTCGTCGGCCTGGACTCCTCGGTGATCCTGCCGCGCGCGGTGTGGGAGGCGTCGGGGCACGTGAGGGAGTTCGTCGACCCGCTGGTGGAGTGCCTGTCCTGCCACCACCGTCACCGCGCGGACACCCTCGCGGACGCGTTTGAGGCCAAGCACGGCCGGGCGCCCGCGGCTGACCTGTCCGACGTCGCGTGCCCGGACTGCGGCACCCGCGGGCAGTTCACCGCGCCGCGGATGTTCAACGGCCTGCTCTCCACGCACCTGGGTGCCGTCGAGGGCGACGAGGGCCTGTACTACCTGCGCCCCGAGACCGCGCAGGGCATCTTTGTGAACTTCGCCGCGGTGCTGAACACCTCCCGCCGCAAGCCGCCGTTCGGCATCGGCCAGATCGGCAAGAGCTTCCGCAACGAGATCACCCCGGGCAACTTCATCTTCCGCACCCGGGAGTTCGAGCAGATGGAGATGGAGTTCTTCGTCGAGCCGGGCAGCGACGAGGAGTGGCACGAGTACTGGATCACCACCCGCCGGGACTGGTACGTCGACCTGGGGATCGCGGCGGACAACCTGCGCCTGTACGAGCACCCCAAGGAGAAGCTGTCCCACTACTCCACGCGAACCGTGGACATCGAGTACCGCTTCGGCTTCACCGGCTCGGAGTGGGGTGAGCTGGAGGGGATCGCCAACCGCGGCGACTTCGACCTGACCACGCACTCCGCCCACTCCGGCGCGGACCTGACCTACTTCGACCCGGACAAGGGCGAGCGCTGGACGCCCTACGTCATCGAGCCGGCCGCGGGCGTGGGCCGGCCGATGATGGCGTTCCTTCTCGACGCCTACACCGAGGACTCCGCGCCCACCGCCAAGGGGGGGACGGAGACCCGTGTCGTGCTGCGGCTGGACCCGCGGCTGGCGCCGGTGAAGGCTGCGGTGCTGCCGCTGTCCCGCAACGCCGACCTCAGCCCGGTGGCCCGCGACCTCGCGGCGGCGCTGCGCCGGTCGTGGAACGTCGACTTCGACGACGCCGGCGCGATCGGGCGGCGCTACCGCCGCCAGGACGAGGTCGGCACGCCGTACTGCCTCACCGTCGACTTCGACACCCTGTCCGACCAGGCCGTCACGGTGCGCGACCGCGACACCATGACCCAGGAGCGGGTCGGCCTGGACGCGGTGCAGGCCTACCTGGCCGCCCGGCTGGGCGGCTGCTGACCGCCGTGCCCGGGCCCCTCGCGCCGTCCCCGCTGGCCCCGGCGCCCGACCGGGGCGCCGCCGGCCAGCGCCTCGGTGGCGGTCCCGCCCCGCGGCGGGACCGCGAGCCCGCCGGCTGGCCCGCCCCGCTCGCCCTGGGCGCCCACCGTGTCGACGTGCCCGTCGTCCTCGCACCGATGGCGGGGATCACCACGGCGGCGTTCCGGGTGCTGTGCGCGGAGTTCGGCGCCGGGCTGTACGTCAGCGAGATGATCACCGCACGGGCGCTGGTCGCCCGTGACCGGGCGACCGAGGAGATGATCACCTTCGCCGCCGGGGAGTCGCCGCGCTCGCTGCAGCTGTACGCGGTGGACCCCGCGGTCGTCGCCGTGGCGGTGCGCCGGGTGGTGGACGAGGACCTCGCGGACCACGTGGACCTCAACTTCGGCTGCCCGGTCCCCAAGGTCACGCGCAAGGGGGGCGGCGCCGCCCTGCCCGTGCGCCGGCGGCTGTTCGCCGCCGTGGTCGCCGCCGCGGTGCGCGCGGCCGGGGGCGCGGTGCCGGTGACGGTGAAGATGCGGACCGGTGTGGACGCCACCCACCTGACCTACCTCGACGCGGGTCGCGCGGCCCAGGACGCGGGGGCGGCGTGGGTGGCGCTGCACGGTCGCACCGCGGCCCAGCTGTACTCCGGGCGGGCGGACTGGGACACCGTGGCGGCGCTGAAGGCCGCGCTGGACATCCCGGTGCTGGGCAACGGGGACATCTGGGAGGCCGGCGACGCCCTGGCGATGATGGCAACCACCGGGTGTGACGGGGTGGTCGTGGGACGCGGCTGCCTGGGCCGGCCCTGGCTGTTCGCCGACCTCGCCGCGGCCGTCGCCGCGGCGCGCGCCGGCGTGGCGGCGCCGCCACCGGCGGCGCCCCGCCTCGGTGAGGTCGCGGACGTGATGCGTCGTCACGCTGGCCTGCTGGCCGCGGCGCGCGGCGAGCAGGCGGGCTGCCGGGACTTCCGCAAGCACGTCGCCTGGTACCTCAAGGGGTTCCCGGTGGGCGGCGCCGTTCGGGGCGCGCTGGCCCAGGTGGACTCCCTGGCGCAGCTGGACGCGCTGCTGGCGACGCTGCCCGCCGAGGCGCCGTTCCCGCTCGGCGTGCTCGGCCAGCCTCGGGGCAGGACCACCCCGCCCCGCGCGGTGGCCCTGCCAGCCGGGTGGCTGGACGACCCCGACAGCCTGGTGGTGCCCCAGGGAGGCGACGAGGCGGTGTCCGGCGGGTGAGCGCGTCCGGCGCCGACGACGGCTACGACGGCGCGGCCCTGGCGCGCTACGTCGACGAGCCGTCCAAGCGCGCCGCCCGGGGGCCGTTCCAGCGCGACCGGGCCCGCGTCCTGCACTCCGCGGGGCTGCGCCGCCTCGCCGCGACCACCCAGGTCGTCACCGCCGGGCAGGCGGACTTCGCGCGCACCCGGCTGACCCACTCCCTCGAGGTCGCCCAGGTGGGCCGGGAGCTCGGCGACGCGCTCGGCGCCGACCCTGACCTGGTGGAGGTGGCCTGCCTCGCGCACGACCTGGGCCACCCCCCGTTCGGGCACAACGGCGAGGCCGCCCTGGACAGCCTCGCCGCCGACGCGGGGGGCTTCGAGGGCAACGCGCAGACGCTGCGGGTGCTGACCCGCCTGGAGGCCAAGACGTTCACCGCCGGCCGCGGCGCGCGCAGCGTCGGGCTGAACCTGACCAGGGCCAGCCTGGATGCGACAGTCAAGTACCCCTGGCAGCGGCCAGCCGGCGGGGGCAAGTTCGGTGTCTACGCGGCGGACCTGCTGCTGTTCGACTGGGTGCGTGAGGACTCCCCGGCCGCGCCCGACGCCTCGCCGCGCCGCTGCCTGGAGGCTCAGGTCATGGACTGGGCCGACGACATCGCCTACTGCGTGCACGACCTGGAGGACGCGGTGCACGCCGGCTACCTGCAGCTGGCCGACCTCGACGACGCGTCCCACCGTGCGTCGGTCGCGGCGGTGGCGGTGGCGCGCTACTGCCCCCAGGCGACCGGGGAGCAGGTGCTCGCCGCGCTGGACAGGCTGCGGGCGGAGCCGTTCTGGCCGACACGCTTCCGCGCCACCCGCGCGGACCTCGCCGCCCTGAAGAACTGCACCTCCCAGCTGATCGGGCGGCTGGCGGGCGCGGCGGAGCAGGCCACCCGGTCGCGGGCCGGGCAGGGCCGGCTGACCCGCTACGGCGCGGACCTGGTGGTGCCGGCGCCGGCGGTGGTGGAGTGCGCGGCGCTGAAGGCCGTGGCGGCGCACTTCGTGATGGACCGGGCCGGCGCCGCGGACCGCTACGCCGCGCAGCGCGAGCTGATCGCCGACCTGGTCGCCGCGCTGGCCGCCGGCGCGCCCGACAGCCTGTCCCCGCCGCTGCGCGAGGACTACGCGGCGGCGGCCGGCGCAGACCAGCGGCTGCGGGTGGTGGTCGACCAGGTGGCCGCCCTCACCGACGTCTCCGCGCTGCGCACCCACGCCCACCTCACCGGGTCCGCCGCCCTCGGCGAGGCGGCCACCGGCGGTGGGCAGCCGGGCGGGCCGACCCTCGGCGGCGCCTAGACTCCGCAGGTGGCCGGCCGGATCCGCGAGGAGGACATCGCCGCGGTCCGTGAGCGCGCCCGCATCGAGGAGATCGTCGGCGGCTACGTCCAGCTGCGGCGCTCCGGGGGCGGCTCCCTGGTCGGGCTGTGCCCCTTCCACGACGAGAAGAGCCCGTCGTTCTCCGTCACCCCGGCGCGGGGCCTGTTCTACTGCTTCGGCTGCCAGGCCGGTGGGGACGTCATCGCGTTCACCCAGCGGGTGGAGAACCTGTCCTTCGTCGAGGCGGTGGAGCTGCTCGCCAGCCGGGTCGGGGTGGCCCTGCAGTATGAGCAGGGCGCTGCCGCGCCGTCGCGCCAGCAGGGCCAGCGGGTCCGGATCCTGGAGGCGAACGCGGCGGCCGCCCGGTTCTACGCCGACCAGCTGGGGGGCGGCGTGGAGTCCGAGCCGGGCAGGGTCTTCCTCAAGGAGCGGGGGTTCGACCAGGCCACCGCCGAGGTGTTCGGGGTCGGGTTCGCCCCGCGGTCCGGGTCGGCCCTGCTGCGCCACCTGCGCACCGCGGGGTTCGCCGACGAGGACCTGACCGCGGCGGGACTGGTCACCCCCGGCCAGTCCGGCCTGCGCGACCGGTTCCGCGGGCGGCTGGTGTGGCCGATCCGCACCACGCCGGCGGAGGTCGTCGGCTTCGGGGCGCGCCGGCTGTTCGAGGACGACACCGGCCCGAAGTACCTGAACACCCCCGAGACGTCGGCCTACCACAAGAGCGAGGTGCTCTTCGGCCTGGACGTCGCCCGCAAGGAGGTCGCTCGTCGCCAGCAGGCCGTGGTCGTGGAGGGCTACACCGACGTCATGGCCTGCCACGTGGCCGGGGTGCCGACGGCGGTGGCGACCTGCGGCACGTCCTTCGGCGAGGCCCACGTGCGGGTTCTGCGCCGGCTCCTGCTGGACCAGGACGAGTTCCGCGGGGAGGTGATCTTCTGCTTCGACGGTGACGCCGCGGGGCAGAAGGCCGCACTGCGTGCGTTCACCGAGGAGCAGCGCTTCGTCACCCAGCTGTTCGTCGCGGTCGAGCCGGACGGCCTGGACCCCTGCGAGCTGTGGATGGCTCGTGGCCCGGAGGCGGTCCGTGACCTGGTCGCCCGCCGGGTGCCGCTGTTCACCTTCGTCATCCGGGCCCGTCTGGACACCCACGACCTCAGCCGCGCGGAGGGCCGCGTCGCGGCCCTGCGCGAGACCGCGCCGGTGGTGGCGGGGATCAAGGACCGGTCGCTGCGCCCGGAGTACACCCGGGCCCTCGCGGGATGGCTGGGGATGGAGGTGGACACCGTGCGCGCAGCCGTCGCCCAGGGGGAGCGCGGGTCGGCCACGGCCGCGCCCCGCCCGCCGGTGAGCCCGCCGCCGTCCGCGGATGCGCAGCGGCCGAACCCCGCCGACCCTGACCTGCTGGCCGACCGCGAGCTGGTCAAGGCGGAGCTGCAGAGCCCGGCGGTGGTGGACCCGGCCGCCGACTCCTTGGACCCGGCGGCCTTGGGCCACCCCGGCTACGCCGCCGTGCACGCGGCCGTGCGGGCCGCTGGCGGGGTCACCGCCGCTGGTCCCGGGGGAGCAGAGTGGGTGGCGCGCGTGCTGGAGGCCGCGGGCAACGACGCCGCCCGCTCGCTGGTCACCGAGCTCGCCGTGGAGCCGCCGCGCCTGGAGCGGGACGTCGACGCGCGCTACGCGGCGGTGCAGCTGGCCCGGGTGGAGGAGCGGGTGGTGACCGCGGCGACCGTGGAGGCGAAGTCCACCCTGCAACGCATGAACCCCGAGGAGCGGCCGGGGGACTACCAGCGGGTGTTCGGGGAGCTGCTGGAGCTGGAGGCGCGGCGCCGTCAGCTGCGCGAGGTGATCATCGGGGAGCTGTAGGGCGGCGCCTACAGTGGCAGCGTGCCCCTCTTCCAGCGACCTCCGAGCGGGGCCCGCGACATCCCGGCGCCCGGGGAGCGACCGCTGGCCTGGGGACACGACGTCGACGGCGCCTGGGTGGTGGCCAGCGACGCCGCGCTGTACCTGCCCGGCGCCGCCGGCCACGACCGGCTGGCTTACGACACCGTCGCCAGTGCCACGTGGCGCGACCCGTTGCTGGAGGTCGTCGTCGTCGGCACGCGAGGCAGCCGCCGGGTCGTTGACCTCGCCGAGCCCGGCCTGCTGCCCCCCACGGTGCGCGAGCGGGTCACTGCCACGGTGGTGGTCTCCGAGCGGGTGCCGCTGGCGGGGGGCGGACGGGCACTGGTGTCGGCTCGGCGACCCCCGGGCGGGAGCAGGGTGCGCTGGAACGTGGTCTTCGACCCTGGTGTCGACCCCGCGGACCCGCTGGTGCGGGCGGACGCCGACGCGGCGATCGCCGCGCTGCGCCAGGCCACCGGCCTGTAGGGGGGCCCGACTCGGCCGCGGCGTCGAGAGGGTGGGCTGGTAGCGTTTCATACCGCGATCCCGCGTAGCTCAATTGGCAGAGCAGCCGGCTGTTAACCGGCAGGTTCTTGGTTCGAGTCCAAGCGCGGGAGCATCCACCCAGCCACCAGTCACCCAGTGCGCTCCCCGCACTCCCCGGTCTGGTGTGCTCGCCCGTGTGGGGACGTTCCGCGGAGCGGCAGCCTTCCTGGGGGACGGTGTGGGGCTCGGATCACCGCGGCCGGTCCTCCAGGCGGTGGCCGTCCCGGCAACGGGGTGTCCGCCGTCGTCGCAGCTGAACTGCGCCTTGGGTCGAACTGCGTGTTCCCTCTACCCGCGGTCACGATGCTAGGGGTCCCGCCGAACGGCGGAGGGACACCGGCAGCGGCCGAGCGAGGGCGATGCGCACCGAGGCATGGCCGGGACCCGCATGGCCGAGGCCTGACGTCCCTGGCAGCCCTCGCCTGACGTGCGGCCTGGCAGGTCTCGTAGAGTGACCGCGGTCCGGGGCGATAGCTCAGCCGGTCAGAGCAGCGGACTCATAATCCGTCGGTCGTGGGTTCGAGCCCCACTCGCCCCACCGGTGTCGTCGCAGGTCAGAGGCATGATCACGCCTTCGGGCGTTTCTTCCGCACAGGTCGTGGGCGCCGAAGTGGTCACGGACTGGTCACGGGAGTCACGCACGAGGGCCCACGCGCGTTCGGCCGCGTCCTTGCCGACTCCCTCGAGGAGGTGGCTGTACGTGTCCGAGGTGATCCCGATGGACGAGTGACCCAGGCGCTTGGACACGACAGCGATGGGGACCCCGGCGGCGAGCATGAGGCTGGCCTGACCATGCCGCAGGTCGTGGAGCCGGACCGGGCGCAGCTTGGCGTCTGCGACCAGCGCACGGAAGCGGTCGGAGATCGTGTCGGGGGGGATCGGCGACCCGTCCTCGCGAGCGAACACGAGGTCGTGGTCCCGGTAGGCGTCCCCCCATTGGGCGCGGGCCTCGTCCTGCGCGAGCCGGTGGCCGATGAGGACGCCAATGGTCTGCGCGTCGAGGTCGACGACGCGGTCCTCGCCGCTCGCCGTCTTCGGCCTGCCGAACGCGGTGCGTCCATGGTTGGCGCCGCAGGTCTCGCAGGTGTGCGCGTACTCCGGGCGCACCGTGAGGACCTGGCGGCGGACGACGAGACGGCTGCGCTCGAGGTCGACGTCCGCCCATGACAGGCCGAGCGCTTCCCCGCGGCGTAGTCCGGTCGCGGCGAGGACGTGGAAGACCGGGCCAAGGGGGTCGCGGTCCGCTACGTCGAGGAATCGGCCCAGTTCGGCCGGTTCCCATGGGCGGACATGGGGCCGGCGCGCGGTCGGCAGGCTCACGGCAACGGCCGGGTTGTATGGCAGCAGCCGCCCCTTGACGGCGGTGGCGAGCGCTGAGCGCAGCGTCGCATGGATACGGCGGACCGTCGCAGGCTTGACCTTGGACTCGGCCGCGAGCTGGCGGAGCGCCTGGTCGACGTGCTGAGGGCGAAGGTCCCGCAGCTTCAGGTGGCCGATGCGAGGAATCCACACGCGCTCGAGGTGGGTCCGGTAGGACGCGGCCGTGGTCGGCCGGAGGCCGTCGGCTTCCTTGTCCCGCAGCCAGCCCCGCAGGAACGTGGCGACGGTCTGGTGGTCCACGGAGGTAGTCACGCCGCGCGCAGCGTCCGCGAGCAGCTCCTCGAGTTTCTTCTCCGCCTCGTCCTTGGTCGCAAACCCGCTCAGACGGGACTGCCGGCGCGGTACCATGACGCCGTCTTTGTTTGGGCCTGGCCCGCGGTCGAGCATGATCGTCCAGGTCCCGTGCTTTTTCTTGCACGCCTTGGGACGTCCGCGCGTGTCAGTCTCCGGCGGGCACGAGCACCGCTTGCGGATGCTGCCTCTCATCGGCTCCTCCAGAGTAGATCGGCGGTGAGGGCCTCTGCCTTGTCATGAGTGATCGTCTCAAGATCCAGCAGCGCTTCGGCTACGGCGCAGCCAGCAGGCCATTCCCTCTCCAGTTCGCCTGCCCGCAGATCATGGGCGTCCTGCCCGTAGGAGCCGCACTCGTCGAAATCTCGTTGGTCTCCGGCAAGGAAGGCGCTGGTGAGGTAGTCGTCGAATGAGAACTCGCCCTCGTCCGAATCCACAGGTAGGCCGGTCGGCCACGCTGCCCGGGCTTGCGCCCAAGGACCCGCGAACGAAAGGAAAGGGCCGGCGAACGTCATGCGAACCGGGCCGGGGGAGGGAGCCACCAGCCCCAGTAGGTGCTCATCGGCGGGGACGATCGTGGCGGCACTGAAGGGGATGCCCCACATGAGGTATGCCACGACGTGCCCCGCCTCGTGGAAGGCGGTTTCGGTGCGTCGCGTCTCGGTGGTGGCCTCGGTCACGGATTCTCCTTCCGCGGCCGCCGACCGCTCGGTGGGATGAACCCCTTGTCGTGCCGCGCGGCGGTTATCCATCGGCCCGCGGTCCCTGATGGCACATGGAAGTGCTTCTCGACCGCTCGCTGCGGGTCGCGGCCGAGCTTGACCGCGTCGGCGTGGACTTGAGCCACCTCCCGTAGAAAGTCGTCGGTGATCCGTGTCGGTCGCCCAACGTTTGGCGGGACGGTCGGGGGCTGGTGTCGGCGGGCGAAGTCCACCCAAAACGCGCGCTGTGAGTCATTCCAGTCGTCAATGTCCCCGAACCTCCACGACATTCGCTGCCCCGGCGGGGCGTCGGGGTCGACCCTGTCGAACACCATCACCTGTCGGGCGGCTCGGTAGTCGACCATGGCTTCGAGTCGTGGCATCACCCACTCCTCGATCGCTTCGAGGGTGAGGCGGCGGACGTTCACCTGCCGCCAGATGGTCGTAGTCACGGGGCGGCGGCTGGACTCGATGCTGATGTGAACGGCGTCGAGGACGTCGGCGCCGTGCCGGTCAGCAACGAGACCGATCCACACCTTGAGCAGGTAGTCGCCTGACCTTCGATCCGGGAAGAGGCGCTGGTATGGCCGCGGAAAGACGCGCTCGCTGGAGAAGCCCAACACGTCATCCGCGGCGACGTGGGGATAGGCAACGAACTCGTCAGGACTTGACCACGAGAACTTGTCCGCGGTCCGCCCGGCGTCTTCTGGCACAGCCGACAGCCTGGCAGAGCGAAAGCAGCCCGTCAACTATCTATCACGACGGGGTTACGCCTACGGCTCCTGTCAAACCCTCCAAGCCCGAAAATAGTGGGGCACATGCGCCGCGCGTCTCGGAAAACCTGACAGTCTTGATGACAAACGCGGGGCGCTGTTAGAGCGAGTGTGACCTGTCAGCAGTCTGTCATGCATGCCATCCTGGAGTCGACCAGGAAGGTGGGACCCCCATGACAGGCAGACCGCGATCAGTGGACCTAGGCACGCTCAGCCGCGCGCGTGAACTGGCGGCCAGTGGCCGCGGGCGTGCGATCCGCGAGGCTGCGGGGCTGCGGGCAAACGAGGTGGCCGCTGACCCGTTCGTCAACGTGTCTAGCTCGACCATCTCCTTGTGGGAGCGGGGGCTGCGAGTGCCTCGTGGCCGCGCTGCGGTTGGCTGGGTGCGCCTGCTCGACGACCTGGAGGCGGACGTCGTCGGGCGGGTCGAGCGCAACTCGCTTGATGACGTGTTCGCTGGGGACCTGGCATGACCAGCGTCGAGCTGCGCGCAATTGGCGATGTGGTGGACGTACCGACCGCCGCGCGGTACCTCGGAATAGGCGAGTCGCTGACCCGGTCCATGATCAAAGCCGGAGAGCTGCCCGCTTTGCGCCTTGGTCGCCTGATTCGGATTCGTACCTGCGATCTGATCACCTTGACCGGGGGCGGCGCCCAGTGAGCGCAGAGGGTCTGGATGTGCCCGCTGAGGTCGCCGTCGTTGCGCTCAGGCTGCGCTGCACGGCTGCTCGAGTCTCAGCATCGCTGCTCAGCTCGTCCGACTTCACGGATCCGGACCTTGCAGCGATCTTCGGCCTTCAGGCAGAGCTAGCCGTCGCAGGCGTTGACCCTCAAGGGGAGGCGGTACTGACTGCGGGCCTTAGGCCTCGTCCCGACCTCCCGGCTGGCCTGCCCAGTCGGCTCGCGCCGCTCCTGGCCTCGCTGGCAGCGTCGACCGTGACCCCAGAGTCGGAGGGGTGGTACTCGCGCATCGTGGCTGAGGACGCCACCCGCCGTGCGACGGAGGCCGCCGGCACCCTGCTCGCGCAGGCAGCGGCCAGCGAGCCCGCCGGGACCTTGCCGGACCGGCTCGACCGCTGCGCCGCACACCTCAGCGGCCTCGCAGCCCGGCTGCGGGAGCCGGCATGAGTCGCCCGGACCTGTTCGTCACGACGAGGGGCAGCCAGGCCCTCCTCCGGGGCGTCGAAGCCCAGCGCATCGCGCGCCTCGTAGCCCCCGAAGGTCACCCGCCGCGGTGGACTGACCTTGGCCGCGGATGGGTGATCCCCGCCGACAGGATTGACGACGCCGTCGCCTACGCGCAGCACGCGCACCTCCTAGCCATCACGACGAGGCAGGCGGGCCGGTGACGTGGCTGAAGCTGTCGGACGACTACCACGACGAGCTCGGACGGATCCGGGTCTCCGATGCCGCTTACCGCACGCACACGGAGGCGCTCGGCTGGGTGATGCGCCGGGAAACCGGAGGCGCCCTCAGCGCGCAGGACGTCCGCCGGTTCGCCGAGAGCCCGAACGCCGACCAAGCCGTGGACGAGCTATGCGACGCAGGCCTGTGGCAGCGCACCGATACGGGGTACCTCGTCCGCTTCCACATGGAGCACCAGCCGGAAGTGGAAGTGCTCGCCGCCCGCCGCGAGTCGAACGCCGAACGGCAACGCCGAGCACGGCGCAAGGCCGCCGGCCTACCGGAAGACCCAGAGGAGTAACGCCGTGACCAACGCCGTGACTAACGCCGTGACTCACGCCGCGACTACCGGCGTGACGCAACGCGTGACCCGGGACGGGACGGGACGGGTCGGAACAGGCGCTCTAGAAGCAACCACGCACCTAGAGAAACAAGAAGCGCGAACGAAAACCGACGCCGCGACCGCGCGCCCACTGTTTCGTGTGCCTGTCTGGGGAAGCGGGACTGCTGGTGTCTGGTGGCTGCGGGGTGGAGCTGGGCCGACTGCTAGCGCGCGTCGCTCCCGGCGCCGTGACCACCGCGTGACCAGTGCGGCTCTGACCTGCGCGTTTGCCATGCCCAGCGCATACGTAATCCGATGGTCGGGCGGTGTGCGGTGAGCACGGACGGCCAGGGCGACTCAACCCCGGGGACTGCTCCGGCTGACCCGTTCGGTGGCCTGGCGCTGCCGCTGGACGGCATCTCGGACGGACCGGTCATCGGCGTCGGGCCGGACGGGTCGTGGTGGCCGTGGTTCATCGCGGGCCCGGACGCTGAGTCGGACCGCGCCGTCAGGTTCCCGCCGCATGAGCTGCTGGGCCCACTGCCGCACGACGTGGCGCAGCGCGTGGCGGCGGCACGGTCGGGGCCAATCTTCGCCCCGGCTGATATTGCGGCTGCGTTCCGGGATGACGTGCCGGCGTGGACGCCGACGTGCGGTGCGCTGACCGTGGCTGGCTCGCGGTGTCGACGTCCAACGCTGGGTGGTCGCTGCTGGCAGCACGCGAGCGTCGACCCGTGACCGTCCTGGCGCTGACCTGCTGCGCCCTCGTCCCGCTCGGACCGCTTGCCGGCGTGGAAACCCGGCAGGCACGCGTCTCACCGCTTCCCCCTTTCGGCGGGGGCGGATGGCGGGGGCGCAGCCGGCCAGCGCCAGGACAGGGACAGTCCACCGACCGCAACAGAGGAGAAGCGAAGTGACAAGTCGAAATCCGTTCACTGCCCAGCATCCGTCGCGGCCCCACGGCAGTACGGACCTTGTGGCCGTGCGGACGGCCGGGCCGGGGCAAGGTCAGGCGGTCCAACAGCGCCCAGCGCAGGACCTGGGCGAGCGGAAGCCGTACACGCCTGCCGGGCCGCCAGTGGCCACGTCCCCGCTGCCTGCGCCGGAGCTGGTGCCAGGCCAGGTGATCAGGGTGTGTGACGTGTCGGACGGCACGCTGCGGTGGCACCCCGCGCTGGCGTTGTCGGTGGCTCCGAAGACGGGCTCGGGGCGGATGGCCGAGGTGGTGGTTTTCGTCCGGTCGGATGCGAGCGCGGTGGCGTCGGTGGAGCTGCGCCAGGTGGCCGTGTATGGGACGGCGGCGCAGGTGGTGGCTGCGGCTGAGGTGGCGCCGGCGCAGGTTCACGGGACGGTGGAGCGGTGAGCGGGCGGCCGCGAGCTGCGGGTGGCGAGGAGTTCACGGAGCTGGTGGACCCGGACTTCCCGATCGTGTCGCTGGTCGGTAAGGGCGCGAACGGGTTGCCGTTCCTCATCGCGAAGGCCGCTGAGATCACCCCTGAAGTTGTCGGGGCCGTGGCTGACCGTTCGGTCGCTGCGAAGGATGAGTCGAAGGAGCGGGAGATGGCGAGAGCACGGGCGGGTGTGCGCAGGAGTCCGAGTGAGCGGGCGCTGCGGGTGTACGGGTCGAATGGTGGCCCGCAGGTGGGCTATGTGCCGACGTCGCGGATCGCCAAGTCGCGGCGGGCGCTCGTGAACAAGGCGGGTGACGACGATCCGGCGTTGGCGATCTTCGACCGGAAGGGCCGGGCGTTCGGCTACGCGCCGCGGTCGGCGATCGTGCAGGACCCGGGCGACTTGACGGTCACCGAGCCGAGCTTGGAGGACTACGTCCCCACGCGGGACCAAGACCTCGGGGCGAGCAACCCTGCGAGCGCCATCGACTCGCCGGTCGCGAAGAAGAAGTCGGACCCGCCGGTGCCTGTCTACAACGAGGCGCGCCAGTTGCTCGGCACGGTTGACCCGGATGCGATCAACGAGCTTGGGGTGGTGCCGTCTGACGAGGCGGCGGGGGGTTCGTGGCCGCAGCCGGTGGAGGCGGATCCGTCGATGACGCCGGCGCCTGCCGCGGCGGTGGGTACGCCGGCGGCGGCGAGTCCGAGTCCGGCCGCGGAGGTGGAGAAGGCGGCGCGGGATCTGCACCGGTGTGGCCGGGCGGCGACGCTGGCTGAGGCGCGCGTCCTGGCCGGCGCACAGGTGCGGGTAGCGAAGGCCGAGGCGAGGGCGGAACACGGCCCGGACGGCAAGCTCACGAAGATGGGCCAGGCCACCGTCGAGGTCGTGCGGTTGCACGCGGCTCGGGAGGCTGCTGACCAGTTGCGGCGGATGCGCGCTCGGCTAACTCGCTGATGGCCCGGCCATGCACGGTGTGCGCGCATGAGGAGCGGGAGGCGATCGATTCGTGCCTCGTGGGCGGGGTGCCGTACAGGACTATCTCGAAACGGCACGAGGGTGTCTCGCCATCGTCGCTCAGCCGGCACAGGGCGCACGTCACCGCTGCGATCATCCCGCTTGGAAGCGGAACGGAAACCGGGACAAGGGCTGATGGCGGCACACTCCTGGCGCAGCTCCGCGGGCTGTATAGCCGAGTGGAAGGCATCTTGTCGAGGGCGGAGGCGGACGGCCGCCCGTCGACCGCCCTCGCAGCGATCAAGGAGGCGCGCGCCATCTTGGAGACAGTCGCGCGGGTCACGGGGGAGCTAGACGAGCGTCCCGTGACCAACGTGATCAACCTCCACACGGACGAGGAGTTCGTGGCGGTGCAACGGCGACTGCTGGCCGCGCTCGCGCCGTACCCGCAGGCACGGATCGCCGCCGCGGAGGCTTTGGCGGCGCCGGAGGCGGGGTGAGCGGCTTCTCCGCGGCGCTGGCCGACTCGCTGGACCCGGTCGCGTTGGCCAGGCGGCTCGGTTGGGAGCCGGACGGCTGGCAGCGGGAGGTGTTGCGGTCGGACGCGCCTCGCGAGGTGATCGTGGCGCACCGGCAGGCCGGCAAGTCGATGACATCGGCGACCAAGGCGGTGTGGGTGGCGCTGTACGAGGCGCCGGCGTTGGTGCTGCTCGTGTCGCCGTCGCAGCGGCAGTCGGACGAGATCTTCCGGACGTGTCAGGCGTTGTGGGCGGCGTTGGGACGGCCGGTGCCGGCGACTGCTGACAACCGGCGGAGCCTGGAGCTCGCGAACGGTTCACGGATCGTGTCTCTGCCGGGGGACGAGGGCACGATCCGGGGGTTCAGCCGGGCTCGCCTCGTGGTGATCGATGAGGCCGCCTACGTCGATGACTCGGTGCTAACGGCGGTGTCGCCGATGCTCGCCGTCAGCCAAGGCGGGCAGCTTCTGTGCATCTCGACACCGTTTGGCCGGCGTGGGTTCTTCTGGGATGTGGCCACGCGGCCTGAGCTTCAGTACCGGGTGACGATCGTGAGCGCGACGGAGTGCCCCCGGATCGCGCCGGAGTTCCTCGCGGCGGAGCGGGAGCGTATGAGCGACGTCACGTTCCGCTCGGAATGGATGGCCGAATTCGTGGAAGGTGCGGGGTCGATGTTCGCCGCTGACGACGTCGACCGCTTCCTCACGCCCGTGGGGGAGCGCTTCGACCCGTTCCAACCGATGCACCGCCTTCGGCTCGTGCCAGAGGCTGGGAAGGAGACCGCATGAGCCCCGCGACTCTCGTTGCCCGCACCGTTGGGCTGGACCTGGGTACCGCCAACGACTGGACCGCCCTTACAGTCCTCGATCACTTGAGAGCGGACCGGGAAGACGGGTCCGCGGCCACGTCGTACCGGCTGTCCTACGTGCGCCGGATGCGCCACATGGCGTGGCCGGCCATCGTCGACGCCCTTGCGGCGATCGCCGCCTACGAGGCCCTCCGAGGCGCTGAGTGGGTCGTCGACGCCGGAGGTGTCGGCGCACCAGTCGTAGACCTTCTCCGCCAGCGCGTCGCGAACGTGCTCGCGGTGACGATCACCGGGGCGGAGTCGGCCAATCAGGTCGGCCCGCGCGCCTGGACGGTCCCAAAGATCGACTTGATGTCGGGCCTGCAGGTCGCGATCCAACAAGGAGTGCTCACGTCGGCGCCGGGGCTGAAGGAAGCGAACGCGCTCCGCCTGGAGCTGCTCGACTTCCAGTACAAGATCACCGAGCACGGGCAGATGACCAGCTCCGCTGCGGGCAGCGGACACGACGACCTTGTCCTGTCCCTGGCGCTCGGCGTCTGGGCGGCGACCGCCTCACACCGCAACGGGTTCGAAGCCTGGATGGCCTACCTGGGCGACGCCGCCAAGCCGGCCCACGAGCCCCGCGCCGCGGCACCGCGACCGCAAGGCGAGGCAGCCCGGCAGGCAGCACGGCAAGCCGCGTATCTCGCCGGGAAGTGGGGGCCGAGGTGGGGCTAGACGCGCGTCACTACCAGGGCCGGTCCCAACCACCGCCCCCAGGCGGTTGCGAATGGCGGGCGCGATCGGTGATCAGTGACCTTCTAGACTCCCACGCATGGCAATGGGCGTTGGCCGGACTAAGGGCCGCAAGCCGTCCACTAAACAGCTTGATCGGGAGCTGTTGCGGGAACGTCAGGCTGCTCGGTACAACCTCGCGAACCGAGCCGTGGACGCGCTTAAGTGGATCATTGGCATCGCTGCCCTGTGGATCCCCCTTCAGCCGGCGACCCTCATGATCCACGATCTTGCCGGGAAGACCACTAGTGTCACCGTGCTTGCCAGCATCGGCTACGGGCTGGCCGCGGCTGTAACGATCGCGTTGGCCTTCACCCTTCGCGTCACCATTCGCCAGAAGAAGACGATCAGCGATCAGCGGACCAGGTCGACCGAATTGGAAGGACAGCTCCTTATTTCGGCAAAGCGGGAAGGATAGGCGCACAATGTTCACTGTGCCGAGCATCCTTGTGGGCGTGGCCTTGGCGCTCATCCCCTTGACTCTGTGGGGGACGGTCTTCTTGCTCTGGCCGCGCGCATCCCGAGCCGTCTACCGACAGAACGTCTGGGAGATCAGGGATGCCCTGGTCGACGACGTGATCAGCGGGCGACTTTCGGCAAGTCCAGCCGCTGACCGGTTGCTGCGCACACTGCATGTGGGGATCTCGGGGCTTGCGAATGAGACCGCCTTCTCTGGGCTCGTCACATTGGTGCTTGCTCGGGACGTGACGGTGTCGGAGCAGGACTTCAGCTCGTGGCTTGCTATCTCTGAGGCGCCTCCGGCTGACCAGGCACGCCTTCAGCGGCTGGCGGACAGGTACGTCCGAGTCTCCCTGCGGCATCTAGCGACTGGCTCGCTGTCGGGCGTGGTCCTGGGTGGCGTGGTGCTCGTTCTGTCGATCGCTTCGGTAGTAGCTAGAGCCCTATCTGAAGCAATCGAGAAGCGGCGCAACCTGGCGAGTGCAATGCGCACCGAGTTGACGTCTCCGAAGGCGGAGGCGAAGGCGAAGCTCCGGACCATCGTGGAGTGGGAGGCCAATGTGCCCCCGAAGGTCGGCGATGAGATGCGGCACGGGGAACTCACGCTCGTGGGCGGGTAGTCCACGCCTTCACTGCAGCCCCGTCGTCGCGATAGAGCACGTTGGTCAGAGCGACGTGAACGTCACGAAACGCGGCCGTGGTCGCCGCCAGTGCCTCCACGGTGAAGTAGTCCTTCACGAAGTGCGGATCTGTTGGGCGCCGGCGTTGGAGCCCACCCGCGACTGGTAGCGCGTGCTGGAGGTCATTCCTAGTCTCGAGGCAGTTCGCTAGCGACTCCTGCAGGGCACGAAGGTCCGTCAGCTCGGGTCTCTTGTCGGCCAGCTCCCGCAGCCTGCGAACGGTACGTCCGAGGGTGTCTCCATACAGCTCATCGGCCTCGTGATCGCCCAGCACGCGCAGAATGTCGAAGCAGGCTCCGGCTACCCGAGCCAACTGGTAGGTCGACCTTCCCAGCTCGAGCAGGAAAGCGTCGTGCTCTGGATGGCGGGCGTCACCCGGCAGAATCGTCGCCGCCTGACCCTGGGACATGGAACGAAGAATAGGCCGGGGCCACGCGGTGGGCAGTGAAAGTCGCGTCTCGATCAAGCCCCGTCCCGGTTGTCAATGGCCATTTCGTGGTCCCCGCTGGTGGCCAGTGAAAGTCCCCACCTCGCGTGAGTGGTTAGCGGCTCGTGGGGCGGCCTCCTGTGCGGGTTCG
>Ga0209698_10002559_pt1 | contig 20540 bp, 17 predicted proteins | sample LitLauG_LLR_2012_FD_187203 | JGI IMG/M metagenome (GOLD analysis project Ga0209698, IMG submission 187203) | Freshwater sediment microbial communities from Pennsylvania, USA - Little Laurel Run_MetaG_LLR_2012 (SPAdes) (version 2) | ecosystem: Environmental > Aquatic > Freshwater > Creek >...
ATACTTTATGGGCGGTTTGCCGGCCAAGCCATCTTCCGGCGGTCCAAATTCAACACAACGGGTTCCGCCCGGCGTTCAGCGGCCCAATTCACCAATCACAACCTCCAGAATCGTAAACGGCGATAGCAGCAATTTTACCGACAGGTTTGCTCCGCGTAGCGATGCCCCAGCGCCTCGCGTCGAGAAGTCGGACGATAGCGCCCTCCGGAATCCGTGGGCGCCGCAAGCACCGGATCTGAACAAGCGTTTGTCATCTAACCATGACGACGCAGAACACCTCGATTTCAAACCGTTGAGTCCCTCGTCCACCCCGAAAGATGAGCCAAGCGCGTACGAACAGCGTTTTGGCACTGGCAGCCAACCTCCTGCTCCGTGGCCTTCGGCCGTCACGCCTCCACCCCAGGCACCCATCATGACCGATTCACCCAACCGGCTGCCGGGTGATTCCTGGGCCGCTAAGACCTTGCCCGATGTGCGCGCGACGCCTCAGTCCTCGAAAGGTCCCAGCGAGTTTACGGTTGTTTCCGGGCGGCCTAGCGCTGCACGTTCTGAAAGCGCTCCGCCGGAGGGGGCGGCTGCGGGAAATAGTGCTGCATCGGGAACCCGTAAGATGCCAGTCGGCGTTAACATCACTCCGCCCAATCTTCAGTCGATGATTCCGGGAGCTGGAGGCAGCTTACACGTACCCACAATGTCCGGAGCGTCCGCTTCCGCATCGGTTTCCGGTGCGAATGTGTCTACTCCCTTTGGTGGAGCCAACGTGCACGCACCAACGATGCCGCCCATCGGCATGCCCCAAATCAAGGCGCCCGCTGTCGGAATGTCGCGGTTCAGCGACCAGACCAAGCTAATTCTCTTTTTCGGCGTGCTCGCCATTGCCGCAGTGATTCTCGTTGTTGTCTTATTGGCCATGCAGAAAAGTTAATGACTCACTTCTTCCGAAGAAATCAATTAGCGGCTCTTGTCTCTTTGGTTCTACTTGGGCTAGGTTCGGGGCTTGCGGCCCAAAAGGCAACCGATGCGCCTCCGGTTCACCCGAATTTTTCGGGGCGTTGGCGGATGGTAAAAGAAAAGAGCGAATTTAACGGATTCAAGGTTCCGGACGTTGTCATTCGTGTGGTTGATCACCACGATCCGATGATCAATCTCCACACCATCCAAACCACGGATAAGCAGACAATGATGTCGGACGTTTCGTACTTCACTGACAACTCGGTCACCATGAATACGATTAAAGGGCGTGACGCGCAGTGCCGGGCTTTCTGGGATGGCCAAGCTCTTATCGTGCGCACGAAGATGATCATGGCAAACGGTGAACACGAAGTGATCGAAGACAGGTGGGAACTCTCAACCGATGGGCACGTGCTCACAACATCGAGCCACATCGTGACTGAATCCGGCGAAGCGAGCCTCACCCTTGTTTGCGAGAAGGAAAGCGCTGCGAAGGGTTCTTAATAGCCTACACGTCGAGTCCCACCACGCGCATTAGTTCCAACGCATTGCTGTGCGTCACAACGCCAGGGCGCAGTTGGTAGTCGAATTCCATTTTTCCATCCGTAATTTTGTCTTCGAAATGAACATTAGATGCACGGGATCCAAGGTCAATAGCGATCTCTGCGAGGGCCAGATCGTGAGTGGTCAGGAGGCCGATCGTGTTACCGCGCAATAGGCCTTTCACCAAGCCTGCTGCGCCGATACGCCGGTCGTGCGAATTTGTTCCGCTCAATAGCTCGTCCAGCAAAAACAGCACGGGCATTCGCTCCCGCGTCAAATCGACGACTTGCCGTAAACGGGTGATTTCCGCGAAGAAGCGCGAGCGATTGTCCTGTAACGAGTCAGTTACGCGGATCGAAGCCCCCGTCTGCAGCGGCGAGATCTGTAACCCGCTCGCGTTCACCGGAGCCCCGGCCCAAGCCAGCACCGTATTCAGGCCAATCGTCCGCAACAGCGTGCTTTTACCAGACATGTTGGAGCCGCTCACAATCAACAGGCGCGGAGTTCCGTTGAGGGTCACGTCGTTTGCGATGCAGCGTTGTTCGGCAATGAGCGGGTGCCTCAACGCTGTTGCCCTAAAGCTGGCCTGCGAAGGAGAAAGCAGTTCTGGAAATGTCCAGGTTGGCCGTTCGTAAGACAGGGCCGCCAAGGCCGAAAGAGCCTCAAATCCCGCCAATGCGTTGATCCATTCACCAATATGTGAACCTGATTGCCGCCGCCAGATCTCAATCCTTAAGGCTACTTGCAGAGGCCAGAGAAGCGCGAGTTGAATGACTTTGACGACGGGGTGCGATCCGCTCCCAAGCCAGTCGATCAAACGCTCTAAACGGCGGATCTGCGAGGCGGCGGGAAATCCTCCAACGCGTAGTTGTTGGATCCAAGTCTGCAACAGCGGCGACTGAAACTGCTCTTGTTCGATGCGTTGGATCAGCAACGCCAGAATTGCTAGATGGCTCGCCGGCGTTTCTACCGAGGAAACAATTTGCGAGACGATCGTCCGGGTGGAAAAGACGATTGCTCCGTTGACCGACAAACTGATGGCTAGCGCCCATAAAGGCACGCGCTGCAAAAGGAAAGCCACTGAGACCACAAAGGCGACAACCGAAAAAACGAGCGCTAACGGCTGTAGGAAAGCAGGAAAAGGGATAGCGGGCCGCCCGCCCCAGCGCGTAATGACATCTGCCCGCACCTGAGAACGAACATCCTCGCCCAGTAACGCCATATCCTCGCGCAGGTCCAAGCGATTGCTCAGCTCGCGCACGGCCTCTTGCCGGGCGGTTGTTTCTTCTGTGGAAGCTGGATGCAGCAACCAACTTGCTAATGCATCTTCGCCGGCAGCCGTCCGCGCTGTACACAGCAACTCGAACATACTCCCCTTGCCGAATATGTCGAGGTCTTCGGCATAGACATGGTTTGTATCGCGGAAGCGTTCGCCAGCCTCGCCTTTCCCTTGCCATTGATTCTTGAGACGGTCAATGGCTCGATCATAGTAACGAATGCCACGCACAGCGAAATCACGGCGTCTCGTCACTCGCGAGTTTTGCGCAAACAGAGCAACTATCAGCAGGATCGGGATCAGAATCCACCATCCCGAAACACCTACCGGGCCGTACGCAAGCCAAACAACGAAGCTCGCCATCAGTGCTAGGGCGAGCCGTGCATTGCCAAGGCGCTTAAATTCGCCTTCAAGCAGATTCTGTTTGGCCACCCACCCAGCACGGCGCGATTCATATTCACGGAGAGGCTCTGTCACAAGCCCAGGATAGCGTTGGCGGGAGTTGTTGCCCCCGCCAAAGGTCGCTTACATCGAGTAGAAGAATTCCTCGTGAGTGATCTTGCCGTCCTTTACTGTATAGAGTGCAGCTTCATCCATTACCATGCGCTTGCCGGCCATCGGTCCCGACTTTGCCGTGATGTCGTACTTGAAGTGCACGATGAATCGATCGCCATGAGGATAGGGTCCTTCGGCCTCGGCCTTATGGACTTCGTGGTTCTTTTCCCACCATTCACCCTTCCCTTTTACAGCCGCAATGCCCTCCATTCGTTGAGGCATCGTTGGTCCTCCGGCTGCGGCTTCAATGCTGACGATGTGCGGGCTGTAAAGCGTATCCATTGCTTCCATGGCCTTGCCTTGCTTGCAAAGCTCCACGAGCTTCTTGCCCACGGTTAGTGTGTCGCTCATTTAATACTCCTTGGTATTGGCACCTTGCTTTTAGTGCCACCAAATTGTTGTAGCAGACTGGGCTCCCGTTTGCAAACTGTTACTACGACGGTGGCGGCGCAGATGACGAAGGTGTTACAGTTCCGTCAATAGTACGAGGTTCCATTAACTCTGTCCGTGTGCCGTCGGGATCGAAAAGATTAGCTTGCCGCTTCCGGTTGATACCAAGACGAATTTCAATCGACCGCCCGTACTCTTCGCTGGGCTTGGCTTTCAACGCCGCTACACTTGCTTCGATATTGAGAACTTGAAGGCATAGGTGATGCGCGCTGCCTCGTTGAGTCGCGGCAGGCTGATCTTTGTAAAGCATAAACTCCACGTAATCGTCGCTATCGGGAAGTTTCAGATTGACCCACGACAGCTCCGTTCCAGATTTACTCCCGCGCCACGTTTCCTTGAATCCGAGAATCTCCGTATAGAACTTATACTCGGCGCTCAGATCCGTAACAATAATGCCTGCATGCATCATTCGTTCGGAAACGCGGCCGTGTGGCAGCGACTTACCACGCTCACGAACGGTCCAACCATCCGGCATGTATTGCACCATCTCAACCGTTTGACCCGCGGGGTCTGTAATGTTGAAGCTGCGATTCCCAATCCGCCCTCGGCCCGTTGTTGCAGGCACCTTCACGCCCTGTGATTCGAGATAGGATCGCAAACCTTCAATGTCATCAGTCTCAAATGAGATGTGACGGAGCCTGTCGGACCCTTGGTCTTTCTCCGGAGAGAGTTCAATATATTGCCGTTCATTGATTTTAAAGAACGTCATTGAGAGCGAACCATCTGGATTATTCAGCGAATACGGTTCCGCGAAACCCAGGAAGTCGCGATAAAAAGCGCGCGATTTCTCAATATCATGAGCATAGATTGCGATGTGGGCCAAACCGTTAATGTGTGGCCGCGCGGGACGTACATCCGGCAGCGCAGTGCAACAAAAACAAAAGAGAGCGGCGGCGGATACGCTTGTCAGAACGCGCAAGGGTGTCATCATATTTACCAACTCAGTTGGAACAGCGATATTGCCTGCGGGGGCAGGCTCAAAGGCAGCGTCACGCTTCCCTTGTGCAAGTCCACCCAATGCGGAGAATCGAACAATTCAAGCCGGCCAGACTGCTCCATCTTTGCGTATTGCTCAGGTGTGGGTGCCGTAGGCGATCCCAGATCCTTCCAGACCGTGTAAGCATTACTGTGCGTCTGGTCGATACGGTAGTGGTGCACTAACACGCGTTGCGCGGGAACTCCCGCGATATCGATTTTGGTTGGTGCGGGAGCGCCAGTCAGGTCGTCATCCTGATAGTTCCAAACCATCACAGATATATTGTGTGAGTCGCGAGTGGCAAGTCCATCGATATCGACCCGGCCGTCGCGGACTCCTGCCTTAGCAATCGCCTCCAATGAAATGTGCCCTGAGCTTTCAACCGGCACTCGCTCGCCCTTCATCAGCCCGGCCATGCGAAATACATTCAAGACTGGTTTATCCACGCCGTTGGTGGCTAATGTCCGGAAGCCATCAAAATACGGCTGCTCTTCAAATTCAAACGCCCAAGTCAGCATTCCAGCAATGTTGGCCTTCTCCGAATCGGCCAAGTCGAAAATATTTCTCAGCATCAAGGCAGTGTATGCCGGATAAAGCGTGCCGTTTCGATAAGCGTTTTGCGGATAAACCCGCGACGAACAGGCAGCGCAACCTTCCGGGTCGGCCTCGCTCAGAACGATTGGCAAATTCTTCAGGGCAGGGAAGGAGCGCACAATCTCGAAACCTCGTCGCACATCTTCAGTCTCTTTCGCTATGCCCATGCGAATGTGCGTGCCTGCATTTTCCGGACGCCCTTTGGCGTGATAGGTAATGAAGTCTAGCGGCGATCCCGTGCGCTCCGTTGCATAGTTCTTGCCCGAAACGCAGTGTTCCAAAAAATGTTTGAGAAAGCCGGCAGCGCGCTCGCTTCCAGGTCCTGTTGTTGCCGGTCCTCCCACTTTAGCCGAGGGCAGCGCCCGCTTCACTCCATCGGCGGCGTAATCGTAAAGCTTGTCATACTCTTCGGGCGTTCCATGCCAGTAGCTGATATCTGGCTCATTCCAGACTTCCCAATACCAAGACTCGACCTCGGCCTTGCCCCATTTGTCAATCGAATGCCTAACCCATTCGTTGACGAGCTTGCCCCACTTCACGTAATCATTCGGAGGATAACTCCAGCCAATACTGTATTGTTCGTTCTTAGCACCAGGGATCCAGGTTGGATGATACGGTTCGGGCTTGCTCGACAGAGCCTGTGGCATGAAACCTATCTCCACAAACGGTTTCGCGCCTGCATCAATATAGGTGCTAAGGATCCTATCCACAATCGTCCAGTCATAAACCGCTTTTCCGGAAGCGTCTTCCGTATAAGCATTTGTTGAACCCCACTTCAGACCGGGACTACCATCACCTGTCGCCAGCATGAAGTGCGTACGAATGTAAACCGGAGTCTTGCTCAAAGCGGCAAGCTCACGAATCAGCTTTGTGCCATTCGGCGTGTAGGTATAGTTCGTTTCGTCATACCCAAAGAATCCATAGATGGGTTTATAAGCGCCCAGTGACTTGCCCACATCTACTTTTATGGTGACGGCATCTTGCGCTAAGAGAGCCGAGGAGAGCGACACAAACGCGAAGAACAGGGATGAGCGAGTCACTTGGTGGGAGGCATTTCCTTTTGCTTATCTTTAGCCGGTTCATCTACCGCATCGGCCGGTTTGAACCGGCGCGGCGGCGCAGGCTTTGCACTCGCCAGTTCGACGTACGTTTTGACGATCTTCTCTTTTTGCGCCGGATCGAAAATCAAATAGCGATCGTTCCCTTTAGGCGAAGCGGCAAACGAAGTTCGTCCGTCGTTACCGATAGAAATGGTTCCGGGGTCCGATAACCTGAAATACCCTTCTTGTGGCCGCCCCGCATAGAGCGCAGCCGCTAAATCTCTCGAAGGCGCATCGTAGGGCATCTTTTGATACGACCGGTAGGCGTCCGCTACCGGATTATAGTGAACGGCTTCCGCGAATTCCTTATCAATGCACGCCCCTGGAAACGGCAGGTTCGAGCCAATCTCCTGCCCGCACACCACAATCGGCGTGGGCCACTCGGCAAAAACTCTTCTAGCCGCCGGAATATCTCTTTTGATGCGCCCATCCACAAAGTCACCTGCGAATGAACCCGCTGCAACCACCAGATACTTTACTTTGGCGGCAATCAAATCGCTGATTCCTGAGAAGTCTAATGCGGCTGCAAGATTCGTAGCAGGGCCACCCAGAACAAAAAACGCGTTCTGATCGTACTGCGCCTCTAAGTAATTCCTGATTAACGTGCACGGATCGCCAGTTTCGAGAACACGTTTGACCTGATTTTGGTAGACTGCCGTGCCGTCGGTGTTTTTCTTCTCGAAAGGAAATGTATAAGCGGGCGATGTCTCCCCTGCCTCCCCTTCCGTCCTCATCCCGATCGGCGGCACTTGCGCGAAGTTCCCCGCTGGTCCCTTGTAAAACCGCTCCACTGCGTCTGCGAAGCCCGCAACGGCTAGATTCGGCCGGCTCATCGTCAGAATGGCAACGCGGCAATCATTCTTGCCCTGCATGCCGAATAGAACAGCGACCGCCAGCAGGCTGTCGATAGTGACGAAATCGCTATCAAAAAATGCGCCAGCCGCCGGGTTTCCCTTAGCGAATTGCACCGTCTTAACCTAAGTCCAAGCCCTGCAGTTGGCCCGTGGAATCGCCAAATTTCTCGGTATGAACACCCATCCGATCCATCATTGTCAGGAACAAGTTGCACATCGGCGTTTCACGTCGCACCACCACCCGGCGTCCAGTCTTGAAATAGTTGCCGCCCTTGCCCGCAATCAAGGTAGGCAGGTCCTCATGTAAATGCGCGTTGCCATCAGAGAGTCCGGCGCCGTACACCAGCATCGAATTATCGAGCAGCGTACCGTCGCCTTCTTTCGTTGCCTTCATTTTTTCGATGAAACCCGCGAACTGCCGCACATGATACTCGTTGATCCGCCGCACCTTTTCCATCAGATCCGGCAGGTTGCGATGGTGCGTAAGGGGATGATGACCATCCGGAATATCAAGTTCGCGATAAGGCCGCGAACTACCTTCGCGCGTCATGAGGAAGGTCACTATCCGCGTTTGATCCGCCTGGAAAGCGATCGCAATCATGTCGGACATCAGCTTGAAATGCTCGCTGAAATCCGCCGGAATTCCGTAAGGTTTGTCGATACCCGGCTCAATCGGTCTGGTATCTTTTTCGGCCCGCTCAATCTGTCGTTCTACTTGCCGAATAGCCGAAAGATACTCATCCAGCTTCCGCCGGTCCGTCGGACCCAGCGACGATTCCAATTTGTGCGTACTCTCCGTTACAAAATCCAAAATGCTGCGCCGGTACATGGTTTGCCGCTTGCGCTCTTCGGCCGTCATCGGCTGGCCCGTGCCGAACAGCCGCTCGAACAAAGCCCGCGGATCGAGCATGGGAGGCAGCGGCTGCGACTCTCCGCGCCACGCCAAATTGTTTGTATAAGCGCATGAATAGCCGCTGTCGCAATCCCCTGCCTGCCGCGCATCTTCCATGCCTAATTCTAGGGAAGGAAACCGCGTCTGCTTGCCAATCTCGTTGGCGACAATCTGATCAAACGAAATGCTGCCCTTAATCTCCGTAAGTGACTTCTTCACCTGCACGCCAGTAAGATAAGACCCGCAACAACGCCCGTGGTCACCCGCACCGTCTAGCAGTGCGCGCCCGGTATTGTGCGTGAGATTGCCAATCTGCAAAATGTCGTCTTTGAATGGCTCAAGCGGTTTAAGCGATCGCGGCAGTTCCTGAAACTTGCCTTCATAAGAAGGGTTCCAGGAGTCCATAATCATCCCGTTCGGCACATAGAAGAACGCCATCCGAACCGGAGCCCCGCCGGGAATTGTACTCGACGCAAACGCCGGACTCATTGCATCCAGAAAGGGTAGCGCGACAGCGGCGCTGCCCATGCCCCGCAGAAAAGTGCGTCTTGGCAGAGTTTTCTTGGTAATCATTTGCTGGCGATCTCCTTGGTCTTGCTCGTCGTTTCTTTGTGCAGCGTTGTTACCGCTTCGCCGCGCCGCGATTGGAACGGCAAGCTTCTCACTACCTCATAAATCAATGTCTGAAAGTGCTGGCCGTCGTCATCAACTGTTTTAGTGATCTGGTTGATTGTGCGGTTATCGTAACTCTGCATACCCCGGCCCAATGCGTAAGTCATTACTTTCTCGGTCAAGCAACGCGTAATCTGCGGCATGCTGTTTCCTTCCAAAACAGCGCGCATCTCGGCGGCTGTCTGAAAAGACTTGCCATTCGGCATCGTGCCGCCCACGTCAACCGGAAACTTTCCATCCATCGTCCGCCACTTTCCAATTGCGTTGTAGTTTTCCAGGCCAAAGCCGAGCACGTCCATCTTGCTATGGCACGACGCACAAACCGGATTCGAGCGGTGTGCCTCTAGCTGCTTCCTCAAAGAAATATCGCTGCCCACTTTCGACACGTCCAGTGCCGGAACATCTGGCGGCGGCGGAGGAGGCGGCGTGCCCAATACATTGCTCAACACATACTTCCCGCGAATCGTCGGCGAAGTTCGATTGGGATAGCTGGAAACCGCCAGAACCGCACCCTGCGTGAGAATCCCGCCGCGCTGATCGGTGGTCAAATCCACCTTGCGAAAGTCCGGTCCCTTCACGCCGTCAATGCCGTAAAACTTCGCCAAAGACTCATTCAGGAACGTATACTTCGCGTTGATCATTTCTGAGATCGGCCGGTTCTGCGTCAACACATATTCAAAGAACATCCTGGTCTCTGTACGTAGATCTTCTTTCAACTCAGGCGTCCACTCGGGAAATTTGTCAGGGTCCGGCATGATTGAATCGAGATTCCTGACTTCCAACCATTGTCCAGCGAAGTTGTCCGCGAACGCCGCCGCTTTTTTGTCCGTCAGCATCCGCTTCACTTGCGCATCCAGAATCGCCGGCTCATGCAGCCGGCTCGTTTCCGCCAAACTCAGCAGTTCGTCATCAGGCATCGAACTCCACAAAAAGTAACTCAGCCGCGTGGCCAATTCCGTATCAGCTAAGCGATGCGCCTTGGTCGCATCTAACGGATTGGGATCGCGTTCCATCCGGAAAAGAAAATCGGGCGAGACCAACATCGCTTCGAGCGCAAGCTGAATACCCTGCTCAACCGATTGCCCCTGCCCTTTTGCCTCACCCACAAACTTCATATAGGCGGCGACTTCTGACTTAGTCACGGGCCGGCGAAAAGCGTGATGCGCCAGATTCGTAACAATGCGCTCCACGCATTTCTGTCCGCTAGCCGGATCGCAAATCAGAATCTTCTTCCTGCTCGCCTTCTCCACCTTCGATGGAAACGGACCCACAAACGTAATCGACCCTATGTACTTGTTCTTCTTGTCGCTATACGCGTCTTTGTCGTTCGTAATCGTTTTAACGAAATCATCGTTCAAAAAGGCCGCTCGGAAAACGTGATCGCCTTCCGGCAAATACACCCGCACCTCGCCATCCGAAAACGGACTGAAATACACCAACTTGGAAGGTTTCGTTTCCACATCAATTGTTTTCAGCAGATGGCCGTCCATGAAGAAACCCATCTTTACGGGCTTCGCATCCTTGGCGCGTTCGCCCGGGAAACCGAAACGAACCGCATACTCGCCGTCAAAATCGACGCGGTGAGTCGCCTCAACCGTGCTGTAGTCCAGTCGCCGCAACGTTCTCGTTTTCAAATCAGCAGTGCTTTCAATTGGTTTCTTGGGCAGCGGATCGGCTCCCAATGCGCGCGACGCAATCGTCTCTGCCGCATTCAAATAACGCTCCATCAAGATCGGCGAAACGCTCAGTACGTCGCCAATATTGTCGAACCCGTAACCAGAGTCGTCAGTAGGAAGTTCTTTTTCTGCGCGAAACTCAACCGCCAACAGATCCCGAATCGTGTTCCTATATTCGTTCCGGTTCAGACGCTTCGCCGTCACTCGGCCTGGATCTGGCTTCGCAGCAGCATCCACTTTTTCGAATTCGCTATGCAGGTAACTAACCAGAGCCGCAATTTTCTCGGGCGCGGGGCGCGCAATTCCTTTCGGCGGCATCTCGCCCGATTCGATCTTCTGAAGAATCTTCTCCCAGGAAGCACGGTCATTCAATGTGCCCGAATCAAGATAGGGCACAAGGTTCACGCCGCCCGAATTGAGCGTCGCATTGTGGCATGCGGAGCAAGTAGTCTTGAGAATCGGCTTGACGTTCGCGTCGAAACCAGCGGCGTCGGGGCTAGCTGGCTTCCTCGGCTGTTGCGAGCGAGGCGCGTCTGCTGCGGCGAGAGCAAATGCCGCCGAAAAAAGGATAAGGCACGCAAGCTTCGACGTCTGTTCGGTCAGTTGTGCCAACCTGGCTCCTTTGCTACTACTGCTGAAGTGGATCAATTCCAGTATATAGTCTTTTTCGCCTAATGCTCGATCGGAAATCCGAACGCCCAAACCGTGCCGTCGTGCGTTCCAAAATACACCGAAGTGCCGCCAGCCGCAATCCCGCCGGACTTCGCCATAAATGAGGTCACGGCGTTGCCACTATTCCAGAGCGCCTTACCCGTCGTCGCATCAAACGCTTTCAAAACCGCATGATGTCCTCGATCGCCCCGTTCCAGCGCGAACAAGACACCATTAATGATCAGCGGAGCGGCGGGTGCGGCAACGTCATGAATCGTCCATCCCTGTTGCAACGCGAGTACACCGTTTTGATCTGCGATTTTCCATGCAATGATCGATTTTGGGCCTGTCTCGATAATCCAGCGCGTCTCGGCCGTCGTCTGCCACGTGGCCAGCGCGAACGGCTCGTTGTCACTACCTGCCGTTTTTGCTGCAGCCGCCGTTGGCGCAGCAGCGTCCACTAAATGCACCGTGCCATCTTTAGTTGCGGCCGCAACCATCTCTTTCGTTTTGTATTCGAAAACCACTGGCGCAGTCGCAAAAGGCGCGCCGGCATCATAAGCCGTCCCTGCTGTGAGCGCCTTTGCATCAAGCTCAATCAGCTTACTCTCCGAAGTAACGTAAGCGTGGTCTGGGCCAAACGTCGCCTGACCGCCCGTAACCGAGCCCTGCCATTTCGTCACGGCTTTTGTCGCCAAATCAACCGCCCAAACGCCATCCGCTGCTTCGCCACAGTGGCTAGTGGTTGTCGCATAAGCGATTCCATCCACCACGGAAAAGTCACTGACATTCGCATTGGCTGGCAAGAACGGAGTCGCGGGTGTGGGCTCCTCACCGTTCGAAACATACATTGTGTGCAGCATGCCGTCGCCAGACAGCGAGTAGAGATAAGTCGGGTGCGGCGTAAACGGATTCGGCGGAGTGGCTGTTGGTCTGCTGGGTGCAACTGCCGCGGGCGGCGGAGGCGGAGGTGCCTGTTGCTGCCGGTTCGCCGCCACTTGCGCAAGCGTGACTGCTCCTTCCAGCGGCTCGCCGACTCCTGATTTTGCCGGCCCACCACGACCTCCTCCAAATCTCGATGGAGCGTTGGAAGGAAACGCCCCGGACACCGGTCTCGTCAATGCTGCCGTCATACCACCTGGGCAGTTCCCAGAACCATCTCCCGCGCTCCCCCCTAAATGCTTCTGCCACTCCAGCCTTCCCAAGTCGCTATCAAACGCAAACGCATCTTCCGAATTTCCGCCTATGAACGCGTAAGTCCGAAAACCGCGATACCCAATGTAGCGGTCCAGTAACACCGGAGCCGTCAACGGCTCATTCCCAACCTTCATCTTCCAAACAAGTTGAAATTCGGAACCGCTCACACTCGCCGGGGAAATTTTCGGATCGGTCCTAACCCAGGATGTTCGCTGTCCATCGCCGCCGTGCGTCGACCAATCGAAGCCTCCTCGAAATTGCGCAAAAGCGCTTGGCGTCAGGCTGAAAAAGATAACCGCTCCTGCAAAACAAGAAATGGGGCGCGACAGACGGTTTTCCGTGTGTGTCTTAAATGCCCGCGGCAACCTGATCATTTCCAAACTCCTTTTGACTAGGCGCGCAATAGGCGCGCATGTTGATTCGGGTGTATACTATCAAACGCGTTGAATCGTTTCAAGCGGAGCCCTCCAATTGCCTATTAGAATTGGTCTTTTTTTTGTTCTTTCTTTCGGTTCTTTCCTCGTTCGCGGGGCCGACTGGCTTACAGACGGCATCAATTCGCAACGCACGAACTGGCAGCAAGATGAGCACATCTTCTCGCCTGCCACCGTTGGCCAGACCACCCTTCTCTGGAAAATGAAACTCGATAATGAACCGCGGCAGATGCACAACTTGTTCGTGCCGCTTCTCATCGGCAACGTTTCCACTAGCAGCGGTTCCAAACAGATCGCCATCGTAGCCGGCGTCTCCGATAACCTTTTCGCCATTGACGTTGATAAGGGCGAACTCATCTGGAAAAAACATTTCGAAAGTAACTGGACTCCTCCAGCGAATGGCGGTCGTGGTGGCGGAATTCTTTGCCCTGGCGGTCAGACCGCCACTCCTGTCATAGTGCCCGGCGCCACCCCTGGCAAATACACGATCTTTGCCGTGGGAGGCGACGGACGATTGCATCAGTTGAACGCTTCCGATGGTGAAGACCTCGCGCCTCCCGCTAAGTGGATGCCTCCCAATGGCAAGCCTTATGGCTTGAATCTCTTCAACAACGTTATCTACACCCACACGGCGCAAGGCTGCGGCGGCAATCCGAACGTCATCTACTCTTACGATCTGGCTACCAACAAAGCCGGCTCTTGGGGACCTGCGGGCGGTGGCATGTGGGGCCGTCAAGGCCCGGCCATTAGCGCCGACGGCACCATGTACACAGGCACGGGAGATGGCAAGTGGGATCCGGAAAACGGCGTCTACGGCAACGGCATTGTCGGTGTCAAGCTAAATCCCGAGACGAAAGCTCTTGATCTCTCCGACTATTACGGCCCTTCCAACGCTGAGTGGCTCGCCAAGCGCGACTTAGACATGCAAGTTACTCCAGCCATCTTCACCTACAAAGGCAAAGAGTTAATGGTGGACGCCGGCAAAGAGTGCCGCGTTTATTTGCTGGATACCAAATCGATTGGCGGCGATGATCACCGCACTCCCCTTTACCGCACTCCTTTGATCTGCAACGAAGACGTGAACTTTGCCTCCGCCGGAATTTGGGGATCAATGGCGACCTGGGAGGATTCAGATGGCACACGCTGGGTGATGACTCCGTTCTGGGGCGCAAAACACTCAAAATTCAAGGCTCCTACTGAAAACGGCGAAGTAAAGAATGGCGCTATCGCTGCATTTAAGGTCGAAGAGAAGGACGGCAAGCTGCAACTTGTACCCGCCTGGATCTCCCGTGATATGAACCGTGCTGAACCCCCTGTAGTGGCAAACGGCGTGGTATTCGCCTATGGCAACGGTGAGGATACCGATCAAGCTTATGCCGACGTAGGTCTCGCCGACGTCGCTGAACGCCGCATTCCCGGCTCGACCCACGCCGTTCTTTACGCCCTAGATGCCAGAACCGGCAAAGAGTTGTGGTCCTCCGGCGACGAGATTAAGTCCTGGAACCACTGGAGTGGTGTCTCCGTCGCCAACGGCCGTGTGTATCTGGGCACGTTCGATAGCATGCTCTATTGCTTCGGCCTCAAGAAATAACATGCGCTGTTTCTTCCTTCTGTTCGTTGGCGTTTTGACGTTTGCGCAAAGCTCAGAGCCGCCCACTCGCGAACAACTGCAGCAGGCGCTAGACTCCCAACGCCACCTCCTCCGAGATTGGGCCGGCCTCAACCACTATGGCAGTGACGATTCCGAAGTTAAACCGCCCACTCCCGGCGAAAATCGTGTGGTCTTCCTGGGTGACGAAATCACCGAAAATTGGGGCTCCGAAAAATCTCACTTCTTTTCCGGCAAGCCCTATTTCAATCGCGGCATTGCCCACCAAATCACGCCGCAGTTTCTGGTCCGCTTCCGCCAAGACGTGATTGATCTTCAACCCAAAGTTGTCGTCATCCAAGGCGGCATCAATGACGTGGGAGGTTTCCTCGGAGGCGGCACCCAGGAAATGATGGCCGATCACGTTATGTCGATGGTCGAACTCGCGCACGTCCACGGCATCCACGTCGTGCTTGCCTCTCTTACGCCGGTCTGCGACTGTTACTCTCGCCAAACCCGCCGCCACCAACCTGGCCGCATTAACGAAATGAACGATTGGCTCAAAGAGTATGCCGAGAAAAGCGGCTCGGTGTATCTGGACTATTTCTCCGCCCTTTCCGCCTCAGGCGAAATGAAAAAAGAATTTACCGACGATGGGGTTCTGCCCAACGAAAGAGGCTACGCCGTCATGGCTCCGTTGGCCGAACAGGCCATCGCCAAAGCACTCACACGCCCCATCCAAGTCATCTCAGAAAGGAAGGCGCACTAGTTCATGCCTCGTGCTCATATCTCTTTGTTCGTTTTCTGTCTGTCCCCCCTTGTCGCTCTTGCCCAATTGCCCGATGGTCCCGGTAAAGCAGAGACGCAGAAGCTCTGCACCCAGTGCCACGAACTCGAACGTGCCCTGTCGCCTCGCCAGGATCACGATGCTTGGCAAGCCACTGTCAACAAGATGGTCAACCTCGGTCTGCGCGCCAATGATGACGATATCCGCCTTGTTGTCGATTACCTCGCCAAAGCGTTCCCCGGCGAACCGATTCCCAAACTAAACGTCAATACTGCCACCGCCATCCAATTTGAAAGCGCGCTTTCGCTGAAACGCTCCGAATCCGCCGCGCTCATCGAATATCGCGCGAAGAATGGCCGTTTCAAATCGCTCGACGATTTCAAAAATATTCCCAACGTTCCCTTCGCCAAAGTTCAAGCCAAGAAAGACCGCCTCACCTTCTAAAACTGCTATCCTTCCCGTAACCGGCGGCGTGCTTCAAGCTGGTGCCAGTTAAACCTCGGTTTGATTGCGCCTCTTTGGGGTTACCCCAAGGCAACGTGAAGGATTGACATTTCGCCGCGTGAACGGCACTGCTCCTTCGGGCAGAAATGTTCACGCACTGTGAGACTCGTTGAAGTATTCCGCCGGAACTCGACTTGCATGTTTACACCTTGGTTGACTGAAGCGCTGGCCCGAGCGTTCGTCGCAGGTGATGCCGATCCCGCCGCCATCAAAGATCGTGCGTCCCGCGTTTTGGGTCATCCTTGGCAGTGGCTCGGTCCGCTAGTGCTTCGCTACAAAAACGCATTCGCCACCGGTACGCGCCCCCGGCACCGCGACGTCATTCGCTTCCTCAAAGACGACCAGGGTTTCACCCAGGCTGTCGAACGCCACTGGCACAGTCTCGAACTCGCGGACCTGCTGTTGGAATCGCAAACCATGCAGCCCGTCGCTGCCGCCAAACCCTGGAATCTCCCTCCCCTTGAAACTGTCGCCGCCCTCGAAGAATTCCTAAATCTGGCCGGTCCTGAATTGGAATGGTTCGCGGATCTCGCAACTCTGAACTCCCGCGCCCGTAAGACCAACCTACGCCACTATAACTATCGCGTCCTCCAAAAAGACTCAACCAACATCCGCTTAATTGAAGCTCCCAAGCCCCGCCTGAAGCAGTTGCAACGCGTCATCCTCTCCCACATCCTCGAACTAATTCCGCCACATCCTGCGGTCCACGGCTTTCAAAAAGGCCGCTCCATTCGAACATTCGCCGCGCCCCACATCGGCCAACACGTAGTCCTCAAAATGGACTTGCAAGATTTCTTCCCCGGTATTTGCGGCCCTCGCATCCAGAGCCTCTTCCGCACTTTCGGCTATCCCGAATCCGTCGCCGATCTCCTCGGTGGTATCTGCACCACCATCACCCCGCGCGATATCTGGCCCGCCGCAACTCCCTGGACCGCGCAACTGATATATCGCCAGCCCCACCTCCCACAAGGTGCACCAACATCTCCTGGCCTTGCCAACCTCTGTACTTATCATCTTGATTGCCGCCTGACGGGTCTCGCCGAAGCATCTGGCGCAACCTACTCCCGGTACGCGGATGACCTCGCGTTCTCAGGCGACGAATCCTTCGCCCACCGTGCCGAGCGCTTCAGCATTCACGTCGCAGCCATCGCCGGTGATGAAGGTTTTACCGTCCACCACCGCAAAACTCGCATCATGCGCCGGAGCGTACGCCAACACATTGCCGGCCTTGTCATCAATGAGCGCCACAACATCCGCCGCACGGATTTCGACCAACTCAAAGCCATCCTGACAAATTGCATCCGCTCTGGCCCATCGGCTCAAAACCGCAACGGCCATCCCGATTTCCGCGCACACCTGCAAGGCCGGGTCGCATTCGTGAAATCGATTCATCCCGCCAAAGCCGCCAAATTAGAAAAGCTACTCGCCCAAATCTACTGGAACAACTAATCCTCCAAGCAAGAGAAGCGAGATGGAGACATCGGGGGCTAGCAAAAGATAATTGCGCCAATTGTCAAATCTGCATGGGTGCACCCATTTCGCGCTGCTCACTGCCTCATTGCCCATACCTTGTTCCATCCCGTCTTCCTCCCTCTCGCTCCAAACGTGTTACCACTAAATAGTTCACTTGCCCCAATGGAGGATATTGCTGTGGTCGACCCCGCGTTGCAAGAATGGCTAAACCTTGCGCCCAAACCGGCGCCTCTCGATCCTAATCAGCGCTGGCATGTTTTCATCAGCTATCGTTCGGTCAACCGCTATTGGGTTCTCGAACTGTATGATGTGCTGCGCGACTTAGGCTATTCTGTCTTCCTTGACCAATACGTGCTTGCGGCCGGTGAGCCGCTCGCCACCACCCTCGGCGACGAGCTCGACGCCAGCGCTGCCGCGGTTCTCGTCTGGTCTGACTCCTATGAAACCTCGGAGTGGTGTAAGAAAGAGTTCAACTATCTCGAAGGCCGCGAAAACAAGAAGACGGGATTCCGTTACGTCATCGCCAAGCTTGACAGTACCGAGCTCCCCGGATTCGCCAGCGGCAAGATCCATGTTGATTTCTCCCAACGCCGCGAAGGCCCTGGGGGGAGCGACGTGCTTCGTATGCTTCACGGCCTGGCAGGGAAGCCTCTGCCGGAAGCCGCTGTCAAATTAGCTTCCTCCATCGACGAAGAAATCAATCACGCACGCGTCCAGATTAAAGCCGCGCGCGAATGTGCCGATGTCCCACGTTTGCTGGAACTTGCAAAATCTACTCACTTGGCTTGGTTGAACTCTCCCGCGCTCGGCTGTGCAGTCGCTGAAGCTCTTATCGGTCTCAAGGCAAACGACGCAGCCATCGAAATTGTTTCTGGCCTGGCTACACGCTTCCCGAAAACCGCTCGCCCTAAACAACTCTGGGGCTTAGCGCTTGCTCGCAAAGGCGATTGGCGTTCCGCACAAACCGTTCTCGGGGAACTGTATTTCGCCGGTGAAATCGACCCTGAAACTCTCGGCATTTATGCCCGTACCTGGAAAGACAAGTACAAAGAAACCTCCGATACGGTCTACCTGATGAAAGCGCGCGATCTATACCTCCGCGCCTTCAACGCGCCTCCCGGCAATGACTACTACACCGGCATCAACGCCGCCTCAACTAGTCTTTTGCTCGGCGAAAAAGACAAGGCGGCTCAAATCGCCGAGCGTATCGAAAAAATCGTCGGTACCCAGCCTATCCCCGACGACTACTGGAAAACCGCCACTGTCGCCGAGGTACAGTTGCTACGCGCCAATTTCGATAAGGCTGCGGAGTTGTATCAGGCCGCAGTTCTTGTTTCGCCCGATGACAAAGGCTCGCTCGAAACTACCTACACGCAAGCCAAGCTATTGTTAGACTCCTTGCAAGCAACACCCGAACAGCGCGCCAAAGTTTTGGCTCCATTTGCTCGCGTTGCCGTTGCTAAAAGCGCGCCATAAAACGCCTCGCGTTGTTCGTCGGACAATAAAGTTATGTCCATCCGCCCAGTCAAAAGAATCGAGACGGCTAAGGCCACTATGGAAGGAGCCGGCGTCCACCTTCATCGCGCCTTCGGCTTCGGCAACACCAAAGATTTCGATCCATTCCTTCTATTCGACGATTTCCGCAACGAACGTCGCGAAGACTATCTAAAAGGCTTTCCTTGGCATCCTCACCGTGGTATCGAAACCATCACCTACGTCCTCGCAGGCGAAGTAGAACACGGCGATAGCATGGGCAACCGCGGGTCTATTACCGTCGGCGATGTGCAGTGGATGACCGCCGGCAGCGGCATCATACACCAGGAAATGCCCAAGGGCGATCCGCAAGGCCGCATGCACGGCTTCCAACTCTGGGCCAATCTCCCAAGTGCTCTCAAAATGACCGCGCCCCGCTATCAAGAGGTCAAATCTGCCGACATCCCCTCTATCACCGATGACGATGGCACCAACGTTCGCATCGTCAGTGGCGAATTTTGGGGTAAGCGCGGCCCAGTGGATGGTATCGCCGCCGAACCTGTTTATCTCGATATCTCCATCGCTCCTGGCAAACGAAAAACTCTCCCAGTCGAGACTACCCGCCACGCTTTTGCCTATGTTTTTGCAGGTGCTGGCAAATTCGGTAACGCCTCCGATCCTCAACCCGTCCGCACAGATACCGTGGGCCCGCCACCACCTGCCGAGGCCGCCAATCGTTCTCTCGTTCTCTTTGATAGCGGCGACGAACTCACAATCCAAGCCGGTGACGAAGGCATCCGCTTCCTTCTTGTTTCCGGAAAGCCTCTAGAAGAACCCGTCGCTTGGTACGGTCCGGTTGTAATGAACACACAGCAAGAATTGCGCCAAGCCTTTGAAGAATTAGAGCAGGGAACATTCCTGAAGCGCTAAAGTCCACGTCCAACGTATGCCCACTCAGCTCTCGAAAATTCGCTTCTATCTCGCTATCTTCATCATCGGCTTGATTCTTAGCGGGCTCACCGCATTCCCCCTCCGTACCGAACTACCCATCGTGATCAGCACGCTGTCGCACTTCGGCGTTTCCGCGCAATCGTCACTCATGCTCTGGCTTACTAAGATCGATGAAGTTCTCGAATCCACTGGGCGCCAGTACCCATTCCTCGCCTACGGAACCGACTGGCTGGGCTTTGCCCATCTGGTCATAGCCATGGCATTCATTGGCGCGTGGCGAGATCCTGTCCGCAATAAATGGCTCTTCACTTTTGGTCTGCTTAACTGTGCAGCCGTTGTTCCGTTCGCCATCATCGCCGGCGAATTCCGTGGCATCCCCTTCTACTGGCGGTTAATTGATTGCAGCTTTGGCGTTTTGGGCGCAATCCCTCTTTTGCTCTGCCTCCGCTACGTTGCTCGTATGGAGTGCGAGTCGCCGGCTAATTGAACTTGCGATACATTCAAGTCTTATGAAGAACGCGATTCGCATCGCCTCTGCCTTAGCCCTTGCCGGTTTTTTGCACGCGGAATCTACGCCGTCGAAAGCTCTCTTGGTCCTCTCCAAAGGCGACCATACGCTCTCCATCGTCGACCCCGTCAGCCTGAAGGTCGTCGCCAGCATGCCTTCTGGTCCTGACCCGCACGAGGTCGTCGCATCCGACGATGGCAAACTCGCCTTCATATCCAACTATGGCGGCGGGGCGTACAACACAATTACCGTCGTCGATCTCATTCAGCAGAAAACCATAAACACTGTTGATCTCGGCGCGTTGCGTGGTCCGCACGGCCTGTGGTTCGCAGGCAACAAAGTCTACTTCACCGCGGAAGTCGCCAAAGTGATCGGTACGTACGACCCCGCCTCCCAAAAGATCGACTGGATCATGGGTACTGGCCAAGATCGCAC
>Ga0209698_10002560_pt1 | contig 20531 bp, 16 predicted proteins | sample LitLauG_LLR_2012_FD_187203 | JGI IMG/M metagenome (GOLD analysis project Ga0209698, IMG submission 187203) | Freshwater sediment microbial communities from Pennsylvania, USA - Little Laurel Run_MetaG_LLR_2012 (SPAdes) (version 2) | ecosystem: Environmental > Aquatic > Freshwater > Creek >...
GCTGCGCTGCGCTCCGACCCGCAGATCGCCCGCGCCGAGTTCTCGCGGTTGCAAACGCTGACACTGGACCCGGCGCGCGCGCCGGTGGCGCTGATCGCCCGTCCGCTGCGGCAGGAACAGGCGGCGGCCCGGCTGCCGCTGCTGGGTCCGACCATGCCGGTGGCCGCGCCGGCGGTGCCCGTCTGGGTCTCCGAGGCGATGGTGGACCTGTACGGCGCACGGCCCGGCAGTGCGCTGCAATTGCCGCTGGGCCCGGCGCCGGACCTCACGGGCGGTGCAACGCACGGCGGCACGCTGGTGCCGGTTGTGGTGGCGGGCGTCTGGCGCGACTACGCGCGGCAGGGCGGCAGTATCGTCATCGATGTGGACGATTACCAGCGGCTGAGCGGGGACGCAACCCGCACCGACGCCGCGCTGTGGCTGCAGCCCGGCGCCGATGCCAATGCGGTGGCGCAGCGGCTGCTGGGCGCGCTTGCCGCACCCGCGGCCCAGTTTGTCCAGCCGGGCCAGATACGCGCAATCAGCCTGCGGCTCTTCGACCGCAGCTTCCGGGTCACCTACCTGCTGGAATGGGCGGCCATCATCATCGGCCTGGCGGGCCTGGCGACGACGTTCTCCGCGCAGGCCATCGCCCGCACCCGCGAGTTCGGCATGCTGCGCCACGTCGGCGTGACGCGCCGCCAGGTGCTGGCCGTACTCGCCGCGGAAGCGATGCTCGTGACGCTGCTGGCTGCAGCCCTCGGTCTGGCGGCGGGCCTGGGCATTGCCGGCGTGCTCGTCCACGTGGTCAATCCGCAATCGTTTCACTGGACCATGGAAATGCGCGTGCCCGCCGCATTGCTGCTCGCGCTCAGCGCGGCGCTGCTGCTGGCTGCTGCGCTGACCTCCATCGTCTCGGGGCAGCGCGCGCTGTCCATCGATGCGGTGCGCGCCGTGAAGGATGACTGGTGAACCGCGCGCGCCGCCGCCTGCTGCTGGCCGCTGCGGCCTTGCCGGCCGCCGGTTACGGCGCAGCCGCAGCGCCGGTTCGCGGCAGCCTGGGCGACCCCTCGTCCCTGCCGCTGCTGCCGCGGCCGCTGGTCTTTCCCCGCGACTACGGTTCGCATCCGGATGCGCGCATCGAATGGTGGTACCTCACCGGACTGCTCGATGCGCCGGACGGCAACCCGGCAAGGGCCGTGGGCGTGCAGGTGACATTCTTTCGCCTGCGCACCGCCATCACGCCGGCAAACCCCAGCGGGTTCGCGGCGCACCAACTGGTGCTGGCCCACGCGGCCATCGCGGATCCGGCCCGCGGCGCCCTGCTGCATGAAGAGCGCATGGCGCGCACGGGCTTTGGCGTGGCGCATGCGGCAGAAGGCGACACGAATGTCGGGGTCGATCGCTGGTCGCTGTCGCGCGAACCGGCGCAGGGCGAATATCGCGCCCGCGTCAACGCCACCGGATTCACGCTCGACCTCACCGCTGCGCCGACCCAGCCCGTGCTGCTGCAGGGCGAAGGCGGTTACTCCCGGAAGGGGGGCGATTCCACGGACCGTCCGGCCGCCAGCTTCTACTACACGCAACCGCAGCTGGCCCTGCGGGCACGCATCCAGGCCGATGGTCGCGCGCAGGAGCGCCGCGGGCTGGGCTGGCTCGACCACGAATGGTCCGGCACGCTGCTGCCGCCGCAAGCCGTGGGTTGGGACTGGGGCGGCTACAACCTTGCCGACGGCAGCGCCCTCACGGTATTTCGGATACGCGCCGCGGGCGGCGATTCGGCGGGGCGCACGGTGCATGCCTACGCCTGCCTGCGCGTTCCCGCAATGGCGCCTGCGCACTTCGCTCCTTCACAGATTGCCTTTACGCCACTGCAGTACTGGACCTCGCCGCGCACCCGGGCACGCTACCCCGTCGCCCAGCGCGTCCAGGTCGGCAGCCGGGTCTTCGAGTCCCGGCCGCTGATGGAGGATCAGGAATACGATGCGCGCAATGCCGGCGGCGTCGTGTACTGGGAGGGCGCCAGCACGCTGCACGAGAACGGCCGGGCGGCCGGTCATGGCTATCTGGAACTCACAGGTTATTCTGGCAGCGCGCTGGGCGCCAACTCCGGCCCCTAGTCCTGACCACCTGCCGACGGATGATCGCCGCCATGACCCTGCAAGCGCGCGCGTACGCAAACTGCGACGAGGTGACCATCGTGTGGCGGGCCGATGCACCCATCACCGGCTGCCGCGGCTTTGCGCTTGCCCGCCGCGCCACCACGGCCGACGGCGGGCAGACAATGTCCTGGGTGAGCACGTGGGTCGGCTTCGCCGGCGATCCGGACGCCCAAAGCGGCCTGCAGGCGCCCAGCACCCAATGGCCCATCCAGCGCTTTGTCTGGAGCGACTATTTCTCTGCGGATGCCCGGTTAGTGCAATACCAGGTCGTGCCGATGCTGGGTTCGAAAAGTGCGCTGCAACCCGCGGCGGTGGCAAGCAACTGGACCGAACCGGTCACGGTGGGCACCGGCAAGACACCCGGCACCGGGGCCTGGTTCAATCGCGGCATCATTGCCGCGCAATGGGTGGCCCGGGCGCTGGCGCAGGCCGGCGGCGCACCCGCGGCGGCATTGGCTGCCGATATTTCCAGGCCAGGCGACATGCTGCGCGACGAATTGGGGGGCCCGCTCAAGCGCGCGCTGCTCCAAGCGCTTGCCGATGCCAATGCGGCGGGCAAAATTATCTATGCGGCGCTCTACGAGCTCAACGATCCGGAACTGATCGCGGCGTTGAGCGCTTTTGGCGGCCGCTGCAACCTCATCCTGGGCTCGGGCGCGTACAAGACCGGCGTCCCCGACCAGAATGCCGCGGTACGCCGCCAGTTGCGGGACGCCGGCGCGATACGCCTGCATGACCGCCTCGTGCGCAGCCCGCACTTTGCCCACAACAAGTTCGTCGTCTTTTGCGACGCCGATGGCACGCCCCGCCGCCTCTGGACCGGCAGCCTGAACTGGACGGTGACCGGGCTGTGCACCCAGGTCAACAACGGCATTTACCTCGATTCGCCCGACCTCGCCCGCTCCTACCTGGCGCGCTGGAACGAACTCATGGCCGCCGGCAGCGCGTACCCGGCCTCGCTGGCCCTGAGCGGCTCGACCCCGGCGCGCGTGGCGCTGGGCGCAAGCGCGCTCACCGCCTGGAACGTGCCCTGCAATGGTTTGGTGGACCTTGCCGATGCCCGCGCGCTCATCCAGTCTGCCCGCCAGGGGGTGCTGTTTCTCATGTTCAACCCCGGGACGCACGGCACCCTGCTCAACGACATCCTGGCCCTCGATGCCTCACGCCTGTTCATACACGGCGTGGTCAACCAGGATCCGGGCGGCGCCGCCGATCCGCTGCTCACCTTCTACAGCCGGAACAGGCAGATCATCGCCGACCCGCAAGCCACACTGCCGGCCGCCATCAAGACCACCATGCAGGGCTGGTTCCGCGACGAATACAAGGGCGGCATGGTGATGGTCCACAGCAAGATCATCGTCATCGACCCATTCGGTCCCAAGCCGGTGGTGATGACCGGTTCGCACAACCTGGGTCCCAAGGCGAGCGCGAAGAACGACGACAACCTGCTCATCGTGCGCGACGCGCCAGGCCTGGCCGCCGAATACGCAGTGCACGTGATCGGGGTGTACGGCCACTACAAATGGCGCCACAACCAGGCGCTGGCCCGTGCAGGCGCGGCCGGTGACCCGGGCGCCGGGACGTGGGCCGGTCTCGCCGACGACGACCGCTGGCAGGCGGCGTGGTTCTCGGCGTATCGCCGCCGCGAGATCGACTTCTGGTTTGGCGGCGCCTGATACGACACTGCCTGCCCCGTCCGCCCGGCCCGCTCTGCCCGCCTGCCGGGCCCATTCCCGTCCATATATCGATAATTTCGATAACATTTACCTTTTTAATTCATTGGATAAATTTAGCTGCGGCACGCACCATGCAGGTGTTGTTTCATTCCTTCCCACTGGAGCCCTGCAATGTCCCTGATCAATACCAGCGTCAAACCCTTCAAGGCCACCGCCTTCCACAACGGCAAGTTCGTCCCCGTGAGCGACGAGACGATACGCGGCAAATGGTCCGTGTTCGTCTTCTACCCCGCCGACTTCACCTTCGTGTGCCCCACCGAGCTCGAGGACCTGGCCGAGCACTACAGCCAATTCCGCTCGCTGGGCGTGGAGATATACGGCGTGTCGACCGACACCCACTTCGCGCACAAGGCCTGGCACGACACGTCCGAATCGATCGCCAAGGTCGAGTACCCGCTGGTCGGCGATCCGACGGGCACGCTGACGCGCAACTTCGAGGTGATGATCGAGGAAGAAGGGCTGGCGCTGCGCGGCACCTTCCTGGTCAATCCGGAGGGCAAGATCAAGCTGTGCGAAATCCACGACAACGGCATCGGCCGCGACGCAAGCGAGCTGCTGCGCAAGGTCAAGGCTGCCCAGTATGTCGCCTCGCACCCCGGCGAAGTCTGCCCGGCGCGCTGGAAGGAAGGCGACAAGACGCTCAAGCCGTCGCTGGACCTGGTTGGCAAGATCTAGTTGAACGCCTGTGGCCGCCCTCGCCCGCTGAGCGAAACGCGGCCGGGGCCGGCCATGGAACACTACCCAAGGAAATGCAATGCTCGACGACGACATGAAGGCCCAGCTCAAGGGCTACCTGCAGCGGATCACCCGGCCGATCGCGCTGGTTGCCACCGTGAACGAGGACCCCGCATCCCGGGAAATGATGGACCTGCTGCACGAGGTGGCAGGCTTGTCGGATCTCGTTAGCGTCGTCAAGCGCACGCCGGGTATCGACTCCGACGCCGGCGCGCGCGCCCCTTCCTTCCGCATCGAGCGCACGGGATCGGACGTTGCCGTGACGTTCGCCGGGCTGCCAACCGGGCACGAGTTCACCTCGCTGGTACTGGCGCTGCTCCAGGTCGGCGGGTATCCGCCGAAGATCGAGGACGAGAAGGTCGAGCGCATCCGTGGGCTCGAAGGCGAGTACCGCTTCGAAACCTACATGTCGCTGAGCTGCCAGAGCTGCCCGGATGTCGTGCAGGCGCTCAATGCCATGGCGGTGCTCAACCCCCGCATATCGCACGTGGCGATCGATGGCGCCCTCTACCAGGAGGAGGTCGAGCGGCTGGGCATACTGGCCGTGCCGTCCGTCTACCTCAACGGCAAGCCCTTCGGGCAGGGCCGCATGGGCGTCGACGAAATCCTCGCCAAACTCGACACCGGCGCCGCAGCGCGCGACGCCGCGCGGCTCGACGCCAAGGCACCCTACGATGTACTCATCATCGGGGGCGGCCCGGCGGGGGCCGCTGCGGCCATCTATGCGGCCCGCAAGGGCATACGCACGGGCATCGTGGCCGAGCGCTTTGGCGGGCAGGTGCTCGACACCCTGGGCATCGAGAATTTCATATCCGTCGCCCAGACCGAAGGACCGCATTTCGTGGCGGCACTGGAAGAGCATGTGCGGCAATACGATGTCGACATCCTCAATTCGCAACGCGCCGAGAAGCTCGTCCCGGCCGCCGCGCACGGCGGTTTTTCCCAGATTCAGCTGGCCAATGGTGCACGGCTGAGCGCCCGCGCTGTGATCCTGGCAACCGGCGCACGGTGGCGCAATGTCAACGTGCCGGGAGAGCAGGCTTACCGCAATCGCGGCGTGGCCTACTGTCCGCACTGCGATGGGCCGCTCTACAAGGGCAAGCGCGTGGCGGTGATCGGCGGCGGCAATTCCGGCGTGGAAGCGGCAATCGACCTGGCCGGCATCGTCGAGCACGTCACCCTGATCGAGTTCGCGCCGCAACTCAAGGCCGATGCGGTGCTGGTGGCGCGCCTGCGCACCCTGCCCAACGTGACGGTGCACACCAATGCGCAGACCACCGAGATCACCGGCGACGGCGACCGCGTGACGGGCCTGGCCTACAAGGACCGCGCGACGGAGCAGACGCACGTCGTGGCGCTGGCCGGCGTGTTCGTGCAAATAGGGCTGGTCCCCAATACGGAGTGGCTCAAGGACAGCGTTGAGCTGAGCCGCTACGGCGAGATCGTGGTCGATGCCCGCGGCGAGACCAACATTCCCGGCATATTTGCGGCAGGCGATGCGACCACTGTTCCCTACAAGCAGATCATCATCGCCACCGGCGACGGCGCCAAGGCCGCGCTGTCGGCGTTCGACCACCTCATACGGGCACCGCTGCCGATGGCAATGGCGGCTTGAGCCCCAGGCCCGAGCAACGCCTTGTTGCAATGCCCACCGGAAGCTTGCTGCTTATGCGCGCTGCAAGCGGTGGCAGCCAGCGGGGCCCAGTCCCCGCTGGCTGCCACCGCGTCGTGGCCTAAGGGCAATCAAACATCGACGCACGCCGCAAATTACAAGCAGCAAATTGAAAAGGGGCCTCCCAAGGCCCCTTTTCCGCCAAGCCTGCGAAACGCTACGCGCGCGTACCGATCGACAGCACCACATCCAGGGCATGCAGCGCCTGGTCGATTTCCTCGTTGGTGATCTGCAGCGAGGGCACGATGGTGATGACGTTCTTGTAGTAGCCGCCCACGTTGAGCACCAGGCCGACCACGCCCTTGCCCAGGTCAAGATTGCCGCCCAGGCCGATCTGGAACAATTTGTCGCACAGCGCGCGGTTCGGGGTGAAGCCGTCGGCCTCGCACATCTCCATGCGCAGCGCCAGTCCCAGCCCGTCGACATTGCCGACCTGCGGGTATTTGGCCTTGAGCACCTTCAGGCCCGCCAGGAAACGTGCGCCCTTTTCCATGATCTGCGGGCCGTAGTTGCCCGTTTCGAACTCGCGCATCACCGCCAGGCCGGTGGCCGTTCCCAGGGTGTTGGACGAATACGTGGAGTGCGTGGAGCCCGGCGGAAAGACCGTAGGATTGATCAGTTCCTCGCGCGCCCAGATGCCCGACAGCGGATTGAGCCCGTTGGTGAGCGCCTTGCCAAAGACGATGATGTCCGGCTGCACGTCGTAGTGCTCCATGGCCCACATCCTGCCGGTACGGTACAGGCCCATCTGGACCTCGTCGTCGACGAACAGGATGCCGTGGTCCTTGGCGATCTTGGCCATGCGCTTCCAGTACCCCTTGGGCGGGACGTTGTAGCCGCCCGTGCCCTGCAGCGGTTCGCAGAAGATGCCGCCGAATTCGGAATGGCCCGTCTTGGGGTTCCACGCGCCGGTGCACTCGTGCTCGAACAGGCTTTCGAATTCGGCCACGCAGCCGTCTTCGGTGCGCTGCAGGTCGCCGCCGTAACCGGCGCGGAAGGCGTAGGGGAAGGAGAGGAAATGCGCCCGGTCGCCGAATTCGCCAAAGGACTCGCGGTAGCGGTAGGCTGCCGTGATGGACGACGCGGCAAGCGTGCGGCCATGGTAGCTGCCCTTGAAGGCGATCATGCGCTGGCGCTTGGTCGTCTGGCGTACGAGCTTGATCGCGTCTTCTATGGCCTGGGCACCGCCCACGTTGAAATGCACGCGCCCCTTGAGGCCGAAGCCGCGCTGCACGCTTTCGCAGATCTTTTCGGCCAGTTCTATCTTCTCGCGGTGCAGGAACTGCGACGCGAGTTGCGGCAGGCGTTCTGCCTGGGCGATCAGCGCAGCATTGATCTTCGGGTTGGCGTAGCCCAGATTTGCCGTGGAGTACCACATTTGCAGATCGAGATACTTGCCGCCCTTGTCATCGAAGAGGTAGCTGCCCGCGCAGCGCTCGAAAATCTTCGGGTTCTTCGCGTAGTGCACGGTATCGCCATAGGAGCAATACAACTTCTCCTTTTCGAGCAAACGCGCCGTTTCGTCGGCCTGAAATGCGGAACTGCCGTGGTCATTCATCGTTGGGATCCCATCCTTCGGTGCGCAAATCCATTAACATCGACTGCTTGAGCCCGTCGCCGCGCATGCCGCGGCCGGGGTTGCGGCGCCAGCGGTACTATGGGCGCCCTGATTTGACCTGCCCTGCGCTGCCGGGGAGGTCAAGCTTACTTGAAAGCAGATGCCTTGCCTGAAGTGAAAAAAGCCGTACTTTTCATCGATTTCGACAATACGATCAGTCTGGGTGATGTGCTCGACGGGGTGATCGAAAAGTTCTCCCGGACCACCGAGTGGGCGCACTGGCAGACCGAATGGCAGGAAGGCCGCATCAGTACCGTGGAATGTCTGCAGCGGCAGATGGGGGGCCTGGAGGTCGATGAAGCCACCCTGCTCCGGTACGTGCGCCAGGTGCAGATCGATCCGGATTTTGACCGCCTTCAGGGCTGGGCTGCCGCCACGGGTACCGAACTGCTCATCGTTTCCGACAACTTTGCGCCCATCCTGAATGAGATATTGCGGCATCACAACATAGTGTCGCCGCCCGTCTACGCCAACGCAATGGCATTCGCCAACGGCGGCATTATCCCCTCTTTTCCGTTTCGCAGCCCGGATTGCCCACGCTGTGCGCATTGCAAAGCAATCCACTTTGCCCGTTATGAGGGATATCGGACCATCTACGTGGGTGACGGCCTGTCCGATACCTGCCCGGCGATGCGCGCGAACTTAGTATTTGCCAAGGATTCACTTGCCGCCTATCTGCGTGACCATGGCAAGGCCTACACGCCTTTTCGCAACCTGGGCGAGGTTGTCGATCTGCTCGCAGCCACGCAGGCCGTGCCGGGGGCACCATTGCGTGGCGCCCCGACTGCATAGAATCGGCCATGGGAATCGAATGGGGTTGGCTCAGGGATACGGGCGTGCGCCACGCCCATATCCAGGAAATCGAACTGCGCGGAACCGCGCCGTGCTCGGTGCTGCTTTTCCATGGGCTTACCGGCGGACCCATAGAGCTGGGATACGTCGCGCATCACCTGCATCACCGCGCCAAGCTGACGGTGAGCTGTCCGGCGCTCATTCATCACGGCCAGCCACTGGCCGTGCTGGCCCGTACGCGCTGGGAGGAACTGTGGGAGAGCGCCTGCTCGCATTTCCGCCACGCGCATGCGCAGGCCCAGCAGGACGGCGTGCCGCTGTTTGTCGGCGGCCTGTCGATGGGCGCCATCCTGTCGCTCATGCTGGCGGCTGAATTCAAGGAAGAAGTCGCCGGTGTTGCGTGCCTGTCGCCGACGCTCTTTTACGACGGCTGGGATGTGCCGTGGTTCCACCGCATATTGCCCCTGGTGGACTACACGCCGTTCAAGTACTTCACCCATATGCGCGTGGGTCCGCCGTACGGCTTGAAGGACGAGGTCCTGCGCGAGAAGATGCATCGCCAGTACGAGGCCACGGCCCTCGGGGAGTGTGACAAGCCGCTGCCCACGTACGCCCACTTCCCGATACGGCTGTTGTGCGAGTACCGGCACCTTGTTGCACAGGCCGTGAAGATGCTGCCCCAGGTGACGGCGCCGGTGCTGGCCATACAGGCGGTCCAGGACGACTCCACCAGCCCGGCCAACGCGCGTTACATCCTCGAGAACGTGGCCTCCGAAAAGACCGAGCTGCTGCTGCTGGAAAACTCCTATCACATCGTCACTGCCGATCTGGAACGCGAAAAGGTCGCCGAGGCAATGGCGCGCTTCTTCCTTGCCAACGCTGCGGCGCCAGCCGCCTAGAACGATGACAGGTTCGAACGACCGGCGGCGCCACTTCCTGCGGCAATTGGGAACGCTGGCCGCTCTGGGCGGCGGCACCCTGGCGACGGGTTGCGCGCAGCGCCCCGGCCGTCCCGCCGGCACCGCCCCGGAGCCGGTCGCCGACAACCCATTCGACACCACGCCCGAGAACCAGGCGGGTACTTTCCGCAATATGGACCGCCTCTTTGCCACCCGCGACATCCGCCGCGGCGCGCCGGCCGCGCCGTTGCAGCGCCACGAACGCGATCTGGCCATGTTGGGCATCCCCTACGAATACCGCGATACGCGATACACACTGGACGATTACGTCGGGCGCAACCGCGTCTCCGGAATGCTGGTACTCAAGAACGGGCGCGTGGCCCTGGAGCGCTACGCCATGGGCAATGGTCCACAAAGCCGCTGGACCACGTTCTCCGTTGCCAAGGCCGTCACCTCCACCCTGGTTGGGGCCGCCCTGCTGGATGGCAGCATCGCAAGCCTGGACGAGAGGGTGGTGCGCTACGTCCCGGCCCTGCGCAACACCGCCTGGGCCGAATGCAGCATCCGCAACCTGATGACGATGACCTCGGGAATCGAGTGGTACGAGGACTTTGGCATCCTGCATGGGTCGGACATGCTGCGCTTCGCCCGTGCAATCGAGTCCCAAACCGACGGCGCCGTCATGGACCTGCTGCGCACGCGCGACCGCGCCGCTGCCGCCGGGACGGTATTCAACTACAGCACCGGAGACTGCTATCTGCTGGGTGCCGCGGTTGCCAGCGCCACCGGCGCGAATCTCAGCGACTACCTGACGCGCAAGATATGGGCGCCGCTGGGCATGGAGCGGGATGCCTATTGGCTGCTCGATGCGCCAGGAGGACTGGAAACCGGCGGCGGCAACATCAGCGCAACCCTGCGCGACTACGGGCGCTTTGGACTGTTCTTCCTCAACAACGGCAGCATCGGCCGCCAGCAGATCCTGCCGCCGGGCTGGCGCGATGAGGCCACCCGGCCCCGAACCGCGGTTGCCTCCTACGGCAAGGTGGACGAGACGCCCCTGGGCTTTGGTTACCAGTGGTGGTCATTCCCGGTAGGTGACCGCGCGCTGCCGTTTCACGATGGCGCGTTCACCGCGCATGGCATATTCGGCCAGTTCCTTTATGTGAATCCGAACGAGAACGTGGTGGCCGTGGTGTGGAGCGCGTGGCGCGATCCCTGGGACGATCACGCGGAGATGGAAACCTATGCGCTGCTGGGCGGGGCGGTGAAGCAGTTGCAGGTTTAGCGCCCCAGCGGCGCCTGCGGTGGGCCGCCAGGTCAACCGGGCCCTGCTCAGCAAACGTGCGTCCGCCCGGCCGCGGCAAAGCCGGATCGCCGCAGCTTGCGGACGAGCGCCGGAAAATCGAGGCCATGGCGCCGTTCCAGCGCGCGCGCCTGGCGCTGCAAATGGTCCCAGTCCGGCACGAACGCGGCATCCCGGAAGGCATACACCACCTTGGTGCCGCCCTCGCCCACGTTCTGCACGATCAGGCGCCCGGCAAACACCTGCACGGCGATGTCCAGCATGGCTCGCATTGCCGCAGTGGAGCCGACCAGGTTGATGACCAGGACGCCGCGCGCCTTGAGCCGCTCGCGGACGCTGCCGAGGAAGGCCGCATTGCAAAAGGCAGGCGCCATGCCCTGGCTGTCGCAGCCGTCGAGCAAAACCACGTCCAGGCGATCGCCCGTACCCCGAAAATAATCGACGGCATCGGCCTGGACGAGATCATGCCGCGCATCGGCCGCCGGCAGCATGAACAGATCGCCGAACGCTATTACCGCGGGATCGATCTCCACGGTGGTGATGCGCGCACGCGGCAACTGCCGGTGGCAAAAGCGGGTGAGCGATCCGCCACCGAGCCCCACGATCACGACGTGTCGCGGCCGCGGCACGAAAAGCAGGAAGCCCATCATCTTGCGCGTATAGGCGAAATTGAGTTCGATCGGCTGCCCGATGCTCATTTCGCTTTGCACATAGGCCAGGCCGAAATACAGCCGCCGCACGCGCCCGTCGTCGATCACAAAGGGCTTGCCGTATGCGCCGCTGCGCAGCTGCTCGACGACGGCGCTCATGTCTGCGTGTGGCGGCTCATCGAGCAGGACCATGCCGCTTTCCTGCAGCAACTCGCCCGGGACCTGGAAACGTTCGCAGACGGGGGATGGATCGCTGCGCAATTGGCGGAATCCCTTTTAAAATCGACGGCGCAATCTGGTGGCCAGCGGCCGGCGGGCCGCGGGCCGCGGGCGCCATGGTGTTCAGGGGCAGCAGGCCGTTACCATACCGCAAGCGCCGCTGCACCAGGCCAAGCGGCAACCGCAAACCGGACTGATCGCCGTCTCGTAATGACTTTTCATCCACCGCCCGGCAGTGCCGGCAGCATGCATGCAGATCGCGCCCTTGCGGGCGGCTCCGGCAGTGCTAAGCCGGCTGCGGCTGCCGAGCGGCCGTGGTCCGCACCAAAAGCGCGTACCGGTACGGGTGCAGCATGACCTCGTGGATGAGTCCGTGGGTATCCTGGCATACGGCCGCTGTCGTGGGCGGATTGCTGCTCTACGTGGTCGCCACCCAGGGATTGCACCAGCGCCGGCCGCCCACAGCGGCCATTGCCTGGGTGATACTCATCGCGCTGCTGCCCTACGTCGGCGTGCCAATCTTCCTGCTCTTTGGCAGCCGCAAGCGCAGCCGTGCCAGCGCCCCACCCGCTGACCGGGATCTCGCCAAGACGCAGCCCGGTACGGATCCGCTGGTCGCGCTGGCGTCGGCCCTGCACCTGCCGCCCGCGGCGGACCACGGTCCCGTACGGGTGCACACCGATGGCGCCACGGCGCTGCGGGCGCTGCTCGAGACGGTCGATTCGGCCCGCACCACTTTGCATATTTGCACCTACATCATCGGTAACGATGCAGTGGGCAAGGCGCTGGTTGAACGGGTGCGGGCGCGCGTGGCCGGGGGCGTGAAAGTGCGCATACTGGTAGACGGCGTGGGCGGATTGCGCAGCTGGCCCATGCTGCGGCGGCTGCGTGCCGCAGGCGCCCAGGCCCGGTGGTTCGTGCCGCCCCTGCATCGTCCGCTGCACGGACGCACGAACCTGCGCAACCATCGCAAGCTGGTCGTGGCCGATGGCGCCCGCCTCTGGACCGGCGGACGCAACCTTGCGGCCGAGTATTTTGAAGGCAGCGCGTCGGTACCGGGGTGGGTGGATCTGAGCATCGACACCGCGGGACCCCTGGCCGCGGAAATCGACAGCATCTTTCGATCGGACTGGGCGTTTGCCACCGGTGAGACGCTGGAATCCCCGCCCGCAGCGCAATTCCCCGCACCGGGCAGCGATCTCGCGCAGGCCGTGCCCAGCGGTCCCGACTACGCCGACGACACCCTCCAGGCGGTGCTGCTGCTTGCCTGCTACCGAGCACAGTCCAGCATTGCCATCGTCACACCCTATTTCGTACCGGACGAAAGCCTGCTGCAGGCCCTGTGCCTGGCCGCACGCCGCGGCGTGCAGGTGCGCCTGCTGCTGCCCGCGCGCTCAAATCACCGCCTTGCGGATCTTGCGCGCACCCGCTCGCTGCAACAGGCCGCAGCGGCCAAGGTGCAGATACTGCTTTATCCGGGGATGCTGCACGCCAAGCTGGTCATCGTCGATGCATCCTGGCTGCTTCTGGGTTCGGCCAATTTTGACTCCCGCAGTCTTTTTCTCAACTATGAACTCATGATCGCCTTTCGCGAACGCAGCATGGTGGCCGGCATGCTGGCATGGTTCGACACCCATGCCGAGGCTGCGCAACCCTGGAAAGCACCCTCGCCCGGCGTGCTGCGCAATTTTGGCGATGGCCTGCTGCTCTGGCTGGCGTTCCAGATGTAGGCGGGGCACCGCGATGCAGTACCGGGCGCGCCTGCGGGAAAGCGGCCCGGCCGGCATCACCAGCCGGCCGCAATGTGCGGAAAGTTTGATCCCCCGCAATGGCCCCTGCATGCACCGGCGTACAAAACCATCAAGACCGGTTGCCCACGGTGCGAACCGTATTCCAGACCCATGAGAAGGAAGCTACGAATGAAAACGAAGATCCTCGCACGTTGCCTTGCGGGCGCGTTCCTGCTGTCCGGTTCCCTGGCGCAGGCGGCCGTCGATGATGCCCAGGCCAAGGAACTCATGAAGAAAGGCGGTTGCATCGCCTGCCATGCGGTTAACAACAAGGTTGTGGGGCCGGCCTACAAGGACGTCGCGGCCAAGCACAAGGGGCAGGCCGATGCCGATATCGCGCTGATCCTGGCGGTGCGCAAGGGCAGCAAGGGCGTGTACGGCCCGGTACCGATGCCTGCCACGCCGCCGGCGCGTATCAGCGATACCGAGCTGCACGATCTTGCTGAATGGATCTTGACGAAATAGCTAGCGGAAAAAACCATCGGCACGAGCCGGAACTACAATTCGGCGTGTGCGGGTCCGGTCAAGCCTTGTCGCGTCCGATTTGAGCGCAGCGGCCGCAGGCCGCCGCGCAGCCACCGCGCCCCAAGAGTGAACCGGCCTGAGCCACGCTACCCGCACGCAGCAGAGACGAACCTTGGTCACTGGCAACACCCGACACGATCAGCCGACAACGTAACATCACCTTGGGGGATAAACCACGGCCAGACCTGACGGTCGTACGGTAACGTGGCGCCGTGGGGCAAATCAAATCGCGCGTCTGCAGGATCACGCGTGCGGCGCCCCGGCGTCGTCTTGGAGCGTTCCATGCTGCTGGTTTTCGGCTCGATCAATCTGGACATCATCATCCGCGTCCCGCACCTCCCGGCACCCGGCGAAACGGTACTGGGCGGGCAGGCCGCGCAGGAACCCGGTGGCAAGGGCGCCAATCAGGCCCATGCAGCGCGTCTGTTCGGTACGGCCACCGTGCTCGTAGGCGGGGTCGGCGATGACGCTTTCGGCGATCGCGCCCTGACGCGGCTGCAGGCTGCCGGGGTGGATCATTCCGGCGTGCAGTCGCTCCCCGGCGTCGCCAGCGGGCTCGCGTGCATTTCGGTGGCTCCGTCGGGCGAGAACGCCATCGCCGTGGCGCCAGGGGCCAACGCCCATGTCGCCAGCGAATGGGTTGACGATGCGACGATAGCCCGGTGCGGCGCACTGCTCGTCCAAGCAGAGGTGCCGCTGAGCGAATCGCTGGCGCTGGCCCGGCGCTTTCGCCGCCACGGCCGGGTCGCCGTCATGAACCCGGCGCCCATGCCGGCACAGCCGCTGCCTCCGGGCGCCTTTGACTGGCTCGTCGTCAATCAAACCGAGATGCAGCAACTGTGCGTGAACCTGGGCATACACGCGGGCGAGCGCCTGGACCGGTGCCGACTGCTGGCACGCCAGCAACAGTGCAACGTGCTCATGACGCTGGGCGCAGAGGGAGCTCTGCTGGTGCGCAGCAACGGCCAACACGTGCAGTGCCCCGCGCTGGCAGGTGCGGCCGTGGATGCGGATTTGGGCAAGGTGGTCGACACCACGGGCGCCGGCGATACGCTGGCGGGCGTATTTGCCGCCGCCCTGGCCGAGTCGAAGCCCGACGAGCAGGCACTGCGCTACGCGATCGCGGCTTCGGGGCTCTCGTGCCGGCGGATTGGCGCCCAGGCGGCGCAGCCCACACGGGCGCAGATCGATGCCGCGCTGGCTGCCTGGGGATCACTGCTGGTATGTTCGGACTAGTCGCGAAGCCAACAGCGCTTGCCGTTCAACCGAGCGCTGCGCACCCTGTGGCCCTGCCCTGAAGTTGGCGGCCATCGCCCCGGTTGCCGCAACCACTATCATTGCCGTCCCGGTGTATCAGTTGGGAGTCGCATTGCCGGCGGCCGATACAGCGCGGGCAGGCAGGAAAGCGGTCGCCCGGCCGGGCTCGCGGCAGTTGCGAATTGAACAACGGATATTCAAGCGGAGCGTATGGCAATGGCGGCTTACACAACCGAGCGCGTGAACAGCGTGCATCACTGGAACGACACGCTTTTCACGTTTCGCACCACCCGCGACAAGGCATTGCGCTTCCAGAGCGGGCAGTTCGTGATGATGGGCCTGCTCGTTGACGGCAAACCGCTGCTGCGCGCCTACAGCTTTGCCAGCGCGCACTACGATGAGGAACTGGAGTTCTTCAGCATCAAGGTACCCAACGGCCCGCTGACATCGCGCCTGCAGCACCTGGAGGTTGGCGATGAGGTGCTGGTCGGCACCAAGGCGCACGGCACGCTGGTGTTGCATGACCTGCTCCCGGCGCGCCATGTGTATCTGTTCGGCACCGGTACCGGGCTTGCGCCGTTCCTGAGCCTGATCAAGGACCCGGAGCTGTACGAGCGCTTCGAGAAGGTGGTGCTCGTGCACGGGGTGCGCCTCACCAGCGATCTGGCATACCAGCGGATGATCGAGGAGGAACTGCCGGGCAATGAATTCTTCGGCGAAGACGTGAAGGCCAAGCTTGTCTACTACCCCACGGTCACCCGCGAACCGTTCCGCAACGCAGGCCGCCTCACCGATCTCATCGTCTCGGGCAAGCTGGCCGCCGATGTCGGCCTGCCGCAGATCCACCCGGACAACGACCGCGCCATGATCTGCGGCGGCCCCAGCATGCTCAAGGAAACCTGTGCCCACCTGGAGTCCCTCGGGCTCACGGCGGCGCCGCGGCTCGGGGAGCCCGGCCATTTCGTCTTCGAGCGGGCCTTCGTCGAACGCTAGCCTGCGCCGGTAACGGCAATCAGCCGGCAGGCGGCTAATTGGCAAGGCCGCCGCGATAGGTGAGCACCTGCGGGGCCACGCCCATTGACGGGGCAACCGCGCGAGTACGCCCCCGACCGGCCAGGGATGGCGGCAATGCCCTATGCCGGCACGGCGGGTCTTTCGTGGGTGGGCGCCGGTTCCGCGCAGATCCGCGCCCATTCGTCCTCGGTGAACACGCGCGAGCGCGTGTGGAAGGCCTTGCCTTCAGGGCCTTCCAGGGAAAATGTCCCGCCGGTCCCTTCGATGACATCGATGATGAGCTGGGTGTGCTTCCAGTATTCATACTGCGAGGTGCTCATGTAGAACGGCGCGCCGCCGATGTCGCCGAGGTACACATCCCCGGCGCCTATGGTCAGTTCACCGGGCAGATAGCAATTGGCTGCACTGTTGTCACAGCAGCCGCCCGACTGGTGGAACATCACGGGGCCGTGCTTATTCTTGAGGAACTCGATCAGTTCAAGCGCCTCCGGCGTGGCAATGACTTTATCAACCATGTTCATCTCCGCAATGGAACAGGGGCGGTTGCCCGCCCCCGTCCGCCTGGCTCGTCTCGAAGGCCCTGCCGATCAGAAGAATCCCAGCTTCTTCGGGCTGTAGCTCACCAGCAGGTTCTTGGTCTGCTGGTAATGGTCGAGCATGACCTTGTGGGTCTCACGCCCGATGCCCGATTCCTTGTAGCCGCCAAACGCGGCGTGCGCCGGATACGCGTGGTAGCAATTGGTCCAGACGCGGCCTGCCTTGATCGCGCGGCCCATGCGATACGCCGTGTTACCGTCGCGCGACCAGACGCCGGCACCCAGGCCATACAGGGTGTCATTGGCGATGGACAATGCCTCGGCCTCGTCCTTGAAGGTGGTCACGGCCAGCACCGGCCCGAAGATTTCCTCCTGGAAAATGCGCATCTTGTTGTGGCCCTTGAACAAGGTGGGCTGCACGTAATAGCCGCCCTCCAGGTTGCCGCCGAGCCTGGCCTGGCTGCCGCCGATGAGCACCTTGGCGCCTTCCTGCTTGCCCAGGTCCAGGTACGTGAGGATCTTGGTCAACTGTTCCTTTGACGCCTGCGCGCCCATCATGGTGTCGGTGTCCAGCGGATCACCCATCTTGATGGCGGCCACGCGCTTGAGGCTGCGTTCGATGAACTTGTCGTAGATCGATTCCTGGATCAGCGCGCGCGACGGGCAGGTGCAGACCTCGCCCTGGTTGAAGGCGAACAGCACCAGGCCTTCGATGGCCTTGTCGAGAAAATCGTCGTCGTCCCGCGCCACGTCGGCAAAGAAGATGTTGGGCGACTTGCCGCCCAGTTCCAGCGTGGCCGGAATCAGGTTGTTGGCAGCCGCCTGGGCGATGACGCGCCCCGTGGTGGTGGAACCCGTGAAGGCGATCTTGGCGATTCGCTTGCTCTGCGCCAGCGGCAGACCGGCTTCGCGGCCATAGCCGTTGACGATGTTGAGCACGCCCGGTGGGAGCAGGTCGGCGATCAGTTCGGCAACCAGCAGGATGCTGATCGGCGTCGATTCGGCCGGCTTGAGGACGACGCAGTTGCCCGCTCCCAGGGCGGGAGCCAGCTTCCAGGCCGCCATCAGGATGGGAAAGTTCCACGGAATGATCTGGCCAACCACGCCCAGCGGTTCATGGAAGTGGTATGCGACGGTGGTCTCATCGAGGTCGCTCAGCGCGCCCTCCTGGGCGCGGACGCACCCCGCGAAATACCGGAAGTGATCGACGGTGAGGGGGATGTCGGCGTTGAGCGTCTCGCGGATCGCCTTGCCGTTATCCACGGTTTCGGCGTAGGCCAGCATTTCCAGGTTGGCCTCGATACGGTCGGCGATCTTGAGCAGCACGTTGGCGCGCTCGCCGGCGGAGGTCTTGCCCCACTTGTCGGCTGCCGCATGCGCGGCGGTAATGGCCAGTTCGACGTCCTCGGCGGTTGATCGGGCGGCCATCGTGTATGGCTTGCCGTTGATCGGCGTGACCACCTCGAAGTACTCGCCCCTGGCTGGGGCAACCCACTTGCCGCCGATGAAATTGTCGTAGCGGGCCTTGTAAGCAACCTTGGCACCAGGTGTGCCGGGAGCGGAATAGATCATGTTCGTTCCTCCATGGATGTCGTTTTTCGATAGGGTGCCACCCCGCCGGCCACTGCAGTTGACGGCAATTCGCCGCTCCGTGACTCCGGGGACGTCGGGGCCATGTCCCACAGGGCGAGGACATGGCGGCTCCCGCTTGGCAACCGGTGTCCGAAGTCGCTACCAGACCGCCGCGCAGGATCACCACCCGCGTGAGTTTGCTCCCAAATGCGGTCGAAATCGAGGCAGCACCAGGCCGCCCGGTTCTGGCTGGCGCCAGCGGCGCCCGCGCATTCCAGAAAGGTCCACGCCGCCGCTATCGCCCGGATTCCCTTTGCCTTGTGCGAAATGCGACAAACACCGACAGACGGGGCACCCCGCCTGTCCCAAGAATCGCAATTAAATGTTTTCCATCAATATCTTGCATCGCCAAGCCGGGAGCTGGCCTGTTCTTTGCTAACAAATGATTGTGCGTGGCATCGCTTTTCCAATACCACGCCAACGACACGGAGCCACCATGCAGGAACAGCCGATCTATCTGGACTACTCCGCGACGACGCCGGTGGATCCGCGTGTCGCGGCCAGGATGATTCCGTACCTGACGCAGGAATTTGGTAATCCCGCCAGTCGATCGCATGCCTACGGTTGGTCGGCCGACACGGCTGTAAACGCGGCCCGCGCCGACGTCGCGGAACTGATCGGCGCCGATGCGCGAGAAATCGTCTGGACCTCGGGTGCCACCGAATCGAACAACCTGGCAATCAAGGGCGCGGCACGCTTTCTCCAGGGCAAGGGCCGGCACCTCGTCACGGTGGCGACCGAGCACAAGTCCGTTCTGGATACGATGCGCGAGCTCGAGCGCGATGGCTACGAGGTGAGCTACCTGGCGGTCGACAGCAGCGGCATCGTCGATCCGGCGCGGTTTGCCGCAGCGCTGCGGGCAGACACCACACTGGCCTCGGTCATGCTCGTGAACAACGAGATCGGCGTCATTCAAGATATACAGACGCTGGGCGATATCTGCCGCTCGCGCGGCGTCGTATTCCATGTCGACGCGGCCCAGGCCAGCGGCAAGGTTCCGATCGACCTGGCGCGCCTGCCGGTGGACCTGATGTCCCTTTCAGCGCACAAGACCTACGGCCCGAAGGGCATCGGTGCCCTCTACGTGCGGCGCAAGCCCCGTGTACGCATCGAGGCCCAGATGCACGGCGGCGGCCATGAACGAGGCATGCGCTCCGGAACGCTGGCGACCCACCAGATCGTCGGCATGGGCGAGGCGTTCCGGCTGGCCCGCCTGGAGATGGCGGCCGAAGGCGCACGCATTCGCGCGCTTCGCGACCGCTTGCTTGCGGGGCTGCAGGCGATCGAGGCCGTGCAGGTCAATGGTGACATGGACCACCGCGTACCGCACAACCTCAACATCAGCTTCAATTTCGTCGAAGGTGAATCGCTGATGATGGCCATCAAGGATATCGCCGTGTCCAGCGGCTCGGCCTGCACATCCGCCAGCCTGGAGCCATCCTACGTTCTCAAGGCCCTGGGCCTGCCAGATGAATTGGCGCACAGCGCCATACGCTTCAGCCTGGGCCGCGCCACCACCGCGCAGGATATCGACAGAACCATCGCCCTGGTGACGCAAAGCGTGCAGCGCCTTCGCGACATGTCGCCGCTCTGGGAAATGCACGAGAGCGGCATCGACCTGGAAACCGTGCAGTGGGCCGCGCACTGAGCGCCTGCCGGCAGACCGTCCACCAACACTGACCCAACACGCGCCGGAGCAAGCCATGGCCTATAGCGAGAAACTGCTGGACCACTACGAAAAGCCCCGCAACGTCGGCAGCTTCGACAAGGACGCCGAAGGCGTGGCCACCGGCATGGTCGGCGCGCCGGCCTGCGGCGACGTGATGAAGCTGCAGATCAAGGTCGGCGCAGACGGCGTGATCGAGGACGCGCGTTTCAAGACCTACGGCTGCGGCTCGGCTATCGCCTCCTCATCGCTGGTGACCGAATGGGTCAAGGGCAAGACGCTCGATGAAGCGCTGGCGATCCGCAACACCCAGATAGCGGAGGAACTGGCATTGCCGCCGGTCAAG